>JAAUYH010250552.1_pt1 | contig 20148 bp, 18 predicted proteins | sample 7278061 | NCBI WGS metagenome assembly JAAUYH01 (sample SAMN14350203, study PRJNA611818) | marine sediment metagenome | isolation source: surface marine sediment (0.6m) | place: French Polynesia: Moorea | collected 2018-08 | reverse complement strand
TCCATCGAGGTTATAAATATTGATATCTAACTGATTAATATCTGAAATATCATAGATACGTTCTTTAAAGATTTTGTCTAAATAATCCGTTTCGACCGGATACGTGGTTCTGCGTCGTAATTCAAGGTCGATACTTGCCATGATGGCATTTTCTTTACGCACAAGCCTACCTTCATGATAGTCTTTGGCCTGCTCATTATATTGATAGATGGTAATTAATGCTATTAAAACTGAAGCGATGACCACCAAAAGGATCATAGCTATAAAAATGCGCGTGCGTAATGAAGTTTTTTTAAGCTGCATTTAAGATTCTGTTGCGGTAAAGATAGCAAATATCATTCCTAAAAATCACTTAATATTCTTCGCTTTTTCAATGGGTTCCCAGGTATCCCAAATAGCCTTTAAACGCGCGGCAAACTCAGTTGAATCCAGGCTTTTCTCAATGATATCGAAGAGGTCATGCATTTCTCCGCGAAGCTGATCATGCCGGTCTGTGATCGCTGTCATTTCATTCCAGGCAGAAATATGATCTTTAAAGGCCTTTGAAAAATCTTCAGGGCAATTTGAAAAGTCAAGCTCATTCAGGCTTGAGGTATATTGCTGAATGGTCGTGCTTAAAGAAATTTTTTCACAAGAATGATTTCTAATGGTTCCTAAAGAATCGTCCTTTTTTAAGATATAAGTGACACATTGTTCTGAAGTTCGTGCAATGGAATCCTCTTTTTTCGTCTTTTGACAAGAGAAAATCATAAGAAGCAATAAGCTTAGCGTATATGTCCTAAATAAGGCCATGGTTAAAATTAAACTTTATATATGCTTTTGGCAAATGCATCAATCGAGTCTACACCGCTTTTTGAAAGATTTTTAATGAATGCAGAACCGATAATTGCGCCCTTAGTAGATTCGGTAGCTTGTAAAAAGGTCTCGTTATTGCTGATTCCAAACCCAACGATTTGTGGGTTTTTCAGGTTCATGTTAGCTATTCTTTTAAAATAGTTCGTCTGTTCATCTCCGAAGCCGGTTTTGGCCCCGGTAGTGCTCGCTGAACTTACCATATAGATGAAACCATTGGAAATTGAATCTATAAATCGTATGCGTTCGTCACTGGTTTGAGGAGTAATTAAAAACACATTTATTAATCCGTATTTCTGGAAAATAGCCTGGTATTCGTCATGATACACATCCACCGGAAGATCAGGAATAATGAGTCCGTCTATACCGATCTCTTGGCATTTTTGACAGAATTCTTCAACGCCGTATTGCAGCATTGGATTAAAATAACCCATGATGATTAATGGAATTGTTACGCTATCGCGGATTTTTTTCAATTGATCGAAAAGTAGTTCAGTTGTCATACCATTTTTTAGAGCTTGGGTAGAGCTGGCCTGAATCGTCGGTCCATCTGCTAAGGGATCACTAAATGGCAATCCTATTTCTATCATATCGACACCGGCTTCTTCTAAATTTTTAATGATAGTAACCGTGTCATCAAGTTTAGGATACCCCGCCGTAAAATAGATAGACAGTAACTTCTTATCTTCTTGCAGTTTTTCTTGTATTTTATTCATTACAAATTGAAATAATCTATATAATTCTGTAAATCTTTATCACCTCTTCCGGAAAGGCTTAGTACCACAATATCCTTTGGTTCAAAGGTCTTATGCTTGAAAATAGCTAAGGCATGACTGGTTTCAATCGCCGGGATAATCCCTTCTAATTGAGCTAATTCCAGTCCTGCTTGCATGGCTTCGTCATCAGTGGCTGAAAAAAATTCGCCTCTCCCTGATTTATATAAATGTGAATGCAAAGGGCCGACACCCGGATAGTCCAGTCCGGCAGAAATCGAATATGGTTCAGTAATCTGCCCATCTTCGGTTTGCATTAATAAGGTCTTACAGCCATGTATGATACCTTCTTTGCCCAATACCGAAGTTGCGGCACTTTCGCCTGAATGAATTCCTTTTCCTGCTGCTTCTACTGCAATAATTCCAACGTCCTTATTATCCAGAAAATGATAATAAGTACCTGCAGCATTGCTACCACCACCGATACAGGCCACAATATAATCGGGACTTTCTCTCGCCTCTTTTTCCTTTAACTGCCATTTGATTTCTTCAGAAATGACAGATTGAAAACGCGTTACCATGTCAGGATATGGATGTGGGCCAATAGCGGAACCAATAATATAATGTGTGTCCACAGGGTTATTGATCCAATCTCTGATCGCTTCGTTCGTCGCATCTTTTAAGGTGCGACTTCCTGATAAAGCAGGACGTACCTCAGCTCCTAACATTTTCATCCGGGCAACGTTAGGTGCCTGGCGGGCTATGTCAATTTCACCCATATATACAACACAATTGATCCCCATTAAGGCGCATACAGTCGCGGTAGCGACTCCATGCTGACCCGCACCGGTTTCGGCAATTATTCGGTTCTTGCCTAATCGTTTTGCCATTAAAATTTGCCCAATGGTATTGTTAACTTTATGAGCACCGGTATGGTTTAAATCCTCCCGTTTTAAGTATACTTTCGTATGGTACTTTTCACTTAATCGTTTCGCGAAATACAAAGGTGAAGGACGCCCTACATAATCCTTTAATAACTGTTCAAATTCCTCTTGAAATGAAGGTTCAGCCATTATTTTTAAATAGTTCTGGCGTAATTCTTCTACATTGGGGTATAGCATTTCAGGAATGAATGCACCCCCAAATTCGCCATAGTAACCTTTTTCACTCACATGGTAACTCATAGTAGTGATTTAAACTTTTTTAACTGTTCAACATCTTTTAATCCAGGTTCCATTTCAAACCTGCTATTTACATCAATAGCATGACAAAATTCTGCAGTTTTTGACTTTAAAAATTTATGAAGCCTATCGATTTCATCTATCCCTATGCCACCACTCAAAAAGAAGGGTTTGGTCGATGGGTAATCATTTAAGGCATTCCAGTCAAACGCGTAGCCATTTCCCCCAGGCAATTTTCCTTTTGTATCAAATAAGTAAAAGTCGACGACTTCTTCATAAGGTGTCAATTTCGAAAAATCAAATGAATCCTTGATTGAGAATACCTTGATGACTTGTGTTCCCGATTCTTTTAAGACTCTGCAATAGTCAGGTGATTCATGGCCATGTAGCTGCACCGCATCTAATTGATAGTTTTCTATCTTTTTGAGAACTTCCTCTTCTTTAGCATCTACAAAGACGCCTACTTTTTTAATTTTTTTAGGCAATTGCGGAAGCTCAGCTGAGAAATCACGCGGACTTTTATCATAAAAAATAAAGCCTAAATATTCAGGTTGCAACGCCGCAACTTGTTCAGGATTATATTTCATTCCGCAAACTTTGAGCCTCATTTTTCTAATTCATTTATAAACTTTTTAGCACTTTCTCCCGGATTAGGAGCCTTCATGAAATTCTCACCTATTAAAAATCCCTGGTACCCATATTGCTTTAAGTCTTGAATAGCTGCTACCGAGCTAATACCGCTTTCTGATACTTTTACAAAATCATCAGGAATTAAATCGCTTAAATCCTTACTGATCTGGGTACTTACTTTGAATGTTTTCAAATCACGGTTGTTAACACCCAACATGTTTAGACTTGGCATGATCGATTTTTGTAGTTCTTCTTCATTGTGAACCTCCAATAAGACATTTATATTAAGACCTTGGGCAAGTTCAGAAAACTGTTTGATCACTTCTCTGTCAAGAATAGCCGCAATTAGTAAAATGGCATCTGCTCCATGGGCTTTTGCCTCAATAATCTGATAGTCATCAATGATGAACTCTTTTCTTAGTAAGGGTAACGTACAACTGGCTCGTGCTAATAACAAATCATCTAAAGAGCCCCCGAAATACTTACCATCAGTCAAAACCGACATTCCGCAAGCTCCTGCCTCTTCATAACCCTTCGCCACATCTTGAACGTTCAATTGCTGGTTAATTACTGCTTTTGACGGAGAGCGTCGTTTATGTTCTGCAATGATCCCTGAAGAGCTATTTTTTAATTGATCTATCAATGAAATTGTTTCTCGTTCGAACAAGATAGATTGCTCCAATTGTTTCAACGGAACGAGCTTCTTCTTTAAATCGACTTCTTTTTGTTTATCTGCGACTATTTTATCAAGAATTGTCATTTACTCAGCTCAATTAATTTTTCAAGTGTATCTTTTGCTTTTCCTGAGAGCAGGGATTCCTTTGCCAGCTCAAATCCTTCTTTAGGAGCCCATCCTTTTACCGTTGCTATCGCCATTCCGGCATTAGCCGAAACAACATTATTTTGTGCATCGGTCCCGTTTCCTGAAATTACATTCATAAAAATTTCTGCAGATTGTTGTATGGAATCCCCACCAAAAATATCCTCTTGGCTGATGGTTGTTACACCGAAATCTTCTGGTGAGTACATATCTTCCGAATTTCTCGAAATCATTTTCGTTTTGCCCGTAAGAGAAATCTCATCATAGCCATCTAAAGCATGCAATATGGTGAAATTTTTATCAGATTTTTGATATAAATAGCCATACAATCTTGCAAGTTCTAGACTAAAAACGCCCACCAACTGATTTTTGGGGAAAGCAGGATTTACCATAGGGCCTAACATATTAAAAAAGGTCTTTACACCCAACTCTCTTCGTATCGGCGCTACATTCTTCATCGCAGGATGAAATAATGGCGCATGTAACACACAGATACCTGCTTCTTCCAGACTACGTCGCAAAAAATCGCTTTCATTACTGAATTTAACGCCCAGATACTCCATTACATTACTCGACCCCGAGATTGAAGATACGCCATAGTTGCCATGTTTTGTAACATGAATTCCAGCCCCGGCGGCAACAAATGAAGCTAGTGTTGAAATATTAAACGTATTTTTACCATCGCCTCCTGTACCACATAAATCTATCGTATTGTAATCAGACACATCAAGCGGAATACATAGCTCCAGTAGGGCATCGCGAAACCCTTCCAATTCCTCAACCGTAATGGTGCGCATCATATACACCGTTAAAAAAGAAGCGATTTGACTTTGATTGTATGCTCCTTTTGAAATATTTACCAATACATTTCTAGCCTCTTCTTTTGAAATGGTCTCATGATTGATCAATCTATTTAATAATGCTTTCATAAATTAAGAATTGATCCAGTTTTTGAGAATTTGTTTTCCATTAGGCGTTAAAACTGATTCAGGGTGATATTGCACTCCTTTGACATCATATTCTTTGTGACGTATGGACATAATCTGTCCGTTTTCATCGAAAGAAGTTGCCTCCAAGCTATCCGGTAAATCCGTATCGACAACCCAAGAATGGTAGCGCCCTACCGGAAATTCCTTTTCTAATCCGTTAAACAATTCTTCATCATTGACACTCAAAGTAACATTGGTAGCGACACCATGATATACTGTATCTAAATTGCTAATACTCCCGCCAAAAACCTCACCAATGGCCTGCTGGCCTAAACAGACACCCAAAATACTTTTTGTTGGAGCATATCTTTCAATAATCGATTTTAGCAGGCCGGCTTCATCAGGTATACCAGGACCTGGAGATAATACAATCTTTTCATAGGCATCGACTTCATCGAGTGTTAATTTATCATTACGCTTTACCACCACTTCGCAGTCCAGGTCTTCTAAATAATGGACTAGATTGTAGGTGAAACTATCATAATTATCTATAACTAATACTTTTTTCATCTAATTTTCATTTAATACGTTCTGCCGCTTCTAATGCATTTGTTAAGGCGCCTAATTTGTTATACACTTCTTGTAATTCATCAGCCGGATTTGATTTCGATACCAAACCTGCTCCGGCTTGCCAATGCAGCGTATGGTTCTTGCTTAAGAATGTTCTGATCATTATGGCATGATTGAAGTTACCTTCAAAATCCATGAAACCAATCGCACCGCCGTAGAACTCACGGCTCGTTTTTTCGTATTTTTCGATGAGTTGCATGGCCATATGTTTTGGTGCACCACTCAAAGTACCTGCAGGAAATGTATCAGCGACCACCTGCATCGTTGATGTTTCTTTATGTTTTTTGCCGGTGACTTTACTGACTAAATGAATCACATGTGAGAAAAACTGTACTTCGCGATAGCGTTCTACAGTCACTTCGGAGCCATGGCGGCTCAGATCATTTCTTGCCAGATCAACCAACATTACATGTTCTGCGTTCTCCTTTTCGTCCTTTGATAGTTTCTTGGCCAGTGCTGCATCTTTTAAATCATCGCCTGTTCGTTTGAATGTCCCTGCTATTGGGTGGATTTCTGCTTGTCCATCTTTTACTACCAGCTGCGCTTCGGGAGAGCTTCCAAAAATTTTAAAATCTCCAAAATCAAAATAAAAAAGATAAGGTGATGGGTTGATGGTTCTCAGTGCGCGGTATACATTGAACTCGTCACCTTTAAACTTTTGAGAGAATTTTTTTGACAGCACCAATTGAAACACATCACCTCGCGCGCAATGCTTTTTAGCCAAGGCTACATGCTCTGTGTACTCATCGTCAGTAAGGTTCGAATCAATATTACCATCTGTTAGGAAATCAAATGTCGCGTAATTCTTAGCTTTTAACAATTGATGAATCGTGTCAATATTATTAGATGCGTCAAAGCTATTTGAGAAAATATAGGCTACATTTTCAAAGTTACTGATAGCTACAATATTCTGATAAACAGCATAGTACATATCAGGAATCCCGAGGGAAGCGTCTTTTTTGGAAATCTGAATATCTTCGAAATAGCGCACGGCGTCATACGCTGTGAACCCGAAAATTCCGTTTGTTATAAACTTGAATTTTTCCTTTATATCCACACTGAACTTTCTGGAAAAATCATGAAAAAGTTCAGGAACATTCGTAGTTTCCTCGATAGAGATTTGAGTCGTTGTTCCATCCGGAAAATGTTCGGTTACAACCTCATTCGCCACTTTTATTGAGGCGATCGGATTAAAGCATACATACGAAAAACTGTTATCAGTGGCGCGATAATCACTATTCTCGAGCAAAATACTATTCGGGAACTGATCACGCAACTTCAAATAGATACTTACCGGTGTGATGGTATCGGCAATAATTTTCTTGTAATGTGTTTTTAATAGATACATAGTTCAAAAAACAAAGGCTTGTCGTGAATGACAAGCCTTATGATATTATATAATTTAAATATACTAAGTAATTAATTCACGAATACTGCTTTTCGTAAATTCCACCACCAAGTATGATTTAAAATTGTGTTCATTTTTTATTTCTAATGAGACAAATGTAAAAACTTTATAGAATTCTAAAAAATAATTTTGAATAAATATACTAAACCCGCAGCATTAAGGTACTAATTGTACCTGTCTCCAGTTTGTACCGTCATGAAAATACAGATTGCCATCTGTATCTGCATATAAATCGCCTAATGCACCATTTGCAGGGGGGTCAGCCTGTGGTTCCAGGCGTAAGGCCTCACTTATGTGCACTTGTCTCTGTGGTGCTAAGATTCCTGCTCCTATATTACCACTAAAGTAAGAATCTGCAACAGTACTCGAATAAATAGAATAATTATCTGCTATACCTGTATTAAAACCAGGTCCTATGAAAATGGCATAACTATTTTGAGCTGTACCCGTTCCAAAATTATTGATTAGATTACCGACAAGAAAACTAGTAATTGCGCCATCATTAGTTACATTAATTGAATTTCCATACGCAGCCGCCATTGATCCAGATGCGGGATTATTTATTTCTGAGCGAGTGGCTTCTCCAACTGTAATGGAACCGCCGGCACTATTGTTAATGGTATTGTAACTACCAATTGCAAACCCTATTGTTCCTGTGCTCGTATTATTCGCATCAAAGGTAGCTGCATAAGTTGAAACACTTGTTCCTGTTCCTTCATACTCTGCAATAAACCTGGCCGTTGTATTTGTATCGTCAGTGCTTTTAACGCCCTCTACCCATAATTTATGCGCCGTAGAAAAATTATTTCTTCCAATACCCACTCTTCCATCATAATAAGCAATATCAGCAGCAGCACCATCAATAAATTTCCCCGGGCCGCCAGTACCATTTATCCAATCTGCGCCATTGAAGGACCATACCGAACTCGTATCTGTGTCATATACCTGTAAGCCTAAAGCCGGACTTGCTATTGCTGTTCTTTGCGCAGTAGTCATTCTTGGTATTAAAATACCTTGCGAGGTTGAAGTCATATCTATTATGGCTGAAGCATCAGGCGTTGTAGTACCAATTCCTATTTGCGCGAAAGTCATTGTGCTTACTGCCAACAATAAGGCAATTACATGTAATTTTATTCTCATAACTATAATTTTATTCTAATATTAACTTTTTTACCCCTTGTTTTCCTTCATGGATAAATTTCAAAAAATAAATACCGCTCATTACATTGGACTTATCTAAAGAACCTACACCATTAAAGGTTATTACATCATTATAGAACCTGACTTGTTTACCCGTGATATCGTATAAAATAGCATCCAACCCTTGTAGGTTATTTTCAGATAAAAACCGAATGGGTTCTGACGCTCTCACAGGGTTTGCCAAGATATCAATGCCATTGGTAATAAATAGATCGTCAGTTCCAAGAACTACCTGGTTGTCTATCCCAAAAGTGAATTGAGTAAAATTATTGAGGTTCACAGGATTCGCAGTATCACTGGTTACCGTTCCATTTAATAAATCTCCGGTAACCGTGTTGGTCATAGGAGCGCTTACAAGATCCCAAGTACCACTATTTAATCCAACAATGGCCACAGAATTCAAAACTCCACCATTATTATTGACCAAATTTGTAATGTCACTGGCACTGTTCCAAGGAAGTGTGATCTCTGCATTCCCCATTAATTCCCAATATTCTACATCAGAAACCGCATTTACGTTCGTGCCATTGGAGCCTGCATCAGGTGCACTATTAAAGTACGTAGCAAAAATAGCTCCGCTGTGGTCTGCCGTAACCGGAGCATACACGCTACTATTGCCTGTTGCCAGTTTGGTGACCCCGGTTCCATATGCTGTAACCGTTCCATCTACGTACTCATTCGCTGTACCCCATGTGGTGCCTGCCTCCACGGAAAAAATACCCGAGCCTCCTAAAGTCACAACTGTATTACTCGTTGTAAATGGCAAATCCTTCTTCAAATAAAACTCAGCACCGTCGCCTATAAATAATGATTGTGAAAAGGTAAACTGAAATGTAAAGAAACAGCAGAATAAAAATAATTGGATTGATTTCATAACAATCAAATATAGTAAAAAAAACCTCAAAGTTGAAGGCTATAAAAAAGGTTTACTTATAACGAACTTTAAAATAAATGATTGATAATGCCAGCACTATAGTTACTGCGTTTGCCAACTTTATGGCAAAGCTATCAATCAAAATTCCGTAGAAAAGCCATAAAATAAGTCCGGTAAGTAATACCAGGTACATAGAGAGTGATACTTCTTTGGCTGATTTTTCCTTATATATTTTATAGGCCTGAGGTGCATAGGCAATTGTTGTTAATATCCCTGCGACCACACCAATTATTTCTATGTTAAAATTCATATTAACTAGTGACGGAGAATGTTTCCATAATTTCTGGATAAACCACCTCTCCCTTCACAATATTCAAGCCTTTCTCAAGACCTGGATTCTCATCGCATGCTTGTTGCCATCCTTTATTTGCTATCGAAATAACGTATGGTAAGGTTACATTTGTTAAAGCCACTGTAGAAGTATAGGGAACAGCTCCAGGCATGTTTGCAACACAATAGTGTACAACATCATCAATGATATAGGTAGGATCTTCATGTGTGGTTGGCTTCGTAGTTTCCATACATCCTCCTTGGTCTACGGCAACATCCACTAATACAGTACCTGGTTGCATCTTTTTAAGCATCTCTCTGGTGATCAATTTAGGTGCCTTTGCCCCTTTAATTAAAACTCCTCCAATAATGAGATCTGAATTCTTTATATGCTTTCTAACAGTATATTCATTCGAAAATTCGGTAATCACATGACTTGGCATAACATCATTCACATAGCGAAGTTTATCCATATCGACATCTAAAATGGTCACCATAGCACCCAAACCTGCAGCCATTTTTGCCGCCTGTACCCCTACTACGCCGGCCCCTAAAATCAATACTTTACCAGGTTGTACTCCTGGTACACCACCTAATAAAACGCCTTTACCTTTAATAGGTTTTTCAAGGTATTTCGCTCCTTGCTGAACAGCCATTCTACCCGCTACTTCAGACATTGGTCGCAATAAAGGTAAATTCCCTTTTTTATCCTCAACCGTTTCATAAGCAATGCAAACCGACCCACTATGAATCATCGCATCAGTGAGTTTCCTACTTGAGGCAAAATGAAAATAAGTAAAAACGATCTGGTCTTTTCTTATCAGGCCATATTCTTTTTCAATAGGCTCTTTTACCTTTACGATCATCTCACTTCGTGCATATACTTCTTCTATAGTAGGTAAAATTTCAGCTCCTGCTTTTACATAATCTTCATCGAAAAAACCACTGTTAAAACCTGCATTTTTTTGCACAAAGACTTTGTGCTTATTCTTTGTGAGTTCGAATACACCGGCAGGTGTAAGCGCTACACGGCTTTCATTGTTTTTAATTTCCTTCGGAAGTCCTATGATCATAGCATTTTTTATTTTTAAAATTAGATTAAAATTTTATGTCACCTAAAAGAAGTTATCCTACAATATTCACAATTTTACCTGGTACTACGATCACCTTTTTAGGCGTACGGCCTTGCAACTGGGCCAGGGTCTTTTCATGAGCCATGACAGCCTCTTCAATTTGATCTTTGGTAAAATCTAATGGTAGCTCTATGGTAAAACGCATCTTGCCGTTGAATGAGATCGGATAATTCTTTGTGCTCTCCACCAATTGCGAAGCATCAAACGCCGGGAACCTGGCATAGGTAATGGACTCGTCATGGCCTAATTTGCTCCACAACTCTTCACTGATATGTGGGGCATAGGGTGATATTAAAATTAGCAAAGGTTCCAGAATCGCTCTGCTGGTGCACTTTTGAGCCGTTAATTCATTGACCGCAATCATGAACGACGAAACCGAGGTGTTAAACGAAAAATTCTCAATGTCTTCTTCTACCTTTTTGATTGTTTTATGCAGCGTTTTTAAATTGTCTTTTGTGGGCTCGTCATCGCTTACGCGGAAGGTATTGCTTTCGTGATATAACTTCCATAGCTTTTTAAGGAAGCTATGCACGCCGGTGATACCAGCCGTATTCCATGGTTTTGATTGCTCCAGTGGGCCAAGAAACATTTCATACAGCCTTAAACTATCTGCTCCATATTGCTTACAGATATTATCTGGGTTCACCACATTATACTTAGATTTGGACATTTTCTCAACCTCACGTCCAACAATATATTTGCCATCTTCAAGCATGAACTCCGCATCTTTAAATTCGGGGCGCCATACCTTAAAACTTTCAATATCTAGTTCATTTGAAGCATTTACAAAGGAAACATCGGCATGAATGGGCTGGACATCATGACCATTGACCAACCCCTTTGATATGAGTTTATTCTGACCGTTCAATCTATAGACAAAAGCACTTGTCCCTTGTATCATCCCTTGATTAATCAATTTTCTGGCATATTCATCTTTAGGTACTAAGCCTTTATCGAACATAAACTTTTGCCAGAAGCGTGAATACAATAAATGCCCCGTTGCGTGCTCGACACCGCCGATGTAGAGATCAACATCTTTCCAGTAATTGATCGCTTCTTGAGAAAAGATTTCCTCGTTATTATGAGCATCCATGTAGCGATTAAAATACTGAGAACTTCCGGCCCAACCCGGCATGGTATTCAGCTCTAATGGAAATACAGTTTCATGATCAATTTTAGAATTCTCGACCACAGAATTCGACACAGTATCCCATGCCCATACCTCCGCATTGCCTAAGGGTGGCCTTCCATCTTCTGTAGGTAAATATTTCTCAACTTCCGGTAATACCAGTGGTAAGTACTTAGAATCGATCATTTGTGGCATTCCACCTTCATAATAGACCGGAAACGGTTCTCCCCAATAACGCTGACGACTAAAAACCGCATCTCGCAGACGGTAATTTACCTTTCCGTAGCCCAAACCGCGTTTCTCAATTTCATAAATGATGGTTTTCATGGCTTTCTTGTAGCTCAAACCATTTAAGAAATCTGAATTCGCAATAATGGTTTTCTCTTTATCCATAAAGGCTTCTTCAGAAATATCAACACCTTCAAAAATATTTGGGATTGGAATGTCAAAATGTTTCGCAAATGCATAATCACGTTCATCGCCACAGGGTACAGCCATCACAGCACCGGTTCCATAGCTGGCCAGCACATAATCACCTATCCATATCTGTATTTTTTCTCCTGAAAAAGGATGTAGGGCGTACCCCCCTGTAAATACTCCCGAAATAGTTTTAACATCGGCCATACGGTCACGCTCACTACGTTTTGCCGTTGCTTCTACATAAGCTTCTACTGCTTCTCTTTGCTCAGGGGTGGTAATTTTTGAAACTAGTTCGTGCTCCGGAGCCAAGGTCATAAAACTTGCGCCAAAAATAGTATCTGGGCGTGTAGTAAAAACGTCAATTTTTGCATCATGTCCGTCTACTTCAAAACTTACCATGGCGCCCTCAGAACGGCCAATCCAATTGCGTTGAATTTCCTTCAGCGGCTCCGGCCAATCGATGGTTTCTAATCCATCCAATAAGCGCTGTGCATACGCCGAAATGCGCATGCTCCATTGCTTCATTTTTTTACGTATCACCGGATGCCCGCCACGCTCTGAAACACCATTCACAATTTCGTCATTCGCCAAGACCGTACCCAGAGCCGGGCACCAGTTCACTTCTGTTTCCGACAAAAATGTCAATCGATATTTTAAGAGAATTTCTTGTTTTTTACTATCAGAAAAAGACTTCCAATCCTCAGCAGTAAAGTGCGGTACATCCTCATCCGCGGAAGCGTTTACAGTAGCATTTCCTTCTTTTTCAAATAGAGTAATCAGGTTTGAAATAGCTTCGGCTTTATCGGCATCTCTATTGTACCAGGAATTGAACAACTGAATGAAAACCCACTGCGTCCATTTGTAGTACTTCGGATCTGAAGTTCGTACTTCTCTGCTCCAATCAAATGAAAAACCAAGCTGGTCGAGCTGGCGACGATAGGTTTTAATATTTTGCTCAGTGGTAATGGCAGGATGCTGGCCGGTCTGAATGGCATATTGTTCAGCAGGTAAACCAAATGAATCATAGCCTTGAGGGTGTAATACATTGAACCCTTTATGCCGCTTGTAGCGCGCATAAATATCGCTGGCTATATAACCCAATGGATGCCCTACATGCAATCCAGCTCCCGATGGATATGGGAACATATCCAACACATAATACTTGGGCTTACCGCTGTCATTTTCGGCTTTAAATGTTTGATTGTCTGCCCAATATTTTTGCCATTTGGCTTCTATTTCATTGAAATGGTAGCTCATTCAGTTTCAAAATTGAAACCGCAAAGTTACACTTTACCCATCAAAGACAAAAGCATTTAGATATAGATTTCAATAGCGGAATTTTTGTACTTTTAAGCTTCTTTAAATCGGACTCAAATGAAAAAACTTCTCTTTCTTTTTTTGATGCTCATACTTGCCTGCACGAAGCAGGAAAAAGCAGACCTTTTGGTTATTAATGGAAATATTTACACGGTTAATGATAGTTTCGCTAAAGCGGAAGCCTTCGCAGTCAAAGAAGGAAAAATAATTGCCGTAGGTTCCACTCAAGAAATCAAAAATAACTACAGGTCATCTCAAACAATCAATGCAGAAGGTAAGGCTATCTATCCCGGATTCATAGATGCACATTGCCATTTTTTTGGTTTAGGGCTTGCAGAACAAAATGTACGACTGGAGGGCACCAAAAGCTTCGATGAGGTTCTGGACCGTATTGTCGCATTTCAAAAAGACAAAAATCTCGATTATATTACCGGGCGAGGCTGGGACCAAAATGATTGGGAAGTAAAAGAGTTTCCTACCAAGGACAAATTAGACTCCCTGTTTCCAAATACTCCAGTGGCCATTACTCGTGTTGACGGCCATGCTTTATTGGCCAACCAGGCCGCTATTGATTTAGCTGGCGTAACCACTCAAACGCCTTTTTCAGGGGGCTATATTTTGCAAAAAGATGGCAAGCTAACTGGAATATTTATTGATAATCCGATGCGATTGATCCGGGCTAAAATTCCCGTACAGGGTAAAGAAACCTTTATAAATGCCTTGAAAGATGCCGAACGTATCTGCTTCGAACATGGGTTAACTACGGTGAATGATGCCGGTTTATCGAGAGAAACCATTGATTTGATCGATAGTTTGCAGCAAGCCGGTGAATTAAAAATGAGAATCTATGCCATGATCAGTGGTAATGAAAAAAACCTGGATTATTACCTAGATAAAGGCATCAGTAAAACGAATCGTTTAAATGTACGCTCATTTAAAATTTATGCTGATGGTGCTCTAGGCTCAAGGGGTGCGGCCATGCGTGAACCGTACAGTGATCAACCCGGTCATTACGGCGCCATGCGGAGCCCCATTGATTTCTTTGAAAAAGCAGCTAAGCGGATAGCAACCTCTGATTTTCAAATGAATACGCATGCTATTGGGGATTCTGCCAATCATATTTTATTAAAGATTTACAAAGTTGCTCTAAAAGATCAAAAAGACCGCCGCTGGAAAATTGAACATGCGCAGATTGTATCACCCGGAGATTTTGACTTGTTTGACAATATCGTACCTTCTGTGCAGCCTACACATGCCACAAGTGATATGTATTGGGCAGAAGATCGGGTTGGCGCAGAACGGATTAAAGGTGGTTATGCATTTAAAGATTTACTAAAAAAGTATGGTTCGGTAGCTTTAGGTACCGATTTTCCGGTAGAAAAAGTGAGTCCTTTTTTAACGTTTTATGCCGCCGTAGCACGAAAAGATTTGAATAACTATCCCGAAAATGGGTATCAAATGGAAAATGCATTATCCCGCGAAGAAACATTAAAAGGCATGACTATTTGGGCTGCACATTCAAACTTTGAAGAACACGAAAAAGGCAGTATTGAAGAAGGCAAATTTGCCGATTTCATCATTTTAGACCAAGACATTATGACTGTAGATATAGCCAAAGTACCAAACACCAAAGTATTGGAAACCTATCTCAATGGTGAAAAGGTAAATTAATTAGCGTGTCGATGGGCTAAAGAGCTTTTTCCTTGCACGAACTGCAACGGTATTTTCACGCGGGTGGCATCCCAACCTAGTACCATTTCCAAAGCATTATTTCTATTTTTAAATGCAATAGAAAATGTCTCTAAAGATTCTGCTTTGGTTACAGGAACCGTAATCTCGGCTATGTTAAATAAAGGATCATATTGAAACGCACCCCAAGTATCTAATTGTGAGTTTAAAATGATTTTCCATGAGGTTTTCCCGGGTACCGTTAATAGCACATAAGTTCCGGCAGGAACTTTTTTCCCTCCGAATTCAACATCTTGATAAAACTTTATCTCAGTGGCCTCATTGTACCCCGTTCGCCATATTTCCCCGTAAGGAACGATATCTCCAAAAATTTGCTGATTTTCTTTTGAAGGACGTCCGTACAATACCTTAACCAATGGTGCGGCAATACGTGATTCTCTATAATAGGAAATGTCATGCGGTACTTTGTCTACCTCTTTAAAACCTTGTGCAACACCGGTAAGGGTAAACATTGATAGAGCCGTAAAAATAAAAATTGCGGCGTAGTTTCTTTTCTTCATTTAGTTTCTGTTTAGCGTAAAGTTGTAACGCCAAACAAAAAGTTTTAGTATGGTATGTTAATATCTTTTAGTTTTTCCCTAAGTAATACTTCAAAAAATTACAAATAGTATAAAATTTCACTATTAAAGTTGTATTTTGTAATTAAAAATGGATTTTTTATTTCAGTTAAACAATCTAAGTACAATTTTTGTCTGGAATTTAAAGAACAAAAACTAAGATTATGTGTGGAATAGTATGTGCATTTGACTTAAAACAAGAGGCAGGGGTTTTAAGACCTCAACTGCTGGAAATGGCAAAAAAGATTCGTCATCGTGGCCCCGACTGGAGCGGAATTTACAATAACGACAAAGCCATTCTGGCACATGAACGTTTGGCAATTGTTGACCCTGCATCTGGTAAACAGCCCTTATTTAGTGAGGATGAGAAGCTTATTTTGGCTGCCAATGGTGAAATTTACAACCATAGAGACATTCGAAAAGACTTTGAAGGAAAGTACAATTTTCAAACACAGTCAGATTGTGAAGTCATCTTGACCTTGTATAAAGAAAAAGGCGAACGCTTTTTGGATGACCTTAACGGAATTTTTGGTTTTGCTCTTTATGATGTAGAGGAAGATGCTTATTTGATCGCACGTGACCATATGGGCATCATACCTTTATATATAGGTTGGGACAAATTCGGTACTTTTTATGTTTCTTCAGAGTTAAAGGCTTTAGAAGGTATTTGTAGTAAAATCGAGATCTTTCCTCCGGGTCATTATTTATATAGTAAGGATGGCGAAATAAAAGAATGGTATCAACGTGACTGGATGGACTACGAAGCCGTAAAAGAGAATCAAACCAATATTGATGCACTTCGTGAAGCACTTGAAGCTGCGGTACATCGCCAATTAATGTCAGACGTACCATATGGAGTCTTACTGTCGGGCGGGTTGGATTCATCGATTACTTCTGCAATAGCTAAAAAATATGCCGAGAAACGAATAGAATCAGATGACACCCAGGAAGCCTGGTGGCCACAATTACATTCTTTCTCAATAGGATTAAAAGGTTCACCCGACCTGGCTGCAGCGCAAAAAGTGGCAGATTATATTGGCACCATTCATCATGAGATTACCTTTACTGTACAAGAAGGATTAGACGCCATCAAAGATGTCATCTATCAATTAGAAACCTATGATATAACCACGGTACGGGCTTCGACACCGATGTATTTAATGGCACGTGTTATTAAATCGATGGGAATCAAAATGGTCTTATCAGGGGAAGGTGCCGATGAAATTTTTGGCGGCTATTTGTACTTTCATAAAGCACCTGATGCCGAAGAATTTCACAAAGAGACGGTTCGAAAATTAGACAAACTCTATCAATATGATTGCCTACGCGCCAATAAAAGCCTGATGGCATGGGGAATTGAGGGTCGTGTTCCTTTTTTAGACAAAGAATTTATGGATGTGGCGATGAGAATCAATCCTCAAGACAAGATGATCAACGGTGAACGTATGGAAAAATGGGTATTGCGAAAAGCGTTTGAGAGTTACTTACCAGAAAGTGTGGCCTGGCGCCAGAAAGAGCAATTCAGTGATGGAGTCGGTTATAATTGGATCGATTCGTTGAAAGAGTTGGTTGAAAGTGAAGTAAGCGACGAGCTTATGAAAAATGCTACCTACCGTTTTCCAATACAGACTCCTGCTACCAAAGAAGAATACTATTACCGAAGTATTTTTGAGGAACATTTCCCCAGCGAAGCTGCTGCATTAACCGTACCTTCGGTTCCTTCTATTGCCTGTAGCACACCAACAGCTTTAGCATGGGATGAAAGTTTTAAAAATATGAACGAGCCCAGTGGTAGGGCCATCGCCGCGGTACATGAAGATTCTTATTAAAGACCTAAGCGATCGAGAATAAAAGTAGTGTTTTTGTTCTAAATGCAGTTTCAGAATTTATTTTGAAGCTGCATTTATTTTTTCTTCCATTCTAATGTGTAACTTTACCTCATCAACAAGCCATTTTCATTTAAAATAATTGAATAGATGAAAATATTAATAGTAGAAGACGAAATTGAATTATTGGACAGTATTGTTAGTTTTCTAAAAAATGCAGATTTTCTCTGTGAAAAAGCTGCCACTTTTTTTGATGCCGAAGATAAATTAGTAAGCTTTAAATATGACGTCGTGGTGCTTGATATTAACTTACCCGACGGTAGTGGTATTGACCTGCTAAGACTCATCAAAAATCAAAATCCTGAAACCGGCGTATTAATCGTTTCTGCGAGAGATTCATTAGATGATAAGTTAGAAGGATTGGACCTCGGAGCAGATGATTACATCACAAAACCTTTTCATTTGGCTGAATTGAACTCTCGAATAAACTCGTTGATACGCAGACGTAATTTTGGGGGTAGCGAATCCATAGTATTCAATGAAATAGAAATAGACCCCACATCAAAAACTGTCTCAATTGATAAGAAACCTATAGAGCTCACAAAGAAAGAATACAATCTGCTATTGTATTTTATTTCCAATAAGAACAAGGTAGTAACTAAAGAATCTATAGCCGAGCATTTATGGGGTGACGAAATTGAAATGGCTGACAGCTATGACTTCATTTATACCCACCTTGGGAATCTCAGAAAAAAAATGAAAAAATTCGGCTCTAAAGATTATGTGAAAACCATGTATGGTTTGGGTTACAAATTCGCTGAATAAAGTGCTTTTATGAAACTTATCCAGCAAACAAGTCGCGCCTACCTCTTATTATCAATCCTTCTGTTTATACTTGTTGGAGTTATATTGACCGTGATACTAACAACAGTAATGAATCGCCGCTTAGACGAAAAGCTACTTTATAACAAAGAGGTTCTTGCTAAAGTATATAAATATGAGTACCCTCTTACCATTTTTGACGCACCCAGGGAGTTAACCGAAGCGGAAAATAAGTTATATCCGAATGACACTGTAATTTTTAAGGATACGCTGATATCACATGCTATTGAGGACCTCGAAGGAGCAGAGACTTACGAAAAATACCGTCAATTAACTGCCTATGAAACCTTGCAAGGAAAGCGATTCAAAATTGTTACCAGAAATTCGCTGGTGCGCAACCAAGATTTTATAACAATTATCACCGCAGCCACTATTTTAACAATATTATTACTATTAACCGGCTTATGGTTCTTAAATACACGGATTACGAAACAGATCTGGAACCCCTTTTACCACAATCTCAGTAGTTTAAAGAATTTTTCCATTCAGGAACAAAAGCCTATTGAATTAAAGAAATCAAATATTGATGAATTTAAAGAACTCAATCGTTCTATAAAGAGCTTAACAGAAAAAGTGAGTTCAGATTTTAATAGTTTAAAGGAATTTACCGGCAATGCTTCTCATGAAATGCAAACGCCATTGGCAATCATGCAATCGAAGATTGAACTTTTGCTGCAATCTGAAAACCTGAATAAAGTAGAAACAGCACAATTACAATCCATTTACCATGCAGGTCAACGCTTATCTAAACTTAATAAAACGCTATTGACCCTGGCCAAAGTAGAAAACCGTCAATTTAGCGAGGTGGAAAAAATTAACCTTACTGAACTTATTGCCAATAAACTAGAGGTTTATGAAGACTTTATTATGCAAAAAAAGTTAGACGTTACCAAAAAATTACATCAAGACACCATTTTAGAAGCCAATAGCACTATATTAGATATGTTAGTGGGCAATCTGTTATCAAATGCTATTAAACATAATATTGAAGGCGGCAATCTCAGTATAGAGTTACAGCCAGAATACCTATATATCTCTAATTCTGGTGATGAACTTACAGTGGAGCCGGAAAGCCTGTTCAATCGATTTAAAAAAGCCAGTACTTCTCCAGATTCTTCAGGTCTCGGATTAGCCATCGTAAAAAAAATATGCGATATCAATGACTGGAAAATAGACTATACATATTCAAATAAAGAACACCAAATTATGGTGCGGTTTTGAATCTTTAGAATTTCTTTAGATTCTTATCCTACATTTGGATCATAATTGAAAAGCTAAATACTGATTGAACTTCAAATTATTACTTTTTTTATTTTTCATTTAATGGCATAAGGGGAAAAATTAAAAAAACAATCAATCAGAATAGAAAGCTAATTCGGTTAATGGCTTGTAGGGTGAAATAGTCTAAAATCACTTCAAAATTTTAGACTATTTCTTTTTTTAAAAGACATCAAAACGAAACTAAAATACACTCTAAATTTTGTAATAACTTCCGTTATTATATTGAAAAACACGCTAAACGGCGTGTTTTTTAATTTCCTCCTCTATTAAAATATTTTAGAATTCCT
>JAAUYH010116918.1_pt1 | contig 20152 bp, 20 predicted proteins | sample 7278061 | NCBI WGS metagenome assembly JAAUYH01 (sample SAMN14350203, study PRJNA611818) | marine sediment metagenome | isolation source: surface marine sediment (0.6m) | place: French Polynesia: Moorea | collected 2018-08 | reverse complement strand
GGATCCATCTGAATTCCCGGGGCAGCTACCTCTGAACGGTGCACCAGGGTGAACCGGAGTCATCGTCTTTCACCGCGGGATCCATCTGGGAGCGGGGTCGGTAATGTTTTGGATCCAGGCAGTGGTTTGATCGGAGGCTCCGATCGATCTCGCAGGCGGTGGAAGGGGTCACTGACGATGGCTTTGCCCCGGGCCGTGCGGCCGTCGACAAAGGCAACTTCGGGATTTCAGATGGATCCTGAATCGAGTTCAGGATGACGGCGTGGTTTGTCAGGAGGACGGCGTGGTTTGTCAGGAGGACGGCGTGGTTTGTCAGGATGAGGGAATTACTGTGATCGAAGCCCTTTGGCACATGGATGTGCCAACGCGCGAAGCGCGAGAGTGTAGCGGAAACCGCGTTTTCGCGGAACGACCGCAAGTCCGCCACGGAAGGCGGACCTTGCGGTCAGACTAACCCCAAAAACGGCGGAGCTGGAGTGTGTATTGGAGGACGACAGTGTCGTCATGCTCCGCGCGCATTTCGGGCGAGCTGATTAATCAGACAGCGTTAAACGTCCCGGGTTTCATAACGCGAGTCATGCCGGTGGGAGTAGGCCCGCGTGCCGTTGTCAAAAAACTGCTTGAGCCCGCTCCAGATCCGATCGACCACGCGGTCGGCCTGTCGTGCCCAGCGGCTCAGCTTGCGCTGGGTGCCGGGCCGGGTTTCGTCCATCAGCATGCCCAGGGCCAGGTAGACCAGGCAGCTGGCCAGGGTGAACAGCAGCAGGCAGGCAGCGGCGATTCCGCGAACCGCCCACAGCTCCCAGCCCGTTCGTTTCGCAATCGTGGCACAAACGCCGAAAACCCAACCGTTTTCCGGAGATGTTTCTAAAAACCGCTTGAAGCGGTCCATGGGTTCTTCGTTCATCGTATCTCACATCCTCTCCAGACCATATCATCGGACGGCGTGAGCAGCGGCGCCAGTGCAGAAAGTTCAGTCTGCTCCGTCTCTGTCACCTTCTGGCCCATGCATTCGTCCGCATAGATGTTGGTCACGATCATGGTGAATACCGCAAACACCAGCGCGGCTGCGAGTTCCCACAGCAGGCGCTGGTAACTGGATGAAATGTGGCGCACCATCGTTAAGCTCCCTGGATATGGCTACCTGACCTCATGCTGTAGAGATCTACAATTTCCGTGCCATTTTCTGGTCCCTTTTAAATCAATAAGTTAGCTGAACGGGGGTGTTCGATAATGGGACAGTTGGCCAGAAAGTGGCGATTGTGACCATGTGCAAGAATGTCTGGATGACAGGCCCCGACCAGCCCCCGGCTCAGTTATACTTCCCGCACATAAAAACAATCCGATTATGGACGCTGACATCGACCAAAAATCGTTGCTTTCCATCGATGGGGCCTGGCTGAGAGACGCGCTGGTTGCGGGAATTCACCACGTCATCGCGCGGCGGGACTACATCAACCGGATCAACGTGTTTCCGGTGCCCGACGGGGACACCGGCACCAACCTGGCCATGACCATGCACGCCATCCTGGTGGGCGCCACGCGGAAGATCAATTCCGACGTGGGCAAGTTCCTGGAACAGGCGGCGGATCACGCCATCGACGGTGCGCGGGGTAACTCCGGCGCCATCTTTGCCCAGTTTCTGCAGGGCTTTCACGAGGCCGTGGAGGGCGCCAGTACCCTGACCGCCCACGACTACGCCGAAGCGACCTATAACGGCTCACGCAGCGCGCAGATGGCCATTGCCAGGCCCAAAGAGGGCACCATGATCACCGTGATCCGGGACTACGCCCTGTCGCTGCGGGCCCAGATCAAAGAAGGTGTGGAGGATTTCCGCGATCTGCTGCAGGTCGGCCTGGAGCGGGCCCGCACCTCTCTGTCCAATACGCCCAACCAGCTGGAGGTATTGCGCAAAGCCGGAGTAGTGGACGCCGGCGCCCAGGGATTCGTGGACCTGCTGGAAGGGATCCAGGAATACGTCGAGACCGGCACCGTGACCTCGGTGCTGCCGGTGGGACTGCAGCTGGACGAGGACCTCGCACCGGAACACCTGGGCGGCAACGTGGAAGACGTGACCCATCGTTACTGCACGGAGTGTGTGGTCACCCGGGACGGACTGGACCGCCGTAAGCTGCGCGACCAACTGCTGGAACTGAACTGCAGCAGCCTTGTGCTGGCCGGGACCCGCAACAAGGTGCGGGTGCATATCCACGTTAACGATACCGCTGACGTATTCCGGATCTGCGAGGACTTCGGCGACGTCAGCTCACGCAAGGCCGACGACATCCTGGCCCAGACCCAGACCACCCACTCCCGCCATGGGCGGGTGGCCATCCTGTCCGATACCGGCGCAGATCTGCCCGAGGAAGAGATGGAGCGGCTGCACATCCACCTGGTGCCACTGCGGGTCAACCTGAGTGACCGCCAGTTCCTGGACAAGGTAAGCCTGAGTTCGTCGGAGTTCTACGAGCTGCTGCGCAGCTCACCGGAGTATCCCAGAACGTCCCAGCCGCCACCTGGGGATTTCCGGCGCCAGTTCGAATTCCTGACCTCGCACTTTGACTCGGTCATCGCCGTGACCGTCTCCAGGGCCATGAGCGGCACCTGGCAGGCGGCCCAGGCCGCCGCCAAACGGGTGGACGAGGAACAGGTCAAGACCTTCGACAGCATGAACGCCTCGGCCGGGCAGGGACTGCTGACCCTGTTTGCGGCGGAAGCGGCCGCCGCCAACCTCAATCGCCAGTGCATCCTGGACGGACTGGAATACCTGCGACCTCGAACCCGGACCTATGCGCTGGTTCCGGACCTGAGCTACGGCGTTCGCGGCGGCCGGGTTCCCAAAGGCATGAAGACCTTTACCGACGTGGCCCACCTGTCGCTGATCATCAAGAACAACGACGAGGGCAAGATCGGCCCTGCAGGCGTGCTGTTCCTGCGCAGCGATGCGCCCCGGCGATTTGCCCGCTGGGTAATGAAGCGCCTGAACCACAAACGCAGGTACCGCCTGCTGGTTGCCCATTGCGACTATGCCGAAGGGGGAGAAGCCATGCGGCAGTTCCTCGAGCAGAACGTCAAAGGCGCCCATTCGGTCCTGCTGACCGCGGCAGGGTCCAGCATCGGCGCCCACGCCGGGCCGGGCTCGCTGGTGGTTGGTGTGCAGGAATACATCTCTGCCGAAGAGTGGCAGGCCCGCTGGAAGGAGCAGCAGGCAGGTAACGGGGGATAGCCCGTATGTTGCACGAGTTTCGCTGGAGAATGCGGGCCAGGCTATGTTGATGGTACTGGCCAAGGTCATCGCAGCCTACCTGGTGGGATCGATCTCCGGTTCCCTGGTGCTGGGTAAACTGCGCCACGTGGACATTCGCCAGTCCGGCAGCGGCAACGCCGGCGGTACCAACGCACTGCGTTCCCAGGGTGTCGCCTTCGCCCTGGCAGTTGTCGTCATCGACATTGGCAAGGGCGCATTGGCAGCCGGGCTGATTGCTCCGGCCTGGGGACACGGCCCGGTCTCCATGCTGACCCTCCAGGGTGCCTGCGGCCTGGCCGCCATTGTTGGGCACATGTACCCGGTTTACTTCGGCTTCCGGGGCGGCAAAGGCGTGGCCACTTTTGCCGGCGTCATGCTGGTACTGGCGCCCCTGGCGGTGGCCGGGGCCATCGCTATCCTGCTGCTGACCGTGGTGGTGACCGGCTACGTGGGCCTGGGCAGCATCCTGGCGGCCGTATCCTCGGTGGCGCTGGTCTGGTTGATCAAACCGGCGACGGAGCTGGTGGTGTTCTGTGCGCTGGCGGCCGCAGTTATCGTCTACGCTCACCGTGTCAACATCACCCGCTTGCGCGACGGTACCGAGCACCGCTTTGAACGGGTGCGGGTGGTGAACTGGTTCAAATGAATCGCCTGGCTGATGCCCTGGCCCGGTTGCTTGCCAGCGGTGAGCCCCGGGCCCAATCCGATCTGGCCCGATCCCTGGAGTGTCCGCCCAATGAACTCGCGTCGGCCATGGCCGTCTTGGAAGAGTGGGGGATCGGTTTTGAATCGGCCGATCCGGCCAGGCTCGAGCAGCCCCTGGAATTGCTGAGCACTGGGCAGGTACAGGCAGAGCTTGGGCCGGACAGCCGGCTCCAGATCGAGAGCCTGGAAGTTGTTGGTGCCATCGATTCAACCAACTCCGAGCTTCGCCGGCGTGGCATCCCCGACACTGCCGCCCGGGTACTGCTGGCTGAGTACCAGACCGCGGGCCGCGGCCGCCGCGGCCGCAGCTGGACCGCCCCCTACGGCAGCGGGTTGTGCCTGTCGGTGGCCTGGCCGTTTCGATCCCGCGACCTGGAGCATTTCAACGGCGCCAGCCTGGTCCTGGGGGTGGCCGTTCGCCGGGCGCTGACGGAGCTGGGCTATGGCGGGATCATGCTGAAATGGCCCAATGACCTGCTGTGTGACAAAGGAAAGCTGGCCGGCATGCTGGTGGAGCTGGAAGCTGACGGTCCCTGGGCCGTATTTGGTGTCGGCATGAACTGGCGGGTGGACAGTGATCTCATGGCGGCTGTGGACCAGCCGTGGGTCGACCTGAACCGCCTGACCCGCGGAGGCTCCGACCCGGCCGTTCCTTCCCGCAACCAACTGGCCGGTCGCGTGGTGCACCACGTGGTGGCGGCGCTGGGCCGTTTCAGCCACGAGGGTCTGACCCCGTTCCTGGAGGAGTGGCGCCAGGCTGATGCCCTGCTGGGACGCGAGGTGCGGGTGGAGCTGGGTGAGGGCGCAGTGCTGGGTACGGCAGCCGGCGTGGATGAGGACGGTACCTTCCTGGTGGCTACGGCTGACGGCCTGTCCCGGATTTCGGGTGGTGAGGTCAAGGTGCGGTCTGTATGAAGCTGCTGCTGGACGTGGGCAATTCGCGGGTGAAATGGGCCTGGGCCGACGACGGTGGCCTGTCACCCCAAACGGCGGTTGGCCGGGACGGCATGGCCGCAGCACTGGACCGGCTCGGGGCTGAACGACGCGCCGACCAGGTGCTGTGTTCGGTAGTGGCGGATACAGAAGTGGAGGACGTGCTGCTGGACTGGTGCCGCAACGCGTACGACATGGAGGCCCGGTTCGCCCGGGTCGAAAAAACCTGTCACGGCCTGGTCAACGCCTACGCCGACCCGTCGAGCATGGGTGTCGACCGATGGATGGCCATGCTGGGCGCCGCGGAACTGACCGAGGGCGCGTTTTGCGTGGTGGACTCCGGCACCGCCATCACCGTGGACCGCGTTGATCCGGAGGGTCGCCACCTTGGCGGCTGGATACTCCCGGGAGTGGAACTGATGTCCCGCAGCCTGGCAGCCGGAACTGCCCGGGTTAGCCCCGACGGGCGGAGCATGCAGGATGCCTGGGGTCGCAATACCCAGGAATGTGTGGCGGCAGGGGTGCAAGCGGCGGTGGATGGATCTATGCTTCGCATGATGTCGCTGCTGGAAGAAAAATCCGACGCCATATTTGTCACCGGAGGTGCCGCCGAGGCGGTCATGCCGGTGCTGGGCGAGCGCGGGCGGTTGGTGCCTGACCTGGTACTTCGGGGGTTGCTGCATTGGAGCCAGTAGACGATTCAAAATCCGAGGGCTCCGGGCAAAAAAAGCTGTTTGGTGAGGGAGAGCCGGAAGACCACGATTCATCTGAATCCGGGTCCGATGCTGGAATGGCGCCGGGCGACGACTCAAAACCCCAAGACTCCTGGCAAAAGCGGTTTGGTGAGAGGGAATGGGAAGACCACGATTCGTCTGCATCCGGCCCCAATGCTGGAACGGCGCCAGTTGACGATTCGAAACCTGAGGGCTCTGGGCTGCTGTTTGGTGAGAACGAGCCGGAAGACCATGAGCCGTCTGAATCCGGGTCCGATGCTGGAATGGCGCCCGTAGAGGACTCAAAATCCGAAGACTCCTGGGAAAAGTGGTTTGGTGAGAAGGAGTGGGAAGACCACTTTTCTTCTGAATCCGGGTCCGATGCTGAAATGGTGCCGGAAGACGATTCCAATTCCGACGACTCAAAGCAGCAGTGGGTGACGGAGCCGGAGTACCGATCCTACTCCGGGTTTTACTTCGAACCGGAAGATTCTTCCCTGATCCTGACTTCGCCTGATTCGCCAACGGGGGACCTCTCCGATGAGATCGACGATGGCGCCGAACTCGACGGTACCGATGGCAACGCGCCTGATGAGGATGAGATCGACCCAATCGCGCCCGGGGCAGGTCCACTGGAGAAAGATTCGGAACCTGTCCGGCGGTCATTTAACTGGCTGTTTTCGATCCGGGTGGTGTTTTTTGTGCTGCTGGCCGGCAACCTGGGCTTTTACGCCTGGTCCCTGTCCCAGAAGCCCCGGCAGTCCGCCAGCGTCCAGCTGCCCGTGGCAGATCCCGGCGTTCCAGAACTGCAGCTGATCCGCGAGCGGGAAGAACAGCTGCTGGTTTCCGGCGGCGACCTGGGCGGCGGCACCGGCTGTTTCGCCCTTGGGCCTTTCCAGACCCAGACCGACCTGTTGCGCGCTTTCAACGCCATGGCGCCGTTCGTGGCCCAGAGCCGCCAGCGCCAGGAAGTGCAGACCATCGATCGCGGGTTCTGGGTCTACCTGCAGGCGGTGAGTACCCGGGAAGAAGCGCTGAACCTGGCCCGGGACCTGTCCCTGGCGGGACTCAAGGATTACTACGTGGTCACGGCCGGAGACCGGGAAAACACGGTTTCCCTGGGGCTGTTCCGGGAGGAGGCCAACGCCCTGCGGCGCCAGTCCGCGCTGCTGGCCCTGGGCTTCGACGCCCAGATGACCCGGCGCACCGAGGAAGCCCTGGTGTTCTGGCTGGACTACCGGCGAGACGAAACCAAAACCGCACCCTGGGAACGCGTAGTGGCCTCCAACCCCTCCGTGTCCCAGCGGCCTATTGCGTGTTTTCGGTAAGTTTTTGGAATCGGCACGGCACGGCCGTAACCCTGAAATCCCGCTGACTCACGCCCTCGTTTCACCTCATCTGGCTCCCAGCCGGCTTACTGACCTCCCAGCTCTACCGCCCGTGCGCCCAACGGGCGCACACCTTTTAACGTCATCCTGAACTCGATTCAGGATCCATCTGAATTCCCGAAGTTGCCTTCGTCGACGGCCGCACAGCTCCGGAGCACAGCCATCGTCAGTGACCCCTTCCGCCGCCTGCGTGAATGATCGAAGTCTCCGATCAAACCACTGCCTGGATCCAAGGTTTTACCGATACCAGTCTCAGATGGATCCTGAATCGAGTTCAGGATGACGTCAAAAAAGGTGTACGCCCGCTGGGCGCAGGTCGTCTCAACTTCAGGATGACGTTCAAATGATTGCGCCCGGTGGGCGCAGGTCATCTGGAAACACCTACTCCGGCGCATGAAACCGAACAATCTTCGGATCGGTCTTACGACTCCCGTTGCGCATTTCGGTCAGTTCCCTGGCCGCGTCACGATTGAACTGGGCGGCCGGCTGGTACACGAAATGCCGGCCCTCGTTCTGGTACACCACCTGATTGCGGCCGCCGTCCTTGGCGGCGTACAGCGCCCGGTCGCCGATTTCCAGCAGTTCCGTTGAGCGGTCGTCCCGCCCCGGGATCATCGTCGCCACCCCGATACTGATGGTGACAATGTTCTCGACCTTGGAGCCTTCATGGGGAATGTGCAGGTTGGCCACGCCGTCACGCATTTTTTCCGCCACCTGCAGAGCAGAGTCCAGTGGGGTGTCGCCGAGGACGGCCACGAATTCTTCGCCGCCGTTACGGGCCACATGGTCCAGTGGCCGGCTGGCGGCGTCATTGATGGCACCGGCAACCTTGCGCAGCGCCCGGTCACCGGCGGGATGGCCATAGCGGTCGTTGTAGGATTTGAAGAAGTCGATATCCAGACAGATGACCGACACCGGCTGCTGCTCCCGGGTGGCCACACCCCACACCTGGGTCATGAACTCGTTGAATCCCTGGCGATTGGCCAGCCCGGTCAGGGAATCGGTCCGGTTCAGCAGCTCCAGCGCCATATTGGTTTCCCGCAGCTGCTGGGTCTGGCGCTTGATCTCCTGGTCCCGGGAGGAGAGTATCTCGGCCAGCTTGCCCCGCAGTTTCTCGGTCTGGCTGAGGGATTTGAACAGCCGTTCGTTCTTGTTCTGCAGGGATGACAGAGCCGCCCCGATTTTCTGGTAGACCAGCTGGACTTCCCTGGGTGCTGTTTCGCTGACCTTGGGCAGGTGAGCGCCAGAGTCCACGTTGACCAGGTCCAGGGACTGTTCCAGTCGCTTCAACGGCCGCGCCACGCTGTTGGCAAACGCCAGGGCCAGCCAGATGGCCACGATAATCGCCCCGGCCAGCCAAGCCGCCGTCACGGCAAGCTCATTCAGCACTGTCGCCTCCACCGCATCCACTGGCGCCATCATGAACAGCTGCCAGCCGTTATCCACCCGCTGGTGCACGGCAATGTGGCGTGTGGCACCGGGCTGGTCAGGCAGGTAGGAATACGGCGTGCCGGTGGACAGTCCACGGGTTCCGGCCAGCAGGGCATGGCCGGTCAACGGCCTCAGCACTTCCAGGGCGGCATCCGGGCTGGCATAGATGACCCGGTCGCTCTCATCCAGCACCACCAGGCTGCTGTTGTCCCGGCTGCGTTGATCCATGGCGGCCAGCAGGCCCAGGTCCAGTGAGCCTTCCACGATGCCCCACAGTTCCCCGTCCTGGCGGGTGACCGGCGCGCTGATGGCCACGATAATGTCATTTCCCAGGCCCCGACCGCGAAACACGTCGGACACGTAGGGCAGCCCGGTGGCCATGGGGCGACGGAAGTACTCCCGGTCCGATATCCCGTCGATCACGTTGGGGAAACTCTTGATGGAGCCATCGATGCGGCCCGTGGCGACTACGATCTGGCCATCCCGGTTCGCCGCCAGCATGGTCAGGAAATCGGGGTTGGTGCTGTGCTGGGCGCGCAACCACAGGTTCAGCGACTCCTTGCTTTTATCCCCGCGGGACTCGATGTGGGACGCGAGGCTGACCATGCTGCCCAGGTTCTTGTCCAGCAGGTGGGCGATTTCCTGGGACAGGTCCGCGGCTTCACCGCGCAGGTTGGTGGCGATGTACTCCAGCTGGCCGTGGGCGTCCCGCTCCGTCAGGACAATACCCAGGGAAATCAGCGGCAGGGTGGCCACCAGGATGAACCCGACCGCGACCCGTCCCCGCAGGCTCGGCGTCAGGGTTCTGAGCCTTCGGGCAGGTGTCGAGTTGCCGAACAACAGCAGCAACGCCGCCAGTGCGCCGAGCAGCACAAACATGGCAATACCCGCGCTGGCCAGCCCGGACAGCCAGGCTGGTACAAACTCGGTGACAAGGTCGGTAGTGGGGAACTGACTGCTCACAAGTCATCTGATCGGCCAGTCCCGGCGGGTTCTTTAGCGGCTCCGGGCTAAACAAATGTTAGGAAATGACGATCTTTAACGACTGTTACAGGCGTGCAAACGAATGTTATCGACGGTTTCCCCGCCGGCCGCCTGTTGGAACAATAAAAACTAGAAACAGGGATCGATTGCTATGGATCAGCAAGGCGGGTACTCAAACATGGAACTCGGCCGGAATTCCGGCAGAGAATCGGGCAGGGACGCCCCCGGGTGGTACCTGGAACGGGCCGATGGGGATAGCCTCCGTATCCCCGTCGACCAGTTCCCGTTCCTGATCGGACGCGGCATCGAATGCCAGATCCAGCCGGCATCCCACCGGGTTTCCCGCATCCACGCTGAGCTCAAGCCATCAACGGCTTCGGGTTTCCTGTTCCTGGTGGACCGCCACAGCACCAACGGCACCTACCTCAACGGCCACATCGTCCGCGAGCCCGTGCCCATCAACAACACCGACACCCTGCGCTTCGGCGACGAGGAGTGGCGCCTGCTTCACGGTGGGCTCGACAACGCCGCCACCCGCCGCATGGAAATCATCACCGCCGACCCGGCTGATTCGGAAGATTACGCACCCGCCTGACCGGCCGAACCGTCATCTTTCCACGGACATCGCGTTGTCGTCTGTCTCAGGTTCCTTTCGCTGTTTCCTCTACCAGCCAGTCCACAACGTCTCGCAGCGCCTCTTGTGAGTCTTTTCCGGTGCCCAGGGCCAGGTTATAGAGTGCGAGCTGGCGATGAGCACTGGTGCCGTGCTCGAGGATCAGGCGGCTGCGCTCGACTTCTTCCCGGCAGCCCAGGGCGTCGGCGTCCTCGGCCACCAGGTCGATCATCTCATTCAGCACGTCAATAAAGGGCCGGACCTCTGCCCGGCTGAAATCGAGCATCCCCTCGTCAAAGCTGTAGCGCATGGCCCGCCAGCGGTTCTCGTAGACCAGCATGTGTGGGAAGACCTGCCAGCTGCGGTTGCTGCGCGTCAGGCGCTCAAGCATGCGCAGGATACTCACGCTCAATGCACCCACGCTGATCGCGTGCTCCAGATTGGTGCATATGTCCGTGATGCGCATTTCCAGCGTGGGATAGCGGTAGCTGGGTCGCATGTCCCACCAGATCTTGGTGGGGTCCTCCATCAGTCCGCCCTTGCACATGATTTCGACGTCGCGCTCGTACTCCCCAAAACTGGAGAAACGTTCCGGCAGTCGCGCCCGGACCAGGCTGTCGAACACTGTGAGCCGGTAGCTTTTGAGCCCCATGTCCTCACCGATCCAAAACGGCGATGAGCAGCTCAGTGCCAGCATGTGAGGGAGAAAGTAGGTGAACTGGTTCAGCAGCCGGATCCGCATCTCGTTGTCCGCCACACCCATGTGCTGGTGCATCCCGCAGATCAGCAGGCGTCGCGCTGCCCCTGCCATGTCCCGGTGGAGGATGTCGTAGCGTTCCTTCCGCGTATGGCGCTGCACGTGCCAGTCCGCGAAGGGATGGGTGGACGCAGCGATGGGCGCCAGCCCATATTCCGCTGATACCTCCCGAATCATGCCGCGCAGGCGTTGCAGCTCATCCCGGGCCTGGCCGATGTTCTCGCATACCGCAGTGCCAATCTCGATTTGAGGCCGCAGCAGTTCACGGTCGACCTGCCCGTCACCGCGCAGGGCGTGGCAGCGCTCAAACAACTCCGCCGGTGGATCCGGCGCAAGGTCGCGCGTCTCCAGGTCCACCAACAGGTATTCTTCCTCGATGCCAACGGTAAAAGGAGACAATTGCTGCGTCACGACCCTGCCCATGCGAAACCAACCAGTCCGATTGCAGACGCAGATGCCAAGCCCGGGGGACCCCAGGGCATCGGTTCCTGCCGGTCAGCCCGCGGACCGTTTCATTAGAATACACCTGTAGATTAAAATGGCGGTTTCAAGGTCTTGCCGGCTTAGCTCAGTTGGTAGAGCAACTGATTTGTAATCAGTAGGTCGGGGGTTCGAATCCCTCAGCCGGCACCAGAAAACGCCCTTACTTTCAATTGTTTACGATGCGTTGCCTCCCTCGACGCTGCTGAGTTTTGGTCCGTTTTGGGCCAATAGTGTTACCGGCAGGGGCAGCCACTTGCCCTGGCGCCAAGTGAGCGTAGCGCAACACCATATCCAGGCTGGACCACCCACCAAGCCGCCAAAGGCGTGCCCGCCCTAAATTCGACCTGGAGGCGGAGAAGGCCAAGTAATTTCCTGCGCGGAGACGCGGGTGTTGTCGGAAGAGGGCCCCACGGTCTGGGCAACAAAACCCCTTGCCTCCGTCCCACCACCACCTTAACTGACTGACCGTCAGTCAGTAACAATGTGATTGGAAAAGGGGCCCAAATGACGCGTGTGGTGTTCGCCGGATTGGCTACTCCAGGTGTTCGGTAGAGATGATCATCAATGAGATCGGCGTCGCGAAGGGCACCTTCTACTACTACTTCAAATCGAAGCAGGAGGTTTTGCAGGCGACGCTTTCGCCATAGCTGGGCTATGCCTGAAGCGTGATCGGGCAACCCGCACTCGCGAAATCAACCGACAAATCCGGCAACTGGTGAAAAATGCGGGCTAGTTAGTCAATCTTCTTGATCCCTAGCGCCTTTATTCGATAGGCGAGAGTCGAAGGCTTCACTTCGAGCAGGGCCGCGGCTCCGCCGTCTCCGGAAACGCGCCAATTCGAAGCCTCAAGTGCAGCTCGGATGTTTCGCTTTTCCAGATCCCGAAACTCAGCGTCAGTGATGTACTCGTCGGACTCGAGAACAGGGGCCACGCTCGAGGCGGGCGGGCCACCATCGCCGGCGTGTGCAAGATCTACTCGAAGCCGGTTTCCTTTGCTTAGAATTGCCGCGCGTTCGATGAAATTCTTCAGCTCGCGTACATTTCCGGGCCAATCCTGCTGTTGGAGCACTTCTGCGTCGCGCTGGCTAATCGTGAGCCTGTCTTTCCCGAGGTTGGCGCAAATGATATCGACGAAGTGCAGTGCAAGCGGCAATATGTCCGCGGGGCGTTCTCGGAGCGGTGCTACCTCGATGGGAAACACACTGAGACGATAAAAAAGATCTTCTCTAAACCTGCCCGCCTTTACTTCTTCCTTCAAAATGCGGTTGGTTGCCGCAACGATCCGCACGTCGGCCGTTTGCGTCTGGTCTTCGCCGACAGGTTCAAATTGGCCTTCCTGAATCGCACGTAACAATTTGCTTTGTAATGGCAGCGGGATTTCGCCGACCTCATCCAGAAACAAGGTGCCACCATTGGCCAGCTGCATCCGGCCAACGCGATCGCGGTGTGCTCCCGTAAACGCGCCTTTGACGTGTCCAAAAAACTCGCTTTCGAATAAGTGCTCCGGAATCGACGCGCAGTTCACGCGCACCAGCGCCTTGTCCGCGCGATCGCTGCGGGCGTGTATGGCTCTCGCGATCATTTCCTTGCCAACGCCTGATTCGCCGTGGACGAGAACGTTGACGGGCGTAGTGGCAACCGCTTCGATTTGGGCCAGCGTGTGTTTCAGCGAATCGCTTTCGCCAACAATCTCGCCAAAGTCGATGGCGTGATCAACCTCTTCCCGAAGGTATTCTCTCTCTTGCTCGAGCTGGCGGTTGAGGTCCTGGACACGTCCGAAAGCTTGATCTCTTTCCTGCTCAAGCTTCTTGCGGGCAGAGATATCACGAAATACGACTACGGCTCCGTCTGGCCTGCCATCTCGCATGATTGGCGTGCTGGTGTATTCAACCGGTATGGCCTTTCCGTCGCGTGTCCAGAATACTTCGCTGTCTACGCGGTGAACTGCCCCGTCTTTGACTGCGGCATAGATTGGGCACTCCTCCCTGGGGTACGGAGATCCATCGGGGTGGGAATGGTGATGCACTTCATGAATGCTGCGACCGACGACGTCGGACTGTTTCCACCCAAGTAATTTCTCGGCGGTTTTGTTGATGAAAGTCGCCTCACCATCGCTGCTGAGTCCGTAGATGCCTTCGCCGGCCGAGTCGAGCAGCGTTTCGAGCATGTTCCTGAGATTGTCCACTTCGGCAAAGGCCGCGTCTCGATGTGCCTCGATAGCAAGTCGCTCAGCGATGGAACGGAAAACGACAACCGCGCCCTTGATTTCGTTGTCCACGATGATGGGCGTGCTGGTGTATTCGACCGGAACGGCCTCTCCTTCGGACGTCCAGAATACTTCCTCATCGACTCGATGAACCTGGCCGTCGCGAATGGCAGCATAAATGGGACAGTCCTCTCGCGGGTAAGGCGTGCCGTCTGCGTGAGAATGGTGGTGCACTTCGTGAACACCGATGCCGATGATGTCTTCGTGACGCCAGCCCAGAAGGTCTACGGCCGCTTTGTTGACGAATGTCGCGGTCCCGTCTAACCCAATTCCGTAGATCGCATCGCCCGCCGCATTGAGGATGTGGTCGCGCGTTTCGGCTGCTTCGATGAATGCCGAGTCCAATTCACCGTCCCAGCCATTTCGTAACGGGATGAATGCGATGCCCATCTGGTCGCGTGAATCGTCGATTGCCCAGGCCTGCATCAGCGCAGTGGTGGATCCCCCTGAGCCTGAGAGATGAATCGGCAGATCAGTCACACTGCCCCCGTCCTCGCAAACAGAGGTCAGTGCCGATCGAACGCGTTCAATTGAATCCACTGAAACGAAACCCAGGACGGATCCGCCGGGATCGGCCCTCAGTGAGGCAAGGTCATCGCTAACCCACAAGCAGTCCAAACGCGCATTCACGACTGAATAGAGGCCCGGGGCTCGAGCCAGGATATCGGTCGCAGCATCACCTTGTGCTTTCAGGTTCACAGCGTCTCTTCCGCGCGATTCTCAAAAAACTAAAACACAACTTTTTGGGATTTACAAATTCTTGAGAGCGCCTGAAAACGTTAAGTATTTGTTTTTTATAGTTTTTACGAGTTGGCACGCTTTCTGCTCTCCCAGTCGCCAAGTAATTCAATTTTTTGAGAGGGAATACCAGCAGTGAGCAATCGATCCATCAGTGCGGCCAAAGCGGCCGAAATTGGCCGCTCCATCGAACAGGCGCTGAGCTCGCACAGCCCATCACAGGCGATTCGTCTGGTTACGAAAGAAGCGGTCTGGCGTGACAAGGATGCCGTGCACGTTGGGCGTGACGAAATCTGGAGCGCTCTCACCCAAAAATGGTCGAATTCGCTTCACTGCACGCTGCGACAGGAAATCGAATCCTTCGACGCGCGCCGCATCGTCATTCAGTTCGAGTCCGAATGGCAGCATTCCATCTGCGGCCGGTGGTATCGCTCGTCCGGCGAGATGCGTGTTTCAGTCGACGACCATTGGTCGCTCTCAACCATTGAGTCACGCCAAACCGACACCCCGATATCTGCATCTGAACGCCGCTTAGCCATTTCGATGGCGGCGACCTCTGACTCAGCCAGTTAGGCCGGGAGATTCAATCATGACTAAACCTAAATCAGCGCTCGACCATCTCAGGCGCGCATTTCTGTTGGTTGTAACTGCATCCTGCACCGCCGGCTGCGTCGGCGCGGCGGTGAGCACAACCACATACGCCACAAAATCTGCTTCGCGTGATGCCCTCTGGCCGCCAGCCGCACGCGGCGATGCGGAGGCTCAGTATGAATTGGGCAAATCGTATTGCTGCATGGGCCCCGGATTCGATACGCAAACTGCAACGGCCTGGCTGTGCAAAGCGGCGAGCCAGGACAACGCCAAAGCCATGGTCGAACTGGGTCGAATTTACCTCGGCGACGTGTCGCGGACGCCGTCGCCGGGCCAAAAAATTCTGCGCGCTGTCTCGGCGAAAGAAGCCAAGGCCGTTGCACACGTTTGGCTATCGCGTGCGTCAGCTGCAGGAAATGAAAAAGCAGGAGATTGGCTCGCGAAACTGTCCACTCGAATGACGGACGACGACTTCTCAAAGGCGCGGGCTTTGGACCAACGATGGCCCGATGTGCCCTGCGAATACAACCACGTTTTCGGCGAGTAGAGCCGGCGGCATTTGAAAGGAGCAACGACCAATGAAAACCAACATGCCTACTGTCGCAGTTGCAGTTACTGCACTTTTCTGGCTGATGACGCCATGGCAAGCCCTGGCGGCGCAACCTTCAAGCGCCGACGAGCGACCCAATTTGATTGTGGTAGTCGCGGACGACCTGGGGTTTTCGGACCTGGGAAGCTTTGGCGGCGAAATCCGCACGCCCAATGTTGATCAGCTCGCCACCGAGGGAATGCGCTTCACGAACTTCTACGTTTCGGCCACCTGCTCTCCCACGCGGAGCATGTTGATGACTGGGGTCGACAACCATGTCGCCGGTCTGGGCAACATGTATGAAAAAACAGCTCCAAATCAACTAGGGGTGCCAGGATATGAAGGCGTGCTGCGCACCGATTATCCGACCATTGCAGAGGTGCTCCGGGAGCATGGTTACCGCACCTATATGGCGGGCAAATGGCATCTCGGCCACCAGCCAGACAGGATCCCGCACGCCCGGGGGTTCGAACGCAGTTTCTCGATTCTCAACGGCGCCGGCAGTCATTTCGATATGACGGGGGGTAATCGCGACAACGAAGAATCGGAGTTTGTGGAAGACAACCGGTATCTCGAGAGATTGCCCAAAGGGTACTACTCCTCGACCACCTTCACCGACCGGTTGATCGACTACATCGACTCCAATCGGGGTGGGGATGAACCCTTCTTCGCCTATCTCGCGTTTCAGGCGCCGCACGATCCGCTGCAGGTTCCCAAGGGTTGGCTGCGACGCTATCTGGGTGACTACGACATCGGTTGGGATGCGATTCGCGAGCGACGTCTCAAAAAAATGAAAGCGCTGGGCATAATGCCCCTTGAAACAGAAAACTCTCCGCGTGTCTGGTACTTCCCCGAATGGGACAGGCTGACCGGCATAGCCCAAGTGCAAAACGCTCGGCGCATGGAAATCTACGCCGCCATGGTCGAGTTCATGGATCACGAAATTGGCCGTCTCGTTCAGTATCTAGAAGCTACTGGGCAGCTTGAAAACACCTGGATTGTCTTTTTCTCTGACAACGGCCCGAATCCTCACGACCCCATTTCACAGGCAAAGCGAGGGGCGGGGGCCTTCCTGGACTCCAATTTCTTTGCCACCAACTATCGAACCGCCTTCGAGTCCTGGGGGCGCGCCGATGGATTCGTTTCACAAGGAGGTCCCTGGGCACAGGTCTCTGCGACACCGTTTTCGGGCTTCAAGCTGTCGTCGTTTGAAGGCGGCATTCGCTCACCTCTGGTCGTATGGGGCCCCTCCCACGCTCGTGCCGGAGACATCGACACTCAAAGCATCGTCCATGTCGCCGACCTCGCCCCGACGCTGCTGGATCTGGCGGGAATCGACACGGCGAAGCTGATCCCAGAGCGGGGACAGCCATACCAGACGGGCGTGTCACAACGACGGCTGTTGCAGGGGTTCGACGTGCCCCGGGTCACCGGGCGAACGGCCTTTGGCATGGAGCTCTTCGGCGGTCGAGCCTTCCGCCAGGGCAACTGGAAAATCACCTGGATGCATGAGCCTTACGGAATCGATGATTGGCAGTTGTTCGATCTCACGGCTGATCCGGCCGAATTGAATGATCTTTCCCAAGCGCATCCGGATATCAAGGCAGATCTCGTAGACGCCTTCCACGCCTATGCCGCTGCAAACAACGTCACGATTCCCGACCGCACGGTGTACGACGGCGTTGAAGACAAACTCCCACCGCGCCCGTCGGTCGACGCACCGCAATGGCCACGTGGCCAAGAAAAGAACTGGACAAATGCCGAGGAGGCTGATGATGAATAGTATTTTCCGCAACGCAATTCCAACGATCCTCTTGGGTTATTTGGCGACGGCTGGTTTCCTGGTCAGCTCGCCAGCAACGGCGCAGCTTGATGGACCTCGCGTCTATTGGCCGCTGCCCAAGAACACCAACATCGTCACCGGCCATCTGATCGAGGGAACGGCCAACGCTTCCTGGTCAAATTGGAGTCGAATCGAACCTGACGTCGATATCGACAGCAGCCTGTACCTGCTTGGCTATACGCGCGTGCAACCGATCCTCGGCCGCACCGTGTACTGGCAGGGCCTCTTGCCATCGGGCACGGTTCGAACGTCCTCACTGTTGCCGGAACCGACAAGCGATACCTTTGCCAGTGGCATTGGCGACCTGTCGGTCGGCGCGACTGTGAATCTCTTTGGCGCCCCGGAGATGATGGCCAAGGACTGGGTTCGGCACGAACTGGACTGGTCCGTCAATCTTGGACTGATGGTGTCGGCCCCCACGGGCCAATACGACCCGGAGGAAACCCTCAACATCGGTTCCAACCAATGGAAGACCCGCATTTCGGCTCCGATTGTGAAGTCTTTCGGCGAATGGGTGCCCGGCAAACGCACCACTCTCGAGATCATGCCGGCAGTCACACTTTTGGGTGACAACGACAGCGCCCAGGGAAATCGCATCGAACAGGATCCGCTGTACAGCATCGAAATGCACCTGACGCGCGACATTACCGAAAACGCGTATATCTCCCTTGACTACACGTGGTTGGACGGCGGTGAGGAGACCTACACCGATCTCGCAACCGGTTCCTTCGTTCGTGAATCAGGCGGAATCAGCTCTGACCTGTTGGGCGTGACCCTGCAATACAACATCAACGACAACATGCGGCTGTTCATGACGCATATGCAGGCACTCGACAGTGACAGTGATTCGCTTTCGCTGGACGGCTCGATCACAAAAATCACTTTGTCATGGTCCTGGCACGACGTGCTGGAACGCGTCCAACGGTTCAAGGACTGACGAGGAGATCTCAATTTTCAGGGCTCACCTAGCTGACCCCACTCACTCAGGAGAAACATGATGAACAGAGGAATTTTGGTTTTGCTGCTGCTCACCGGGCACGCGTTTGCTGACGAAATGTATGTCTTCCCGGCCAACGGCCAGAGTGCAGAACAACAGGAAAAAGACGAATTTGAGTGCCATCAATGGGCGGCAGAAAAATCCCGTTTTGACCCTGTTACCGGTACCAGCTCCGCGGCAGGTTCCCAGGCTGAAAATGGGACCGGTACATATTCAAGTTCCGGTGGTGCTGGCAAAGCGGCGCTGGGCGGCGCGACCAAGGGCGCGCTGATCGCAGAGGTCTCAGACGGAGATACCGGCAAGGGTGCGGCGACCGGCGCTGCGATGGGCGTTTTCAAGGGGAAGCGTCAGCGAAAGGCAAGAGAGGAGCAGCACAAGACAGCCGCGGATGCGGCGCGGGCCGAGGCCGCAGCCAATGATCGCGCGAACTACATGCGTGCCAATGCTGCCTGTCTCGAAGGCCGTGGGTACACGGTCAGGTAAACCTGACGGACCAAAAGGCTCATTTTTGTCTAACAATTTTTTTCAACGTCAAATCAACAGAAGGAAATAGCCATGACTACCAACAACACAACCCAAAACCTGATCAAAACTCTGTCCATCGCTTTGCTGCTGAGCGCCGGCTCGGCCATGGCGGACGTCAGCTTCGACGGTCTGGAATTGCAGAAACGCACCAAGGCCGATGCCGTGTGGTTGCACCCGGAGCTCAGCCTGGAGGGATACGACAAGATCATGTACGAGAATCTGGGTGTGGCAACCAAACCCGTCCGACGAAACTCAAGAACGGACTTTGAGCTGACCGTCAAACAGCGTGAAAAGGTGTCGGAGATCTTGGACGAGGCCTTTAACAAGGAACTGGGCAGGTCGGAACGTTTTGAACTTGCCAGTACACCGGGCCCCGACACACTCGCTGTTCGTGTATCGCTTCTGGATGTGGTTTCCCACGTGCCTGAGGAATCCGTTGGGCGCACCACCACGTACATCAGTTCGGTGGGTGAAGCAACCCTGGTACTTGAGCTTCGGGATTCGGTCAGCAATGCCATTCTGGCCCGGGCGGTGGACACTCAATCTGCCGACTCTATGGGACAGTTGATTCGTTCCAGCCGTCCGATCAACATCGCCGAAACCCGACAAACGGCCAGCCAGTGGGCACGGCTGCTGCGCAAGCGACTGGACGAATTCCGGAAATAAGCAGCAATGTTTGAGATGGCGCAAATGATATTGCCCCTGGTGCTGAGCGCTGCCGAGGCAGCGCCTGTCCAGGGGCTTTCGGCTGCAGATTTGGTCGAGGCCTCACTGGATATCGCCGATCGCCTCGATTTTCAGTGGGGTCTTTTTATCACCGTACATCTGGCCCTGTTCGGAGCGGTCATCTATGTCGACAGGCCCCTCAAACGGGCTGAAAAAGCTGGAGCCATTTTGATTTACGCGGGATTTGCCGCATTGAGCTACCGGCTCATGCTGGGACAAGTGGCGTTGCTCGAACAGGCTTACGCGGACATCGCAACATTGGCTTCTCCAGACAGCAGACTTCTGACGCACATGGCGGCTGCCTTGCACGATGGGAAGCTCGAATTCGCCAGCGGCATGATCGTCTGGGGACACATAATCATGTTAGGGCTGGTCGTGCTTTCGCTCATTTTCGACAGAGCGTTAACGCACGTGGTCCGTGGCGTTCCTTAAGTCAACTGTCGGAGGAGGTGCGAGGAAATTTTGGGCCAGATTTGGGCCACTCGCCCAATATCACGAGGTCGTCTTGGGTCGTTTCCAGTAGCGTATCAGTGAGCGGCCGCCGCTAAGTTGATGATTTTAAGGGCGACTCTGATTCACCGGCTCGCTTTGTAATCAGTAGGTCGGGGGTTCGAATCCCTCAG
>JAAUYH010077281.1_pt1 | contig 20152 bp, 12 predicted proteins | sample 7278061 | NCBI WGS metagenome assembly JAAUYH01 (sample SAMN14350203, study PRJNA611818) | marine sediment metagenome | isolation source: surface marine sediment (0.6m) | place: French Polynesia: Moorea | collected 2018-08 | reverse complement strand
GGAGAGCTAGAGGGTGTAGAATTATTTGGTATAGAAAAGTAATTCATTCGTTTGTATCCACCAGCATGCTTTCCATGGACAACACGTTCATAAACTAAGCGAAAATAACCGAAGATTGGAGAGCTCTTTGATTACGCTCATAAAGAGCTATATAGTTCTCGAATGAACTCACGACCTAAATCAGTAACGGTGCAAAACGGATCTCAGCGGATGATCAGAAGAGAGATCCACATCACGAACTTGAGACTGATTCGAGGAGAATCTGTGTCTCTTTTCTGTCAAGTACTATAGCCCTGTTGACAGATTCAGTACTGCTTGGAAAAGAAACCGAGAAAAATTAATTAGTCGCAAGGTGAAAAACCTGTTTGTACAACGGGTTGATCTCCATTTATACGTCGAAGCCTTATTAGGCAAAGATTCGTAGGTGAAATAAGAGGTGCTTATGCAAAGATTCGAGTGTAGATTCGCCTGAGTTTCGAAGTCTGAACCGTCATCGGCAACAGCACTATTTGAACTTGACCTATGATCAATCACAATTGATCTAGCAGAGTAGCAAAAAACTGCTAGTGCATTGAGTCTTGACTGGCACTACAACTAGAAATATCCAACTCCGCGTACGAGATCTCTGTCTCTTCCTTGCACCGCGAGTACATATTCCAAAATATGAGATGATTGACTGCGACAATTCTGATTCATCTCCGTGGCGGAGTTTGGATTATTTGACCATAGCATATGTGCAACAGCATACGTGCAGTAATTTTTATTAGTTTTCCGCACTTTCTAGCACTGCACATAATCAACATTTCACCACGTAACAATGCACTTACTATCTATAACAGAAAAATCCTTAACCGATAAACTGTAGATTACCCGATGATCAAATTTTCGACTCTTAAATTGTCTGTTTTTCTGTGCAATAAGCTTAATTATCAGATTTCACAAGACAGTCACTTTCGGTTCCGCTTGCTATCGATTTTAGAACGATATTCAGAATTTGTTGCTAGAAAGTAGTAGAATCGTCAAAATTGTCGCAAAATCTGTAACGTCAGCCAATTTAAAAATCCAGAGTCATCACCCCATACATGCACACTTAGAAGACGATATTGCTATTTTATTCGTTGCGTTTTATTGAAAAAAGAAAGCAATAGTGTAATGCCAAGTTTTTTATTTTGAGGATAATGATCACATGATTGATTAGCTCCATTTACATTTACTTTTTGTAGCTATTTGCTAATCCGCATGAATAGTAGCAGATAATACAAAGTATAGGTAGTTGAACTAACTTACAAGCACAAACTTTACAAACAAAACACTCTTCTACCCGTCATCCCTAATATTTTCTTTTTCTATCTTTTACGAGTCCCGGGAATTTTTCTATGCTACTTTGAACATAAGCGGTCACTGTTTATGACTACCTCTGAACACGATACAATCAACCCGTAACTGATACTAAGATTTCCCGAAAAATTTCTATCAAGCTGTTGTCGTATTGTGATTCTTCATCATGTTCAATGTGTTTCGCAACAAAAGTGAAAACATTGACTAAAATAAGTACGTCGAACACTTATAAAAACAAATGAAATCTGTAATATTCCTTAACAAGCCAAGTATTCTATGTTCAAACTTCTTACGTTTGATAATCGAGCTTTTCTTGCATCACCGACTTAACAGGGTCTCTAATCTACCTTGAAACTATCGTTAAATTCAAAAAGCCGCATTGACAATTTCTGTTGGTGATGGATTCAAGGCAGAGGATAAATATCTATCGCTTTGACTACTTATTTATTCAGGGAATCATACTGTACCGTCTTTGGCTTCCGCTCCTACTAAATACCCAGGAATCTAGCCCAGCTCCACAATAACGAGGCAGAGTTCAACTCTGCTTCTGAGAGTTGATGGAAATGTGAGCAATGGTGATGGGTGTCGTTTACCTCTATTTGCTTGTAGTGTATTAAACAGCTTAAAATTATGATAACCATTTATCATTCGAGGCATTTCTAAGTATACGCAGCACCAAATTTCATTCAAAACAAACTGCGTGAAAGTTGAACTATGAACATTCCTCATATTGTGACTGTTGCGCACTCCTTAACCGGCAAATGACAAGCCACGAAAGTGCTGTAGATCAGTTTCTGTTGGAAAAGTAAATGAGTGAGTGAACGAGATCGATGCAAATAGACACAATACTGTTTAAAGAACTCGAAACGGAAATCTAGAAATTAAACACTGTAGGGTGGTCGTACTAGAAATTCGAACAGCTAATAAATATCATCATTTCATTTAGTGTCCTACATACACCAGCTGTACCAGAGATATATAAGTCACAAGCGTAAAATTCTAGCACGCTAGCACAATTCAGCATTTTGTTCACATCTGTTGAATCTTCAAAACGAATTAAGATTGACAACTTGTACAGGTTTCGCCAGTGGGTGTCCAGCAGTCATGCACAACGCTTGAAAGGATACTTTTTTACTGCTTGTTTGAATCAACAAAAGTGATAGTATGCCCTTACCACCGAGCTGTACAGTGCCGTCCACTCATCATGAGTCGTCAATTTCTCACCGTGGCCTTGTTTCTCGTTCTTTGTATCACCGCTATCACAGACTCAGCTATTCCTGAGGTACGGTCAGTGAGGAGTGTGCGAGAAAGGACAAGTAATTCAAGCATCGGCACTATCGGAAAGGAGTTGAGCGAAATCAAGATTGCTCTCATTCTTATCGCAGCAGCCCACTGTATCCCATTGATAGGCCTCCTTTTCCAGTGCCTTCTGTGTTTATGGTAATACAGTTTACATATCTCAACCTTCTGGAAAGACCGATTTCTTGCGAGTATTACCATGAAAAAAATTGAAATATTAGAAATCATAAACAGTTGGTTATCCCAATTCGGAATGTGAGAAACAGCTTTTCATACAGAGGTTAAGATTTGAAAACGTGGCGCCAATTTGCAAACACCGTGGCACTTGAAATAGCAATCTAATTATACCTGAAAGACATGATCATCGGTACTCTCCTCCGTGTGTCCTACTGGAGATAAACGAGTTCAAAGGTAGCCAGCGCAGTATTGTATAAAGATCCAAACAGCTAATGGAAACAAAACCGCTACCATAATAGCGAGCGTGTAGGTAACGCTGAATTCGTTAAATCACTATAACACGTGCGATAGATAAGACCTTCCGAGCCAGCTTTCGTCTGGTTTGTCAACTTGATTTACCAAGTGCAATGTTATTCGGGAACACTCGTTCTTGCTTTCAGTATACAGCCACCGTCAAGTCGCAAGCAGTTCATACGTCATGCGCAAATGGGTATCAAATAATAACCATTTCCTAAATACCGGACCGTTATACTGCTGTCCGAGAATGTAGCTTTACAATCATCAGATCCTGCCCCCTGGTTTGTTCAACGTATACTCGCAGTACCGTACGATATGAGGGTTGTGGCAAAGTAAGAGTTAATATTTACCGGGTGTTCATTCGCCGATTCGCGTGTCTACGTTTCTCAGTTATTCGTGTGATATTATTCTTATTGGCCGAAGGCGAGTTCGTCCATTTTGTAGCGTAATAATAAATCCCACGTTAGCAGAAACACCTAGAACACTCGCATTCTCGAATGGCATACCGGCAGTACTATCAGCTGACTCAAAGTAGAAGCGGAGAAATGTTAAAAGAGGACAACATCCGCCATCAGCTTTGGTTTTCATTGCCTCAACTGACATACTCCGCTAATTAATCGTCGTCATGAAAATAGACTCTCTATGATCCAACTATTTTTTACTCGGAGTGAACAAGTATTTAAAAATCAACTGATTGCGATACGATTTAGAGTTGATGTACCTACGACGAAGCTGTGTCGGGCTAATTTTTGCAGGATGCTGTTCAGTATGAGAATTTAGAACATGAAATGAGATTTCATCGATTTGTAAATGGGGCTTGAACGTTCACCTAGTAGATGCCTGAGTGAAATTTCGAACAATTACAGTAGATTGATCTTTTTTAAAAATTACAAATAAAACTTGTATTTTCAGTTAGATTTTTAAATTCAAATAGATTACTTCTTCGTTGTTCCTTTTTTCGGCTGGTCGTCAAGTATGTAGACTGCACGGTATCGTGTTTCACCGGGGATTCACAGAGGTGTTCAACCTTTGATACACTGCTCGAGCATGGTCTAGTTAGCCTTCACAAATTAGTACATGCCAATCCTGAAATACCAGGAGTTCGAGGAAGAGTTGGGACTTGCTTTCTGCTGTAGAGCTGAGAAAAGCTGACAGTGCAACTTCGGTCTTTGTTGATAAGTTCTACGATATCAAATTCTCCGAGCAAACTAGTTTACAAGTCAATCTTCAAATCTTCTTCCCCATGTTTCGTATGAACCTATCGCGTAATAAGCAAGGTTACACTGTGACCGCCTAATTTGAAGCTGACATAAGTAAATAGAAGAGATGTCCACTATTTAATGAAACGAACTATTCAATAAACCGTCAAGAATTCCCAATCGCTCACCTTGTTTACTTGTTCGCGTAAATGTGACACCAAGCGTTGTAAACAGCATTTGCATAGGAGAGTCCCGTACACTACGATGCAGGGACCCGTTTTTTCTATTCCCCTCGACGCGACAATCTTCATTCATTCTATCATAACCGCGATATCAAACGACACTTATTGCTGTCCTTCATCAGTCATAAAAAGATGCAAAGCGTATGTGAATCATGCTTACATTTTCGATCGTCACGTCTCTACCTGCTGATGATTCAAGTCAAATGCAAAATGAAGTTTGAGCTCAAATAAAGTCGACTTTGAATCCAGGCATCTCGACGTTCGGACTAGAATGCGTGGGACGTGGTGGCTCTGGATTGGCTGTAGGTGTGCTTCGTTACTTTCCGCTGACCCCGCCGGGAATTTTGTGACACTCCAGAATATTACGTGCCCAAGGTATTATCTGGCCAATGAGAGAGAGGGATATGCTAATTGAGACCAATGCCTAGTCCCGTTCCATCTCTGGCTTCAACTAGAACATAACGTTCGACGCTCTCTTGCCGTAACTCGTTCCTTATGGCAGGTATCTTCATAGAAGTGAGTACATCAATGTCATCGTCGTGTACAGTAATTGATCTGATGGTCACTGAATGTCAACTACTTCATTTCTACTCGAAAATGGTCTCATTCTTGAGGTATGCTCAATTCTAACATTGTTTCACGTGGCGATTAGACCCAAGCCATTGATTGTTATGCTTCTCGGGAAGTCACAACCATTAGGTGGAAGTAGGACTTCCTACCTTCAAAATTTCTAGCATCCGAGCACCTTCCTGACTGTTTTTTGTTCTCAACTCAAAAACGACATTAATCCAAGGGACACCGCGTTTGGTGCTCTGCCGATGCCCTTCAGTCTTACGTGTGCAAGGTTCGAATGATGTGTCAAATTCTGTAGGGATCCTCCTCCTCACAGTCTATGCTATGGCTGTCTTGTCTAGAAGGAAGCTGTAGTCCGAGCACTACTCGAGCATTCACATCACTTACGGAAGGTCCGAGCTGAACGATTAAGAATGCCACCATGTTGTAGTCCACTTGATTGAAAACATGTTCCAAATTCCGACGATTTTAGTTCGCCTTCGATTTTCTATCAACGGGACAAAATCGGGCGACAAGTCGCATGACATCAGGACGTACCAGCAGTATCTCACATAGATATAACCGTATAATAAGGGACAACAACAAACCACAGATGTATCGAGCGAATGGACGGCCTCATGATGAGCTCGTATTCGGGCATGGGCCGCTCCGAATGGCGTTCACATAGGCAAAGAGGCGTTGGAGTTAAGGCTCATGCTAGACAAGGATCGTCCTAACCAAGCATTGTGTTTGAATGAGTAGACAATGGTTTAGTAGAGTGCTCTATAAAAACGACGTCAATAACATCGGTTTCTATTCGTCAAATAGAATCAAGCATCAGAGGTTTTGGTTCTACCGTATCAAACGTGCCTGCACTCGGATACGCTGAAGTATTTCGGATCCCCTTACTCGTAACCAGTCGACCCCAAGATCGGTGTATGGCGGGTCTACAGTGTGGTTAGCTTCCCTGTCTTTCGGTAAGCTTACGAATACGCTGACGTCGTTGGGTCGTGCTGACAACGTAGGAAATCGATATATGGACAGGGCAACTATTTTAGAAACAAGGTAAGGAACTTTTCCGCATGGGTGTGTCAAGACTTTGACAAGAAGGCACCGAATGTTGATCACATTCTTCTCACTCAGTCTTAGAGCGGAATGGTCAGGATACTAACAGTCGGCATGGCTGATTATTCCTGAGAGTGCGAGGCTCCCATAACACTCGGGCACATCAAGGAAAACGATCAGTGCGCGGGAACAAAGATGAAAATGTAATGAATCCGAAAATAGGAAGTTGGCAATGAAAGTTGGCATAATGCATTGCTTCAGTTTTGGGGGCTATGATAGGCGGAGCCGAGTGGATGATCGAAATAACGCCAAGTGCACGTGATGGCAAGCAGCATAGGCGTTGCGTACTGCGGGGTCCACACTTCTATCATAGTTTTAGAAATGGGGAGTGGCTCGTCCGCCGGAATATGGCTGACGAGGATAGTGTACAATGACCGGGTCGAATTAGAAAGAAGCCAAGTGTACGGCGCATTTCTAAATCCTTTCCGTGCACTCTCAGGAATGAGATAAAACGGCAAATTTTAAGAAAGAAGCAAATGTCACGTAGAACGTAAAATTCGCGTTTCCTGCGGGCCGAGTCACACGAATGAAACGCTGCTTCGTGTAAGTTTCGGGATGTAAGCCACTGATTGAAGCGCAATCTCCTGTAATTTGCACTTGACCTGAATGCGCGCGGTTGCCACAAAGAGAAGCGAGTAAAACGCCCAGCTTTTCTAGGCAAACCAACGCAGTGGGTGTACCGCCTGCTGTGCCACCGTTGCCATGCGTTCCGTGAGACTGGGGCCCTCCATCGCAAAGGCCTCCAACATCAGTGGGCTGGCTGCCCCCGAACCCACCCCGGCGACCGCCTCCTCTGGCGTGTCGCTAGTGTCGAACGAACCGTCGTCGCCGGCAGTGCGCCTCAGAGACGGCGCGCAATCCGAAAACGTGGATAAAACACTGCCACCTGTACCCGCGCCATCCACACCGGACGCCACCGATGTCGCTGTAGGGACTGTGGCATCTGTCGTCGTCGCGCCTACGCAACGCACGGAATCGCACGAAATGAATTCAACCCCGACACAGACAGAAATGATTACGGGTATGCAATCGAATGACAGTGACAACATTGACACGACGATTCAACAACCTGCGTCACAAACCACGCTACAATCAGCGCAACCACGCGCCGAGGCTACCCTCGCGAATAACCCTGTCCGGGAGGACGAGACAGCACCCCCAACTGAAAATGCGAACTCACCCGTACAACCCTCACCCCCGAACCCTTCACTGCAGACCACTGACAGAGTCGAGCCAATGCCAAAAACGGCCCCATCCACACCTACCAACCCATCGCCGCATGCCGATGAAATAACTGCGGCCGCTCAAACTGCCAAGCAGCCCATGCCCAGGCATGGGGACTCCGCAGCCCCTCGAATCGACGAGATAGCGCCCGCACACCCGAACACGAGGATGATGAAACCGATTTCATCCGTCCCAACCCATCGCAATTCGGCACCATTGCCCGATGAAGTTGGGTCGCACAACGTCGACGATGCCGAATCGGACCACTCCTCGATTTGGGCGGACGGCATCTCGCCGGATATTCCCCGGCAGGCGAAGAGCAGCCCCGTGTACGATGCCACGGCCCCGTCATTCAGCACCGACCGTACGAGCAGTGATTACGGGCAGCCGAGAAAGGTGTTCCCGAACCTGGCCGCCCTCGCCGCGTCCGCGATCCGCCAGCGGAAGCCCAAGGTGCAGGTGCGCTACTACGCGCAGGTGGACATGCAGAGCATCGCCTATCGCCGGCACCGGCTGGTGAAGAAGCGCTACGATTTCCATCTCCGTCTGGAAGAGTCGGACTTGATTGTCACGCGGAGACCGCGGCGTCGTGCCGCGGCCGCCGCCATGGCTGCAGCCGCTGCCACCGGCGACACCTCCAACGCGCCGACCATCTCCACCATCGACGCGGCGAAGCGCACCGTGATGAACGTGCGCACCGAGCGCGTGCTGGTGGACCACAACAAGTGCGAAATCATCATGTACCGCAAGGACCGCGAGCGGCCGTTACGCCTCGTGCTGAAATCCGAGGAGCTGTGCGCGCAGTGGGACCGGGCGCTGAAGAAGGCGAAGACCTGTCACATCCGGCAGTTTTACGAGCTGGGTCCGACGCTGGGACGCGGCGCCTACGGCGAGGTCGTGCAGGCGACCGACCTGAACTCCAGGGAGACGCGAGCCGTGAAGATCGTGAAACGGGGTACCACCCCGAAATCCATCGAGCACCTGTCGCGCGAGCTCAAGGTCATGCAGTCCGTGTCGCACCCCGGTATCGTGCAGACGTACCAGATCTTCGAGGGCAAGACCATCTACATGGTCATGGAGTACGTGCCCGGCGGCGACCTCTTCGACTTCGTCGCGTCCCGCGACGTCCTCACCGAGGCCCAGGGCGCCGCCACCATGCGCTCCATCGTGGGCGCGGTCGCCTACCTGCACAGCGCGAACATCGTCCACCGCGACCTGAAGCCCGAGAACATCCTGTGCCGCAAGAAGGAATGGCCGTTGGAAACGAAACTCACTGACTTTGGTTTTTCCACGCTGCTCAACCCCGACGATAGCAGCGTCATGCGCACTCCCGTTGGCACCGCGTACTTCATGGCGCCTGAAATCATCACGAACCAGGGGCATGGCCCACCGGTCGATGTGTGGGCGTGTGGTGTGATTCTATACACGATTCTCACGGGTCGCCTGCCGTTTCCGGGGCGTAATCGCGCGGAATACTTCCGAAGCGTGACGCAGAAGAAAGCACTGTTCCCGCCGAGCTTATGGAAAGGAATTTCAAAAGATGCGCTGAATCTCGTCAAGGGCATGCTGAACAAGGACCCTAAGATTCGGCTCACCGCGCTTGGCGTGTTGCAGCACAAGTGGATTACCGACCCCAAGAGCAAGGAAGCGGACACGGGAATCAAGAGAAATCGGCAGAACCTTCATTCGAGACGAAGACGATTGTACAAGGCCCGTTCGGCCATTATCGCCGTGGCGATGGCGCAGAAGTTTCGCGCTACCGCGCTGGTGGACTTGATTGAGAAGATGCCGGGTGGCGTGGAGAAACTGAAGGAGAACACTACTCGGTTTGTGCACAAGACGACGGACGGCATCTTGGACACTGGCGATAAGTTGGGTGAGGGCACGCGGAAAGTGGCGGAGAATGTCGGTGAGGGCACGAGGAAGTTCAAAGAGAACGTGGGGGAAGGGACGCGCAAGTTCGGCGAGGGCACGAAGAAATTCGCGGAGAAGGCGGGTGAGGGCACGAAGAAGTTTGCAGGGAAGGCGGGCGAGGGCGTGAAGAAGGCTGGCCAAGGCATGGAGCAGGGGGCGAAGAAGATGGGCGAGGGTGTGAAAAAGACTGGCGAGGGAATCAAGAAGAGCGCCGGGAAGGCGGGAGCCGGTGTGAAGAAAACGAGGGAGGAGCTGAAGGACGGTGCGAAGAAAACGGCGGAGAAGACGAAGGAAGGCGTGAAGAAGGCGGGCGAGGGCATTAAGAAGGGGGCGGAGAAAGTGAAAATGGATAAGATCAAGTTGGATAAGCTGAAAATACCGCTTGACAATTTGAAGCCCAAGTTTGGCGGGTCCACCACGGATTCGCAGACCAGCGCGCCGAGGAAGGGGATGTTCCGGAAGAAGGCGAGGTTTGCGCCGACGGAGGTGACAGACGATGCGATTAGTTCGGCACCCTCGAACCGGAGTCAGCCTGTCGTTACGCTTGATGACGATGGGAAGGAAATCGAAGTCGAGGAAAGGGATGAAAATGACGCACGTCGGAACGATGAGGAAACAGGGCCGAGTGAAATAGATGAGCTGGAAGAAGTGGACTTGGAGGACACAAGACCAAGGGCCGTCGAAACGGAAGAGACAAAGCGAGGAGCAGCGAAAACACGTGAACGAAGGAAAGTGAAATTCAATTTCGCGAAAGACCGCGAAAAATCAAAGGTAACCGATGTAGAAGAGAAGGGGGAACTGGAAGAAGCCGAGAAACCCGACTCTACTCTATATACTAGAATAACTTCATCGCCTGAACAACCCACTGAACCACCCAAAGAAAAGGTTGTACCTGAAGAACCACAAGCAGTAGATACGGCGCCTAGTCCGAAACCTCGGTTTTCGAATGATTCAGACGCTGTACCGAACGCTGGCAAGGATGTGGACGAGAAACCGGAACCGAGGGAAAATGAAATTGTGAAAGAAGAAGAGCGAACCCCTGGAGAACACGGCGATGGAAAAGATGCCGTCTCGAAACAAGTGAGTCATGTATCGAACGTATCCGACCAACAGACTGAGAGCGAGAAAGTGGCTAAACAAGACAGTCATTTATGGAATATATCGGAGGAACGTGCGAATGTTGAGGGGCGACATCGGCCAGCGACGAAAGAGAAGGTCGACGACGCAATCGAGAAGCATTCTAGCCAGATAAGCAATGAGAGTGCGAGTGTCAGCGCGAGTCGTCTGTTGATGCGACCACCGAAGTTACCGCTTGGGGCGCTGGGGCTCGGATGGGGAACGACGAACCAAACGGAAGCGGCTGCGCTGTCGGGGTCGAGCGAGGAAGACGACGACGCTGCAGGTGGCATCAAGTTGAGGAGGACCGCGGCATTGCTGCTGGCTACTAGTGACGTGTCGAACCCGCGTAGTGCGGAGGGGCAGAAGAGAAACGGCCGCGACGCCCCGGCGATTGCCAGTGTATAGTGAGCGTAGCCAAGTATAAAGCCGAGCACACTATTTACTTGTGCGAAAATCGTACGCATGGTGTCATGTTGTGACGCATTCAGAGCATGTTGGACCCGAAATGATACATATGTACTTGTTAGATGGAGAGCTATACATGTGGGCACGGAGCAACAAAGTTGGTCTGCTGTAGTGAGCCCGGCCCCATGTGCATTGCGCTAGCTATTGGATGCTGATAGGCGAGTTAAAGAGAGGAGGAGCGGTCACTATGAAATAACGCATTCGCGATTAAAGCGGGGCTCGATGGCTGCGTTCCCGTCACGCGCAACTCTTTCCGCGTATTTCTCCAACACGTCGGTCATCTCGGCGAGTCTCGCGGCGGTGTCGCGCATCTCCAGCAGTCGCTGCCGTTCGGACAGGTCGGAGGTGAGCAGCCCGGCCAGCCAGAGGCCGAGCGCGTCAGGGCCCGCATCCAGGGCTGGTATTTCGCCTAGCTTCTGTTGGGCTTCGGACAGGGATGGTTCGCCTTCTTGCCGCGCCAGGGAGTCAATCAACCCGCGCGCGCGAGATACTAACGCATCGATATTTTCCGAGGGTCGGTCGGTGTACGGTTCCACCCCACCCACGAGGTACCCATCGATTTCTTCTCGCGAGCGCACGCGGAAACGGCTTCGGGCGACGGTCTCGATTAGCGAGCGGCCGTCGGGTATGGGCACAGTGCGCAAGACTTCCACGATACACCCGACATCGCTGTTTGTTTGGAGTAGGCCGAAACGACGACTGCCTGCTAGCACCCGTCGTAGCATGAGTCGATAACGCGGCTCGAAAATGTGCAAAATGAAGGTTTGTCTCGGGAACACCACCATGGACAGCGGGAACAGCGGCATGCGCCCGGTCCGTTGTGTTTCCTGGGTTTCAGCCGCACGCGCGGCGTACGCGGCGGGCAGCAGGCGCGATATCGTGGCGTGCAGCACGCGCGTGATGGGGAGCGGCTGCGAGACGTCCAGGTGCAGCACGGCGCGGCACATGGGGCAGGCGTTGGAGCAGTCGAGCGCGCGCGCCAGGCAGGGCCGGCAGAACGTGTGCCCGCACGGCGTGGTGACCGGCTCGTACAGCAGCTTGCTGCATATCGCGCACTCCAGGTCGTCGGCCCACGCCGGCAGCGCGTCCGCGCACCCGCTCACCGACGGCAGCGTACCCGTCGACACGTCGGACGCGGACGCGAACGAGCGGCGGCGGTCAGACATCGCGCTGCACGCCTATCGCCATGCGCGTGGCGCACGTTTTATGATTATTGCACCCAGATTCGTGGCCACACGCAAATCCCATTCCCACGCTGTGATGCCAAATTGATGGCGCCGGATATCTGCCTCTGATGCAAATTTCGCCAAGATGGCACCTGGACCCCGCGTTCCCATATCCTCAATATCTGGCGCCACCTGCCCACAACTATCAAATCCACCACCTGCCGTCCAGACGCGCGGTGTGCGACGCCCCTGGGCCCCGTACTGTGCATCCTTGCCCTTCTCATACGACATGATGGCTGCGTTTCCTTCTACTATTTGCCACGTCGTGGATACGACTACCTCTTGGCTTGTGCTCTAGCACATGATAGTGTGCTGGGCTGCTGAAATCTATATGTTCGAACGTATGAACTCTGCATGGCTGGGGCGTCTGTTTGTTCGAGTACTATCAATCTCTCTGCGCTGCGTTCGATAATCCAGCACTTCAACGGTATCGTGCATGTGTGCCCTGCACCTTCGCCTAGGCACATCACTCCTTCGATACATGAACAAGGTTATTGCGGGTCCTGACAAGACAAACCTCTAGCTAGAATTTAGTCCATGCTAGTGTAGGACGGCAATGGCAATGCCTGGAGACTTGCGGTGAACTTTTAAAACGACTTTGCCAGACAAGTCATGTGGCAGCTCAACTTGGGATGACGAAGTGAGTCAATTGGTTTGTGTACGATGGACTCGACTGAAACTTTATGCTGCCCAGACCCTACAATGAAGCATCTCCAGTAATATAACCACCTTTCACAGACCCAACCCAGACCCAACCCAGACCCAACGCACACTCTACATCCCTTGGTCAAACGCGCGTCCAACACGAACGCCACTTCCACCATCGACGATTTCAGATTCGTCCAACGGCCTTAACAGGTCCAGTTCATCCAGTCTGCGTTCCTGGTAGTACTGCATTTCGTCCAACTGCATACGGCGTCGTTCGAACCAATTCCTGCACTGCGTCAGGACCTTCTTCTCGCCCTCGACCAGTTCGCGAGCCATGTCCGCCCGAACACCCTCACCGTCCACCACGCGATAGCCGTCGAGCGCGTCCTCGCACGCGCCAATCACGAAGTTGCACACCGCCTCCTCGTTTGTCTTGCTCACCGGCAGCTGCATGAAGTCCCACACCTGCGCGCTGAAGATCGGCTCCAGCAGGAACGCGTCCGACGTCGCCAGACACATGAGCCTCAAGTACGCCACGAACTCATCGGGCGGCGACTCGCCGGCGTACAGCACGAACGCCTCGTTCGGACTCAGCTCCTGGCTCTCCAATATCACCTCCTTGTCCTCGAAGAACTTGTCCAGCTTCGACACCGACACTGATAACGAATACGACGCGCGTCCGCTTAGTACCCCGAGTTCCAGGAGCGATGCACCGGAATCAGCGCCACTCGAGTCACGCGTAACAGTTAACCCGTCACCCTCGGCAATCTCGCTCCGCGCCATAAGCGCGAACGACTTCTTGCCGAAAAACCCGCCCTTCTCCTGCAGCGTGCAATTCCCGTTTTCCGCCGTGCGAGCAGATGCCGCGAACGGCGCTACAACCGTCTTCCCGTTTCCCATCGTCGCGCCGTGCGCGCGCACCCACGCCACAGCAGTCAGAAACTCGTCGGCCCTGCAATTCAACGCCTGCCGATTCGACTCCCACTCGGCCAGCAGTTCGTCACGCACCTCCAGCACACGGTCGTACACGGGCGAGCCATCGATCCACTTGAGCTCCTCGTCGCTCCACAGGAACACCGCGTTCGGTGTTGGGAACTCTTTCACCCAATTCAAATCTCTCGCGCCCAGCAGCGCCGCCGCCAAGGCCGTATCCGCCCCCAGCGCGCCTTTTTCGGGCGTCAGCACCATGCTCAGTGGCAGCGTGACGAGCTCCGTGCCCTTCAACACCTTGCGGTTCACCCGAACTGCGCCATCTGCCACCTCCAGGCAATCGTTCACTTTCGCGCCCTCGCCAATCGCCCAATCGCGAAGCGAACTTCGCATCACACGGCGGCGTTGGTAGCGCTGCGCAACCCGGCCGCGCGGCGAGATGCATGCATCGCGTCGTTGTCCTGGTGGTTGAAGCGTGAGTGGTGATGCGAAGGCCATGACGTTGAGGGGGAGATGTACGAAAAAATTATCATTTTTCTACGCAGCTCGAGCTCGCTTATTGTCTGTGGGGACGATAAGCACCGCGCTCTGTCTTACCCTCCCGTTCCTTCGTGCCCGTTCGACAAATTGCCGCAGTTGCTTTTGTGCTAGATCGGACACTGTAGTCGAGTGGGTGATAAGATGAGCAAGAACATTACGTAAAACCGTTGTAGTTGTATCCAACTCCCACTCCCACTCTTGGATAGTTTATGTCCCGACTCGACATGAAGAATGGGATGGGCTCAGTTTCCGTTTTATGTTCCAGAATGCGAATCTCGGCCGTACAGTACAACGAGAAACCAGCACTCTCCCCGTCCTCCATCCAGCATTCCGCACTCACGAATGTAGTGCGGCACAATACAATTTCGCCACGTCGACCATTTGCAAACACAGCTTGTACGGTACCGCACATTCACGCACACGGCAGGACGCCGCAAACGTTTTAGGGACAGTGGATGAGGACAACTGAGAACGGTGTATACTGCAAGCTAGACTGAAAATGGAGAATTTCTTCGTTAGAGAAGAGATGGGGAATGCATGCGCGTGTAGTTTGAAGAAAACGAGATGAAACAAGTAGACGGTGTAGATTGCATTTATTCAGAGCTCATACCGCAGTACGAGGGAGAGAGAGGCGACAGGGTCGCAACGCAAGTACACCCAAGATACGAGCAAGCGGAGGGAGGTGGGCAGGAAGCTAGGCTCGCTCACCACGGATACGGCGGGCGAGCTGGATGTCCTTGGGCATGATGGTGACACGCTTGGCGTGGATGGCGCACAGATTGGTGTCCTCGAAGAGGCCCACGAGGTATGCCTCGGCGGCCTCCTGCAGCGCCAGCACGGCGGACGACTGGAAACGCAGGTCGGACTTGAAGTCCTGGGCGATTTCGCGCACGAGGCGCTGGAAGGGCAGCTTGCGGATGAGCAGCTCGGTGCTCTTCTGGAACTTGCGGATTTCGCGCAGCGCGACGGTGCCTGGCGGGGGTGGTCAGTACGGCGGCGGGGTGGCGGCGCGCCGGGGGCACGTACCTGGACGATAGCGATGCGGCTTCTTCACGCCGCCCGTGATGGGCGCCGACTTGCGCGCGGCCTTAGTCGCCAGCTGCTTGCGCGGCGCCTTGCCTCCGGTCGACTTGCGGGCGGTCTGTTTCGTACGGGCCATCGTGGAGTCGGGGTGTCGGTGCGGTTGTGGCGAGACGACAGTGGCACGAGTGTTGGTAGGGCTTGAGTACCGTGTGTGCGAAAGATGATAAACTTGAAAACACTCGGCACCCACTCAAAAGCACGTCTCTTAATTTGTAACTTTAATTTACAGCAACGCAAGCTCTCGCCCAACCGAATCCGCCGTTGCGCACTTTCATGCATAATTTATTTCGAAAATCCACCCCACGATACATTCCATTTCCCAACTTTCATCCTCTACTGTTGACCTACTGAGGCGACCCGGAATCGCATACAGCTCTGCCTGCCCGTCACTCTCTTCTCTAACACAACGCCGCATTCACTGCTGGATGCCAATCTGGACAACGCTCGCGAAGTAGGAGCACAGTTTACAAGGTTATTGTTACTTGTTCGTTCCATTACTGGAGCTGCCTTGCAAGTTTCCTGCTGCGCTCAGCCTCGTCATCGCTTCTTTCGTTAGCATGCTCGTGCTGTTTCCAATCGACGATGTCACCTGGCCAAGTCTGTCGGCGATTCCCGTCTCTTTGAATGACGTGCCCAAATTCCCAAAACGTCCGAAAAAGTTCTTCATCGAATCAACCGCGACTTCTGACGCCTGTCCGGCGGCCGCCGCGGCAGCTGCTCCCGACGCTGTCACAGCTTCCATCATGGTATCTGTAGAGCCCTGGGGCGCTGGCAGTGGTTTCGGTACTGGCTGTGCTTTCGGTGGGTTCAGTGCGGATTTTTGTTTCGGTTTCGGAGGTGACTCTTCAGGTTCGAACGAAACATTTCGAATTGATTCTCTCGATTCTCTCACCCGCAGTGACCCGCTAAGAACAGTGACCAAGTCCCCTACCGAACCGGAACTTGTCGAACGAATCGACGGACCAGCTCGTGCCAATCGTTTCGTAAGTTCCAAAACAAGTGGCGCGGCCTCTCCGCGACGTACGCCACGCATGTCCAATATATGTCGAAACGCATCTGCATTGCCTCCAGGGACCAGCGCGAGGTAGGTGTCAATACATGTGTCGATGGGGGCTAGGATAACTTTCAAAACCGCCTCAATTTTCGCGAGTTCTCGCGATACGTTCTTCACATACATTGTAGGGGCGGGCGTACGCGACGGCACACCATGAGAACTACCCGCTTCAGGCAACGAGACGAGCAGCGTCCTAAGTGCTGAAGTGTCGAGCAACAATTGTTGGGCACCAAAGTGCGACATGTTGTCCGTTTTGTACACATGACTCGCAAACGTAGCCACAAACGCGCTACCGAACTTGTCCAAAAGAAAGCGGAAATGGTGCTTGGATAACCGCGCTCGGATTCGTGACAAAGAGCGATGTACCGACAACGAAATCGCCGAGACGTACGGACTGGTGTCACCGACGTTCGGCCAAGCAGTCCAGTCCGTATCCCTGAACGGCTTCAGGCATAGGTGTAAGTCTTCATCGAGGAGAGCGACAAGCGAATGCACACCTTTCGCCGCGACAGTAGCGAATGTTTCACACTCCTTATTCATGTCAATGTCAGACGCAAAGCTCTTGTCGACAATTTTCGCGATGTTCTCCTCGAGCTGCCGCACTGTGTTCGCACAATAGTCGGAAGTGCTGATGATTGCACATGCGCGCTCGATCTTGTTTTCGTACTCCTTCGGCTTCGAGCTGTCGGCCAGCGCGTTCCCACCGTTTCCAGGGAGTCTTCGAACTAGGTGAGAAGCGTACGTGCCAAGGTGTTTCTTGAACACGGTGTGCAACAGGTACAACGGCTGGCGCGAATCGAGTGCCGCACACATCTTCATCGACTTCTTCACCGCAAGGAACCATTGCTTCGCCGAGTTGAGCACGTTTCCGTCCTCGCATCTCCATGTCTCTTCCTTCACCAGCTTGCGGACGACCTCTGCTAGATGCCCGTCCTCCTTTTCGACGTATGCACCCATCCATGGGCCATAACTCTCGCTGATTGCTTTCCCAAACTTGACACGGCCGCCAAATCGCCGTTCCAGTTCATCCTCGAATGCTTTGCTCTTCCCCAACGCCGACACCATGACTCCAACGTCGGAATCCCCACCCTTATCCAGCACTTTTTCCGTCCAATCACGCAATTCGCTGACGATAGCCTTCGATAACCTTGCCCCTACCTCCCATTCGGCGGGGAACACCAGCCCCCAATCCTTATCGGATAACGCGCCAAGAATCTTCCAGTTCGCACGCAGCTCCTTTCTCAGCCACGCGAAACGGCGTTCAACGCCAGATAGTCCGGTCTCGTCGGCCATGAAGGCGGCGCGAAATGCCGCTACGCGAGATGCGACATGTGCCGAAACAAGTTCGGCACGCACATCGTCGCCGATTGCTGCGCCAACCAGACAAACAGTCTGTAAAGTTTCGACGGCATCGTCACGGTCATCACCACCAGCTGCGACAGCGGGCGCATGTGCACGAAACTGTTGCACGACAGTCTCGCGCAGAATGTCGGTGGCCTTTAACGCTCGAGAACGGAGAGTGGACAACCGCTTCACAGCGCGAGATTGCGATGGCGCGGCGGAATCGAGCACAGTGAGTTCCTCAAGTGCATTACGGACGGAGGCGAAAACTGAGAGGTCAGTGGCGAGAAGTTCCAAGGAGCGACTTTGTGCCGCTGCTTCCAACACGGCGACAGATTCATCGAGTCGAACGAGCGCATCCAACGTCTCGCGCACGGCACTAGTGTTTCGAAGGGCGGCATAAAGCGGGCGCGCAGGCTCGATGGCTTCGCGTGCGGCAGTTTCCGAGCGCTCCGCGGATTCGGCGAGTGTGGCGAGTTGCGCTTGCAGCGCGCGAACGGCGGTTTCCGACGCGCTCAGCGGGGCGGCGGCGATGCGAGTGTGGCGGCTTTGCGAGCGGATGAGGTCGGAAAGGTGCGCGTCCGCTCGTGCGATTGCGTGTTGCAGGGACACAAGGTACTGCTCGAGTGACGTTTCGAGCAGGGTCTCGTCCGGAAAGCGGCTGTTGATGTAGGATGTCACATCGAAGTTGGATGACAGTGTGATGCCGAGCTCGTCCAGATACGAGATCCGCTCGCCCGGAGCTATCGAGTCCACCGTTTTCGGTGGTTCCGTCTTGGGCATCCTCGAGGCGCTCCTTAAATGCTCCGTCCTGACATGAGCAGCAAGTGAAGCCACGTGAATACTGTTCTACTGCGTCGTTTCTGTAACTTTTTGAGTTTCTCTTGTATACAATACATACATGCATTCCAATAGCAGTTTGGAAACAACAGAATTCTGCTTTCCAGTAAATAGGAAAAAGCCATTTCACCATTCAGAATGCAAATTAGTGTTGAATTGTCAAATAATTTAGCTTATTTTGTTTCATTGAATTGACAGCTGGGAACACCGAACTGTAATGGAAAAATTATTAGTTCGACTTTTTATTCCTTAGGAAATTTGTCGATGTTGTTTCAACCAATATTAATCAACAGAAATATATCTGGCTCTTTTTTGTGTTGTAGAAAAGTGAAACATAAAAAGCGCAAATTAATCTAATTTAATAGCGCGGTTTAGTCGCTATCCTGCACTATTCCAGTAATAACCACAGAGCAGAAAACGATAGATTAGACCAGGTAGTACTGCACAGGAAGGTCATTTCCTTTGAAACCCCCTTGGAATACCCTCGCATTTTATTTTTATTTCAATATTAATACTCAAATGACCTTCCTGTGTGTACTGTACAAAGCTTAGTGAATTTATGTATCGAAATAGTTGTAGAAAGTAGCAGGACATAATAGTCTGTCATGAGTCACGTCCACCAAAAATACACCCCGAACACACACAACGTGTTGCGCGTTCTTCGATAGACAGAGCCCAACATGCTTCAAGGGTGAACTTAGGGTATTACAATTGAGTGCCATTGAATCCCTCTTTTTCTGCTTTGTGTATTGTAGCATGCACACTAACATTTAATTAAAAATGTGTTTCAACAAGGTAGACAATTGAGTTGGAGGTTGGGTTATATTCTGATTCGGAATGTTGGTGATTTATGGGTAGAAGGATCACATTTATACTATTCGAGCATGCTTGGCGGCGGTCGATAGGATTTAGAAAGCTTGACCTCTGCAGCCAGGAAAAGCGATTAAGTAGGGAGTAACGATCAGTACATGCCGGTCGACAAAAAATACTGAGAACAATGCATGCTTTTGCGTTGTTGTGCACCCAAAATGCACTAAATCTTGCGTATTGAGAACGATTTCGTAGCAATTTCTATGTCTATCATTACCCTCGACTTGGAACATGGTGGATCGCGATAAGGTTTCAGCATTGATATACTTACTTGAAAAAGAAGTGCTCGAAGGATTGCGGCTTGTGTCTTTCGAGAAGAAATGTCGAAAGCATTGCGAAAATAGGATGGCTTGCAGTCCGGGTATAAGCGAAGAATGTTGACATCGAAACGGTGTTCGGAAGGCCACAATGGAGGTGCAGAAGACGCGGGTGCAGTGGATCGAAATCTGCACCATTTTCGAATAAGTTGAAGTTTGAGCTTGGTAGAGACGTTCAGGCGGCAACAAAATTTTCCTACGCTCCACATAGGCTCACTCTGAAAGAGACTAATGTACGACACAATGACGAACTTTACAAAACGGCGCTCTTCGATAAATTTCTAAATGATGCAAGAATCGTTCACTCAGTGTGACATGTATTTTTCCACAGAACTGGATCATGCTTTCTATC
>JAAUYH010143009.1_pt1 | contig 20162 bp, 22 predicted proteins | sample 7278061 | NCBI WGS metagenome assembly JAAUYH01 (sample SAMN14350203, study PRJNA611818) | marine sediment metagenome | isolation source: surface marine sediment (0.6m) | place: French Polynesia: Moorea | collected 2018-08 | reverse complement strand
TAGTTATTTCGGTTCTTCAAATAATTCTTGTCAAAACTATCAGGGAGATTTATACGAAAACTGGAATCCTAATGATTCAGGAGATGGCGATACAGACATTAAAGCTTATTCTGTAGGAGCAGATGATGAATATTTCTACTTTGAATTAGACTTTAGAAACGACTGGGATTTTGATGATACAGGAGAATCTCGAAAATACTATTTAGAGATAGAAGCTGATGGTGATAGTCAATCTGACTACTTTCTGGTTTATCAACCCAAGAGAGAAGACCTAGGCTCAAGCTGGAAGAATAAAGGTGGAACTGGCGAAGTTGAAGTTTACGAAGATAGAAACAACAGCATAGGAGGAAATAATCCTACTGGTGCAGATAGTGGCGACTCTGATGGTTATGAATCTGATTTAAGTTCTGGTAAAAACCTTTCTTCAGGAGACTTCCATGTTCGCCTGGTCAATGGTAATGTTCAAATGGCTCTTAAGAAAAGTAAAATTGGTACTCCAAGCAATATTTTGAGTCGTGCTTATGCTTCACAGAATACTAACTTAGAGCCAAACAAATTAACTTGGCATGATCAGAATACAATCAGCGATTTTGAGGGTTCTGGTGGGTTTGATAGCACAGCATCTGCTGATACTAGTACTTGGTTAGAGTACAATGATACGATTGTAGCAAGTGGTGATTACGGGGATAGTAATGAGGTCAGTTTAGAGTTAGTATTATCGGTGGATGTATCTACCAGTATCGATCACCAAGAGTTCGAGTTGCAACGACAAGGTTATATTGCAGCTTTTAATGATCCAGATGTTCAACAGGCAATTAAAGACCTTCCTAAAGGAATAGCTGTTACCATGCAGTTTTGGGCAAATAATAATGTTGTTGATCTTGGCTGGTTTAAGTTGATTGATGATGGCAATGGGGGTATTTCTAACCTAGACAGCTTCATCTCTAAAATGCAGGAAGTAAAAAGGACTGGTAACTATACAATATCTGGTCTAAGCCAGAAAAAAAGGATTCAAGTTGACAGCAGCAGTAATGCAGTGAATATGGGGGGTGGAACCGATCTGAAATTAGCGATTGAATCAGCTACAGATTTAATTTTAAATAACGACTATGTAGGAGATCGTTTAGTCATTGACGTATCTGGAGATGGTATCCCCGACGATACCCCATATCCTCAAGCTGAAGCTACCTGGGAATATGGATACAAAGATGGTCAATGTGGATATACTCTTGACTGTCCTCCTGTAGAAGTTGCTAGAGATGCAGCAGTAGCAGCAGGTATTACGATTAATGGTTTACCGATTAACAATAGTAGTCCAGGCTCAAAACAAGTAACAGATGCAGATGGTAACACTGTAACAATCAGTAGGCTAGCAGATCAGATAGATTATTATTACAGAAGTCAAGTTGTTGGAGGAGACGATTCCTTCGTTATGATCGCAAATGGGTTTGATGACTTTGCAGAAGCAGCCAGACTCAAAATCTTGAAAGAGATTTCCGACAACCCAAACTGTAATCTTGCTGATGGCTGTGATTTTCAAAATACTCCTCCTGTTGCAAAGGATGACAATGATCAAGTCTATGTCAATACTGTTAAGACTTTAGACGTTTTAAGTAATGATACTGATGCCAATGGCGATGAGCTATCTATTACTGACTTTGATATAGATGAGACTAGCGGTAGTCTTACCTTGGAGGACAAGGCTCGATTAGTCTATACCGCACCTAATATCCCTGGAACATATACCTTCATGTACGAAATTAGTGATGGTAACGGCGGTATTAGTAAAGCTACAGTTGAGGTTAAAGTATTATCAATAGTAGCCGACTAAAATATTTAATCCTATTCAAAGATTACTGAGTCTAGCTACAGGCGATCGATCGCTTTTTTCGTAAAATATAACTTGTTTGATGTTACTGAAGATAACAAAATTCGCTTCGAGATAATCTGGGAATTGATGGCGGTAACACTTAAACCAAAAGTCCAAAATGAAATAGTATAGAGGCAGTTATACGTAAAAGCGAAGAATGCCAGCTAAAGATATTTTCCATGATATTGTCACAATTGCTTTACAAAAAGACGGCTGGCTAATTACTGATGATCCTTTGAGACTAAAATGGGGATTAAGAGAATTATTTGTCGATCTAGGAGCAAAAAAGTTAATTGCAGCACAAAAAGGAGAAACTAAAATAGCAGTAGAGATAAAAAGTTTTATTGGTAAATCTCCAATTAATGAATTAGAAAATGCTCTAGGACAATATATTTTATATAGAAATATTTTAGAAGAAACAGAACCAGATCGTTTAATTTATCTAGCCGTGCGTCAATCGACTTATCAAGAAATTTTTTCCGAACCGATTGGAGTTTTGACTATTCAAAAAAGTAACTTACATCTTCTGGTGTTTAATGATCAAAAGGAGGAGATAATACAGTGGATAAATTAGCCAAGTATCGTCAAATAATCAGACAAATATTAACTGAATATGCTGCAATTCCTTATAAATATGGAGATATTGCTTCAGAGTTAATTATTAGCCAAGATGAAAATCGCTATATTTTAATTACTCAAGGTTGGGAACAAGATACTAGAGTACATGGTTGTCTAGTACATTTAGATATTATTGATAACAAAATTTGGATACAAAGAGATGGGACAGAAGATGGTATCGCAACTGATTTAGAAGCAGCAGGTATTCCTAAATCTGATATTGTCTTAGCTTTTCATCCTCAGCGTTTGAGAAAATATACAGAATATGCAGTAAATTAAAGAAACAGTCAAATATCCTCTCGGTGATGGGGTGCGGTAAATGATTTAATATCAGGACTTAATGGAATAATTCCCCCAGGGTTGAGAGGAAATAAATTACCGTAATAATCTCTTTTGACACTTTCAATATCGCAGGTATTCGCAACTCCTGGTAACTGATAAATATCTCGTAGATATCCCCCTAAGTTTGTGTAGTCTTGGATACGTCGGCGACTACATTTAAAAAGTCCATAATAGACAATATCAAAGCGAAATAGGGTAGTAAATAAACGGACATCTGCTAGTGTTAATTTATCTCCACACAGATAGCGATTGGTTGCGAGTACTCCATCTATTTCATCTAGAGTCGTAAAAAGTTCCTTACAAGCACTGTCATAAGCGGACTGAGTTTGAGCAAAACCTACTTTATACACTCCATTATTGACAGTATGATATATCTTCTCATTCCATCGGTCTATTTCTGGTTGTAAGTCTGGGGGATAGAGATCAAGTTCTTTGTTAGTAGCAAATTCCTTAAACTGGGAGTTAAGAATAACTATAATCTCCGCACTTTCGTTATTAACTATAGTTTTAGTTTTACTATCCCAAAGAACAGGTACAGTACATCTCCCTTGATATCCAGGTTTAGCTAGTTGATAGAGTTGGGGTAAGTTGTTACAACCTTCTGTTGCTGTTTCAAATATCCAGATACCTTCATTGCTGGAGGGATATACAACTGAGACGGGGATAGCACTTTCTAATCCTTTTAATACTCTCACCAGTAGGGTACGATGCGCCCAAGGACAACCCATCCCAACAAAAAGCTGATAACGCCCTGTTTTGGGTGGGTAATTGCTATCTGTAGATATAGTGTTTCTAAATTGACTTTGGGGGCGAATATACTCCCCAGACTTGCTGGATGGCGCGAGTTGAGACATCATAGTGCGCCACATGGTTGTCCAGACAAATTTACCTAGTTGGACTATATATTTAGATGGAAGAGATTTAGACATCTATTTTTTTTAAGTATCAAGTAGTATCCGCAAAGAGCGAATCGCCCTTACAATTAGCAAGTTATATTTGAGAAAGGCTCTATTAGATTTCTTAGATAAGTTTCTAGTTTTAATATTATCCACAGCCTTTATACAGATAAATTTTGATTATGAATTTAGTTGGGCAAGAGGTCTATTAATCTGGTAAAAATTCGGAGGAAAGTATTTCTGTTAATTGATAAGGACAAGTTTCAGGAAATGAAGATAATCCTGTTTCTTTTTCGGCACTAATTACGGCTAAAGGATAGATTTTTTCTTGAATATCAGCAAGATTAGATTTAAGACTGGGATTTTCTTTGAGTAATTTTTCTAGGCGAAGACGCTGTTCTTTAATAGTTAATTGCCAACTACGAGAGCGTAAATTAGGTTGAAACTGCCATTTGAGTAAGTGCATGATTAATACTTCTAATCTGCTCTCTAATTGCCTTTTTTCTGAACGCCCCATGTCTGCTATTTCTTCAGCAAGATTATCCCAATCTATATTTTCAATTTGTTTATTTTTCAAAAAATTTGCTTGTTGTTGTGTCCATTTATAAAAATCAAAGTTATAATCTGCATTCATTGATTTTTTGAGGGATTCAATATGGGGTTGTTGGGTTGATGAAAGAAACCCAACCTACTAAAAGATTCATTAATTATCAGAAGTTACAAGACGTTTTCTTAAAGACTCTGCACGACGTTTCGCAATCTTGTTATCTGGTTCAGATGTTAGTGCTGTTTCGTAACATTCTAAGGCTTGGGGAATCATTTGTTTTTTTTCATAAACATTCCCTAAATTATTTAAGGCAACTACATATTCGGGATATAGTTTTAAGGCATCTTTATATTGACGAATGGCTATATCATATTGTTCTTGAGCGAAGTAAGCATAGCCCATAGCATTGTGAATTAAAGCTTGGTTTTCGGGTTCAATCTCTTTATCTGCTTTGAGGGCTTTTTGAAAGAGACTAATAGATTGGACAAAAAGTTTTTTATCTAGATAAAGACTACCTAATTCATAATATTCTTTGCTTGTACCTTTTTCTTTTTTGAGTTTGCTTTGTAATTTAGAAAAGATATTTTCTGAACGACGAGTTTTAATTACTTCTCGCAAGACAAAGATCACAGCAAAAATTAAAATAATTAGTAGAACGGATATATATATTACAGGTAGTTGTTCTTTCATGTTCTGTTAGCAGAGTTTGATTATAGGGTTGCTTGTTATGGTTTGATCTTAGATTATTCTGTAAGCACTAAGGCAAGTGATAGTAGGTAATTCGTTCTTGTAGCCATCCCGATTTTCGCCAACTGAGTAGGGTTTGATAAACTTTGCTTCGTAATTCTTCATATTGCAAGCCCTTGGGCATTACTATACAAAGGGGTTCTCCTGAGAGTCTTTCAGGGAGTAATTTATATTCTGGGTATTGTTGTATCCAACCTGTGAGAGTGGTTATATCTGCTGTAAAAGCTGCTACTTCTTCTGCTTCTAAGAGTTGTAGTGCTTCTTGGTAAGAATTTACTCCTACAAGTTGGGCTTGGGGTTGGCGAGCGCGTATTACCGCAATGGTGGCAGAATTATAAAGTACGGCAATTTTTGCTCCCCCTAAGTCCTTTACAGAATTGATGTTAATGTTTTTGGTAATAATTCCTGTGCCATCTAGGTAATAGTGGGGACTAAAATTAACAATGCGTCTTCGGGAAGCAGTATTAGTGACTTTTGCGATCGCAATGTCGGCTTGATGGTCTAAAATTACTTTAAGTCTGGTTTGGTTACTGACTGGTTTGAAGACAATAGCATTAGCATCTCCTAATATTTCTGCTGCTAACTTCCGTGCTATGTCTATTTCTAAGCCTACTAAGTTTCCTTCCTTATCCCTAAAACCTAAAGGGCGTAAATTATCTTTTACCGCAACAATGAGCTGTCCTCGCTGCTGAATTTCGTTTAATTCTGCTGCTTTAGTGGGAAATGGAGTAATTAGCTTAATAATAATCGTAATAGCTAGGGCTATAATTAGCCATCTTCGTTTCATATCGTATTTGAAAAGTAAGTAGTTGTGCAAAATTAATTTGATAGTTGAGATAGGGAGTAGAGACTAGGGAGTGTCGGAGACTAGGGAATATACAAATAATTCTGTAACGGTACTTAAAATATTGATCTACAGATTTATGCTTGTTAACCTAAGAATTTTGCAATTAATCCCATCATTCCCCCGATCAAAACTAGCCATGCGGTGTTAATTTTAAAGCGAAATGTCACTATGATACTAGTAATGGCAACTATTACAGTTAACCAGTCTATTAATGCACTACGAGTAAGAATATATACTGTTCCTGTCATTAAACCCAAGGATGCTGCATTAACTCCATCTAGAAAACCTCTTGTCCAAGGGGAATTACGTAATTTATTCACCCAGGGATTAATAATTAATATTAAGACAAAAGCAGGAAGAAAAATTCCGATGGTACCAGCGATCGCACCTGGAGTACCATTAAGTAAGTAGCCGATAAAAGTTGCAGTTGTAAATATTGGTCCTGGAGTAACTTGACCGATAGCTACTGCATCTAGGAGTTGTTGGGAGGTTAACCATTGATTACGCTCTACTAAATCTCTCTGGAGAAATGCCAGCAACACATAACCACTACCATAGAGAACTGAGCCTACTTTTAGAAAAAACCAGAAAATATTAGTAGTAGAGATAGAAAAAGTCGCAGCAGTACTTATTTGCCCAAAGATACCTGAAAGAGGTAATAATAAAGCTCTTTTATCTGGTTGATGCCAGAAGTTTTTGACCAGCATCACTGCTACACCAATGAGCAACAAAAAGAAGATTTCATTAGTACCCGAAAAAAAAGCTACAGTAGCAACCACTCCTGCGATAATAGTAGGGGTATCCTTGGCAGCCTTTTTGCCTAAATTCCACAGGGCTTTAAAAACAACGGCAATAATCACTGGTTTAATCCCGTACAGCAGCCACTCTACTTGGGGTAAAGTCTGATAACGAACATAAATAGCAGCCAAAATCCAGACGGTCATCATTGCAGGAAAAATAAAGCAAGAGCCAGCAATAATTAGTCCCCGCCATCCTGCTTGCTCATAACCAATGTGAATCACCAATTCTGTAGAATTAGGACCAGGAATGAGACTAGTAATACCCATCAAGTCAAGTAACTTTTCCCGACTCATCCACTTGCGTCGCTGTACCACTTCATCATCCATCATGCCAATATGAGCAGCAGGACCCCCAAATGCGATGGCACCTAGGCGCAAAAATACCACTGCTAATTCTTGGAGTCGTTTTACTTGTTCTTGGGAAGATAGTTGGCTAAAAGGAATACTCTCTGATTGTGTTTTAATTTCCTGCATAAAACTCTGGCATAAATTTGATTAATCTTGGCAAAATTGAATACTGCACTGAATTGAAAATAGGTGTATTTCAGAAGACATTGACTTGATCTAATAAATTCTGCTTCCAAGACAGTAGAATAGCAGATAAATTCAGATGAAAAAGCTAGATTGATTATGAATTTGCCACTCTCTCAATTCGGTCAACAAATGTCCCAACTGACAGGTGTTCGGGCAATTATGAAAGATATTATTGAGACATTGAGAAGCAGTGCAGGAAAAGAATTTATTAATCTTAGTGCGGGAAATCCTGTAATCTTACCTGAAGTAGAACAGTTATGGCGAGACTGTACCGCAGATTTATTAGCGAGTAAAGAATATGGTGAAGTGGTGTGTCGTTATGGCTCTTCTCAAGGATATGCACCCCTGATCGAAGCGATAGTAAAAGACTTTAACAGTCGTTATGGATTAAACTTAAGCGATCGCAATATTTTAATTACTCCAGGCTCTCAGTCTCTCTATTTCTATGGTGCAAATTCTTTTGGAGGATACACTACAGAAGGAAAATTAAGACAGATTGTATTACCCTTAAGTCCCGACTATACAGGATATGGGGGAGTTAGTCTAACCCCAGAAGCGTTGGTAGCTTACAAACCTACATTAGATATAGATACAGCAAACCATCGTTTTAAATATCGTCCCGATTTTAGTCAACTACAGATTACAAAGGAAACAGGATGTGTAATTTTTTCTCGCCCTTGTAATCCTACTGGTAATGTTTTGAGCGATGATGAAGTAAGTAAAATCACTTCTTTAGCTAGAGCTTATGATATCCCCGTCTTAATCGACTCTGCTTACGCACCTCCTTTTCCTGCTCTCAACTTTACTCCCATGACTCCACAGTTTGGAGATAATATTATTCACTGCATGAGTTTATCTAAAGTAGGTTTACCAGGAGAAAGAATCGGTATTGCTATCGGCGAGCCAAAGTTTATTAATATTTTAGAATCCTTCCAGACTAATGCTGCTATTCATTCTTCTCGCTACGGACAGGCGATCGCAGCTAGGGCAATAAATTCAGGAAGATTAGCGGAAATTGCTATTAATATTATTCGTCCTCACTATCAGAAAAAATTGGAAATTTTAGCTACAACTTTAGATGCTCAAATGCCAAAAAATTGTGCTTGGTTTTTACATCAAGGAGAAGGAGCAATCTTTGCTTGGTTGTGGTTACAAGATTTACCAGTGACAGATTGGGAATTTTATCAAGAATTAAAACAAGTAGGAGTTATAGTTGTTCCTGGTAGTACCTTTTTCCCTGGTTTAAGAGAAGATTGGGAACATAAAAAACAATGTCTTCGTATTAGTTTAACCGCAACAGAATCCGCAATTGCCCAAGCCATGAAACGTCTAGCAAAAGCAATCAGTAATTAGGATTCAGGGGTCAGGGGTCAGGAGTCAGGGGTCAGGGGTAATGGGTCAGGGGTAATGGGGAATAGTGATTGGGGATTGGGGATTGGGGAATTGGGGATTGTTAACAACTAACAACTAACCACTAACCACTAACAACTAACCACTAACCACTAACAACTAACCACTAACAACTAACCACTAACAATTAACCACTAACAATTAATAAATGGAAAAGGAACAAGATTGGATAGAAATTGGGACAATAGTAGCCCCTCAAGGATTACGAGGGGAGATGAGAGTTTATCCCGATTCCGATTTTCCTGAGAGATTTCTTGAGCCAGGAATCAGATGGTTACAACACCCAGAAACAGGGGAAATAGAAGAAGTAGAATTACTGGGAGGGCGTTATCTTTCTGGGAAAAACCTTTATGTAATAGCTATAGAAGGAGTAGAATATCGAGATGAAGCAGAAGCTTTAAGGGATTATAAAATATTAGTAAAATTCAGCGATCGCCCTGAATTAGAGGAAGACGAATATCATGTTTCAGATTTAATGAATTTAGAAGTATTTAATCAGCAAACAGGAGAAAAGCTCGGGATAGTAACTAATCTTTTTTATGCAGGTAATGACTTACTAGAAGTAACTCTAGACAAGCAACCCACTATCGAACCTACTCCCACTCCCGATTTATCTAAAATTAGTAGAAGAAGCAAACGCAGGAAAGTTAAAACGCTAGAGCCAAAACCAGCGACAATTTTAATTCCTTTTGTGAAAGAGATTGTTCCTATTATAGATATGGATAATGGCAAAATTGAAATCAATCCTCCTGATGGATTATTAGATATTAATGAAAATTAAACTGATATTACAATATAACCTTTAAAGATAAATTACCTGTCATGGAAGAATTGTTAGAGCTGAAGCAATTATTATTGAAAGGAGATATCAAGGGTTCTCTTGCGCTAGTAGAAGATTTAGAAGAAATGGGTCGAAAAGCAATTGTAGATAAAATTCGCAGCTATGCAATTATTCTTCTTCTACATCTAATCAAACAGCAAGCAGAAAATAGAACTACTAAATCTTGGGATGTTTCTATTCGCAATTCTACCCGTGAGATTATTAATACCAATAAGCGGCGTAAAGCTGGTGGATATTACTTATCTAAAGAAGAGTTAGAAGAGATCTTAGTAATAGCTTATCCCAACGCGATCGATTCAGCATCCTTAGAAGTAGCTGAAGGGCGTTATGAACCAGAGGAATTAGCAGCAATGATAGACAAAGAAGCAATCATTACCTGTGCTTTATCAAAAATATATAACTAAAAGAAGTTTATTTTTCTTGTTGGCTTTGTCTCGCAGTTTCTATAGCTGCAAAATTTGCCTCACTCCATTCTGCTAACATTGCCAGAGGTTCAATTAAAGTTTCTCCTAGAGGAGTTAAAGAATATTCTACTTGTGGTGGTGCTACAGGATAGACTTTACGTTCGACTAAGCCATTTTTTATTAATCGACGGAGAGTTTGAGTTAAAACTTTTTGGGAAATACCTTCGATTTTGCGTTCTAACTGTTTGTAACGTCTAGGCTTATAAGCAAGACAATAGAGAACAATGACGCTCTATTTATTAGCAATAATGTCTAAAATCTGCTGCGTAGGACAGTTAAGAGTAAAAATTTCTGGTTCAAGGCGATTACGAATTAGTTTACGCACCATTTGGTATGTATCTTACTTTTAAGTACCTTCTTGATTAAATACCCGAGTTGGTTCATGATACCAGCAAACGTCTAAAGTACCAGCCGACGCAATTCGTCAAAATCCTGGTGGGAAAAGAGCCTTATATTGTTCGCTCCAATCCCACCGAGGGAATGGATTTAGTCAAACAATATTTAGAATCCCATCTTACATAAAGTAATTACTTTAACGACAAAACTAGAAACTAAGCTATGAATTCTGACTTTAATCTTTTTTCCTCTGTGAAATTAGGAAACTATACTTTACCAAATCGAATGGTGATGGCTCCGATGACTCGCTTGCGAGCCAATGGTACAATTCCGACAGAATTAATGGGGACTTATTACGCTCAAAGAGCATCAGCAGGTTTAATTATTACCGAGTGTACTATGGTTTCACCTCTCAGTAATGGTTATATGAACTGTCCTGGGATTTATTCTCCTGAACAGATTGAAGGCTGGAAATTGGTAACTGAAGCAGTACACAATAAAGGAGGAAAAATCTTTTTACAATTGTGGCACAGTGGTAGAGTTGCTCATAGTGCTTTACTTGATGGAGAATTACCTGTTGCGCCAAGTGCTATTGCTGGTCAAGGACAACTTCATACTACTATCGGAAAGGTTGATTTAGAAACTCCTCGTGCTTTGGAAACTAAGGAAATTCCTGAAATTGTGGAGCAGTTTCGTCAAGGAGCAACAAATGCGATGTTAGCTGGCTTTGATGGGGTAGAATTACATGGAGCATTTGGTTATCTCATCGACCAGTTTTTGCAAGATGGTTCAAATCAACGCACTGATAAGTATGGTGGCACAATTCCTAACCGCGCTCGTTTTTTGTTGGAAGTAGTAGCAGCAGTCACCGATGTTTCGGGAGGAAACTGTGTAGGGATTAAACTTTCTCCTAGCAATACTTTTTATGGGATGTATGATTCTGACCCTCTAGCTACATTCAGCTATGTTATGAAGGCTCTAAATGATTTTAATCTGGCTTATGTTCATCTAATGGAAGCTAATGCTATAGATTTGGCTAACCGCGATGTTATTAACCTCGTGCTTCCTGTATTTCGCGATATTTACCAAGGAACAATCATCACTAATGGGGATTATGACAAACAAAAAGGGAATACAGTAATTGCTGCTGGTGATGCAGAGTTAGTTTCTTATGGTAAGTTGTTTCTGGCTAATCCCGATCTACCCAAGCGTTTTGCTGTTGATGCAGAATTAAACCAACCCAATCCGAAAACTTTTTATGGTAGAGGAGATCGGGATGCAACAGTAGGATATACAGATTATCCTTTTCTAGAAACCACATCATAAATATCCCCTAGTTAATGGCGATGGGGAATGTAAGAAATGACAACTAATTCTAATTCCCCAAGCTTTGAATCGATACTTAAATTAGTTCAAGTTAGTCTCCAATCTTCTTTAGATTCTAGTTATTTGTTACAAGACATTTCTTTGGAATTGTATCAAAGAGATAAATTAGCTATTGTAGGTGCTTCTGGTGCGGGTAAAACTTCTTTATTGCGTCTGTTGAATCGTCTGATTTCTCCTACAGAGGGAAAGATTTACTTTGCAGCAATTCCATTCTCAGAGTATTCACCAGTAAAACTACGTCAGCACATTGTTTTAGTATCCCAAGAGCCTAAATTATTGGGGATGACGGTAAAAGAAGCTTTGGCTTATCCTTTAAAGTTACAACAATTACCAGAAAACCAAATTCGTCAACGGATCGAGACACGGAGTAAGGCGTTACGAATTCCTGAAGCTTGGTTTAACCGCAATGAATTACAGCTATCTCTGGGACAAAGACAATTAGTTGCGATCGCCCGTGCTTTAGTTATGCAACCAAAAATCCTGCTTTTGGATGAACCAACATCCGCTTTAGATATCGGTACTGCTACTCATGTTCTCAATACTCTGAGTAATTTAGAAGCAGAAACTACAATCGTGATGGTCACTCATCAACTAGAGTTAGTAGAAAAGTTTGCTAGTCGTATTTTATATCTGCAACAAGGAAAACTCTTACAAGATATTCCAGCGAATACGGCTAATTGGCAATTAATCAGAGACAAAATTTTACAGGTTGAAACAGATATGGCTGAAGAATGGTGAAATAGTGATTCTTGTTGGAATTAATTACAGTAGGGAGACTGGGGAAACTGGGGGGAAGTCGGGGGACTGGGGAATTGGGGAATTGGGGAAGTAAGACTTATTACTTATTACTTCTGAGTCCTTCATCTTTGAGGATATAACGATCGCAACTTCTCAGCAATTACAGCCTGGAGTTAGCCAAAATCCGCCTAAAGTTTTGATACAGTCATAAAATAGATTGTGAGTAAAATTTCTTAATATCAATAAGTAAAAGCAATATGGGACTCATTGTTACTGGTAAATCATTTATTCGTGACCTAGAAAAATTCGGTGCTTTAGGGGTATATGTCCCTTTAGAAGGGGGAATTGAAGGGCGTTATCAAAGGCGCGTAAGGGCTGCTGGCTACCAGACGATTAATATAACTGCTAGAGGTTTGGGTGATATAGCTGCTTATCTTACTACAGTACACGGGGTTCGTCCTCCTCACTTGGGTAAGAAAACCATTGGTCAAGATGCAGCAGTTGGTGATGTTTATTTTGTCCCTCCTATTGCTACCTATGAGTTAGAAACTCTACCAGCTAACTCTAAAGGATTAGTTTTGTGGATTATAGAAGGACATATTTTATCTCGTCAGGAAAAAGAATATCTGATCAACTTACCCAAAACCGAACCTCGAATTAAAGTAGTATTAGAAGTGGGTGGCGATCGCTATATTCATTGGGAATCCTTAGAAAATACCCTAGTTGCAGCCTAAAATAAGAAGTAGCTGAACAGCAAGTTAAAGGTATTACGGGCTATGGGAGAAATGGATGACCTATTAAAAGAGATCAAAGCAGAATTTAGTCCTGATAAAAAATCTCAATCAAAAAAGGAACAAGAAACGAGGAATGAAGACAAAAGAAACTTCCTTACTCCTTTGGTCAATTCATCTCCCAACAAAGTTAGCCCTTCCTCATCATCACCATCTAGTATGGCATCAGCTTCTTCTAGCAGTCCTTTAGATAGTCTCATTGCAGATGTAAAACAAGAATTTGAGTCAGGGAAAACTCCACCATCATTGAAATCCCACAACTATCTCCATGAGTCTCAAACTTCTAGCCCAAGTAGTAATAGCAATCTGATCAAAGAATTACAGCTAGAATACCAAGAACAAGAAAGAATCAAACAACAACAGCAGCAACAAGAAAAACAGCGTCGCCAAGAAGCTTTAAAACGAAAAGCACAACAGTGGTTAAAGAATTTAGATCCCCATACCGATGAAGGGTTATGGTTTGAGGAATTTTCCTATTCTTATGATTCCAAACTAGCAGCAGCGATCGATTATTTAGCAGCGATGGAAAGCTAAGAGACTGTTTTTCCAAACAAGATCAAAAATAACCAGTATGACTTACACCATCGATATTAAAGCCCTTGCCGATCCTATCAGCGATCGCCAATTCCAACTGCTATGCGTTCAAAACCCAGAGCTAAAATTTGAAACTGATGCTGAGGGAAAATTAATCGTAATGTCGCCAACAGGTAGTGAAACTGGACAAAAGAATGCAGATTTAATTTATCAGATTCAACATTGGAATATTCAATCGGGTAAACCAGGAAAAGTATTTGATTCTTCTACAGGCTTTAATTTACCTAACGGTGCTAAACGCTCTCCTGATGTCAGTTGGCTCCCAAACACTCGCTGGAATTCTCTAACCAAAAAACAAAAACGTGGCTTTGCTCCCATTGCTCCTGATTTTGTCATTGAGTTAATGTCTCCCACTGATAACTTGTCGGATGTCCAGCAAAAAATGGAAGAATATATGAGTTGTGGGGTGAGATTGGGTTGGCTAATTAATCCTGATGAAAGGAGAGTGGAAATTTATCGCTTGGGACAAGAAAAAGAAGTACTAGATAATCCTAGTAATTTATCTGGAGAAGATATTTTACCGAATTTAATGGTAAATTTATCTGATATTTTTGACTGAAATCAAAATACTGGGGAATTCTTTGGAAGTTAGTTAATACTAAGATTTTCGCTGTTGGGAGTCTTCCCACTTGCAAGATATAGTCATTTCAATTAAGTTTGAGACAAAGCATTCTTCCTATCACAAGTCTTTGAAGAAAAAAGTGTTTCATTTTTATTTGAAATGACTATAAATTACATTCTTCCATACTGTGAGACAATCTGTTAGACAGGTGGAAAGGTTGATTACTTATTTTTGACACTCTCCGCACTCTTTTGTCACGGAGATTCTTAAGACATAAGAATCCTTAAGGGGTTAGCCAAAAACCCGCTACTCTCTCGCCCACCCCTTCCAACCTTCCCCTACAGGGGAAGACCATATGTTCTCTCCTTTCAGGAGAGATTAAGAGAGGTGGGTCTGAGCATACTTTTGTTGTTTACCTATCGTTAGCTATGTTTATCAATTTTGTTTCGCTCGTCTTGGTGCGCGTTCCCTTGCGGATCAAAGATTCCGCGGGGTCGCACCGCAATCTGAAAGCTTTGTCTGCAAAGGCTAGGTCTGGAGTGCGTAACACCGAGTTTGGGTTTTCCCGCAACTACCTTTTAACCAGAGTGTCCATGTACAGGGAGTCTCACCCGCAATTCGTGATGTCTTCGCGACTTGCTAACTAATTGTAGTTTATCATATTTCGCGGACAGTTAAAACTGTCTCCACGATTGTTCCTCCGCGAGCTAAAGCTGCGCGGTTTCCCAAATACGTATCATCATGATTACTATCGCTTTACCCAAAGGCGCACTTCTTAAAGACACTATTGAATTATTCAAGCAGGTAGGTTTAGATTTTAGTCTGTTTCTCGATAAAAGCAATCGTCAATTACAAATTACTGACCCTACTAATACCGCTAAAGCTTTGTTGGTAAGGGCGCAGGATGTTCCTGTATATGTGGAATATGGTCAAGCACAATTGGGTGTTGTGGGTTATGATGTTTTGCGGGAAAAACAGCCCAATGTGGCAAATGTGACCGATTTGAAGTTTGGTTATTGTAGGTTGTCTGTAGCTGTCCCGAAATCAAGTTCTTACAGGCGATCGCAAGAGTTACCGCCTCATGGTAGAGTAGCATCTAAGTTTGTTAATTGTGCTAAAGAGCATTTTCGCAGTATTGATTTACCTGTGGAGATTGTACCGTTATCAGGTTCAGTAGAATTAGGACCTATTACGGGAATGTCAGAAGCGATAGTAGATTTAGTTTCTACAGGGCGCACTCTGAAAGAGAATGGCTTGCTCGAAATTGAGGTACTCTATGAAAGCACTGCGAGATTAATCGCCCATCCCTTAAGTTATCGTCTGAAGCGAGATAATATAGATGATTTGGTGGCTAAATTGCATGGCTTAGTTAGGGAATAGGGATAAATTATGAGGGATAAATTATGAGGGATGAGGTCAGGGGTCAGAGAGAAATTAGTAATTACTAATCCTATATAAAAATTAGAAAGAGCGAAATTAGTAATTATTATTGGTCAGAGGTATTTATCCTCCTTCATCCTTAATCCTTCATCCCTCATCCTTGGTAATAGGTGGTTAAATGAAAATTGCGATCGCAACTTCGGGATTTCTCCATGTGGTGGATGGAGTATCAATAAGTGTATTTAATCGCTTGCAACAACTTAACTAACTATATTGAATATGTTGAGGACTATTTTCCTTTACCAAAAATCGGGATCTGGCTCATCCAAAAGTTTTTTCAGTGGTTTTTTTCCCGTGTCTATAATGCTTATGACTGTACTTTAGTCGCAACGAAGGTAACTCAGGAAAAGGTTGCAAAAATTGGGATTCAAAATAGTATAAGAGCCGATCTGTTGGGAGTCGATCTAAAAAAGTTTACTGCTGTTTCATCTCAAAACAATTTTTTTGGCGATCGCTACAAGCTTATGGATATAGAAGACAAAATCAAAATAGTTTTTATTGGTCGCTTGACTCCTGATAAAGGTTGGAAATTTACCCTAAATTCTTTTACTCAAATGGTTGCTAATCCTAATTTACCGCAACTCGATCTTACTAAAACAGCCACGATCGTAGTAGGAGAAGGAGACATGAAACAGCAAATTCAACAAGTGTTAGGAAACATTATGCCTCACTTATACTGTCTCGGTAGAATTACCCCTGATGATATTCCCCCCTTGCTAGTTAATAGTGATTTTCTGGTAACAGCATCAGAAAAAGAAACCACAGGATTAACTATTTTAGAAGCGGGTGCTGCGGGAATTCCTGCGATCGCTCCTCGAAAGGGTGGAGTTATTGATAATATTCAAGATGGTACAATGGGATATCTTTACACGCCGAAAGACATAAAGGATTTTTTAAGCAAACTTCAGTCATTAATAGATAATCCTAGTCTTGGTTCTAATATGGGAATTCAAGCTAAACAATATGTTAGTAAGTACAGTTGGGAACAAACAACAGATAATTTACTGCAAATTTGGTCAGCAGAGATTACTAAGAAGCCATGATTTGATATGATTGCTTATATGAATTATTGGCTATTTCAAGGAAATCCTACTTTTTACAGACTATTAGATGCTATTGGCGACCTAAACGAAATGTTTTGGTTAGTCACTCGCTATAGTAAACAAATTCAAGTAGGAGACGGGGTTTTAATCTGGATGTCTGGACAAGATGCAGGTATCTACGCTGTTGCAGAAGTAATCGAAGCTCCCAAGATTTTAACAGAATTACCAGAAGCCGACTACTGGCTAGACAGTAAACGCTTTCGCCAAGATAAACCCCATGTCAAAATTCGTTTTCTGCGTAAATTACTGGGTCAACCATTAAGAAGATTGGAACTGAAATACGATCAAATACTAAAAGATTTATTAGTGATTCGTGTTCCCAACAGTACTAACTTTAAGGTGACTCCCGAACAATGGCAAAGAATTTACCAGTTTAAAGGTTAAGCAGAATCTTGACCACATCAAAGTGGGAAATTTGCTTACTGTCAATGTTTCTTTTAACTAGACTGGGATTAGAAATGTAGCGTTTTATCCAGGGAAAAAAGCGATCGAGAAAGATTAAAATCCAAATAGAGAAGGCTTTTTATCTGTTTTTAGCGGAAAACAAATCCGCGTTCAGCTTTATGGGCAACAAAGAGTTCCATATTTTTTTGTAGCCAGCTAAAGAATTTGTAAGAAATACCTGTTAACAAAGCTTCTAAAGTTTCAGCAAAAGTCGTTAAAGATTTATTAGCATAACGCTTTCTCAGTCCGCCCATTAATTGCTCATAAATAATGAAAGTATAAGCAGTAAATACTAAAACGAAGTGGCGAATTAGACTTTCTTTATCATTTGATATAATTGGTTAAGTGTAGTTCAGACCCGTCGCTTTCAGAGTCGTTCTGTGATAGATTTTTTTCAACAGGCTTTGATGGCTATCATTTCCATTGACGATCACTCTTCTTTAATTCCTCAATTTGATACCTGAATCCTTACACCAAGCTACTTATATCTTTTAAAAATCATTATGGTTAAAATTGCTCACATAATTAATCCAGTAAAGATTAAAAAAAATTCTGATTTATATGTTGCACAACCCATCACCTTTAAAACTATGCAGACAGCACAGGAGTTGGCAAAGCAAAATGATATTACGGTCGAACTATATTCTGCTCAATTTCCTGAAGACCATGAAATTATTCCTAATTATTTACAAAAAACACCTGACTTAACTCGTTCCATACTAGATGTAAGAGCTTTTAAAAATTCAAGAAAGCTTCCTCTGATTAAAGACATTCTAGATAGTTTATATAGTTCAACAGATGCAGATTATCTTATCTATACTAATGTTGACATAGCAGTTCTGCCTCATTTTTATATGTCTGTGGCAGAAATTATTAATCAAGGATACGATGCATTTATTGTTAATAGGCGTACCATAGGAAGTTATGATAAAATAAAGAAAATACCTCTAATGTATTCCAAGATTGGCGGAAGCCATGCTGGTTATGATTGTTTTATTTTCAGGCGTGATGCCTATCCTAAATATGTTTTAAATAATGTTTTTATTGGCTCTATACCTATTGGTTATGCCCTTGGCGTAAACTTAATTTGTAATTCTCAAAACTTTAAATTATTTACCGCATTACATTTAACTTTTCATCTAGGTAGCGATGGTAGTTGGAAACAAAAAGGATTAGAAGATTATTTAGAGTTTAATATTGCTGAAACTGATAAAATTTATCAGCACTATTTGGATAATAAAGTTTTGAAAAATCATCAGATTACTGGGAGATATTTAAGACTATTTAGTAACATTAACTCCAGCAAAAGTAATTCAACTTTTTTCAATAAGTTACAGTTGAGCAGAAATTGGTTGGCGATGGAAATGTATTATAAGCTTGATGGTCTATCTGACAGGATAATTAATTTTGGAAAAAAACTTAAATCAGATCTTACATAATAGCCAGTGCAAAGCGCGATTTAAGGTTGTGTCGCAAAAAATCAAAGTAGTAGCGTAGTATAATGAGAGCTAGTTTTATTCTGTCAACTTAACTCTTTTAAATAAGCTCTCAACAACCTTTTAAGTGGCGACATTTTCAAAAAGATGTGATTTTACTCAATGTTCGTTGGTATCTAAAATATCCTTTGAGTTATCGTAATCTCTAAGCCATGATGTTAGAAAGAGGGTTGAAAGTTGACCACTCTACTATTGGTCGTTGGGTTTTAACTTATTCTCCTCAAATAGACCAAAGAACTCAAGGATGTTTTAGCAGAAAAGAAATTTATCGATTCTCTCTTTGGGATTGCTGTCTAAAAAATCAGATTAATACAGGCTTATTCTGTCTTTTAAAACTTTTTGCGACACAACCAATAATTTTTCAAGACGAGAGCAATTTGACAACGGTGACAAATAATTTGTCAATCGACAGTTAATGTACAGTAACTAATTATTTGTCGTCTTAACAAAATATTGTCATCTAAGATTAAGTAGTCTCAAATCCTTGCAAACAAAAGATTTTAGCTAAATCATCTTGATTATATCGCTTCAAAACCTCATCTGGCTTAATTAACAAATTAGATGACACTTTCCAGATTTATAACAAAATAAGTGTCACTTTCGTGAAAGCAAGTATTCTGAGCTTTTTAACCTTTATTAACAAATTGTTTGTCATTTTGATTGTAAAATACTTATATGTTCTAATTAAACATAATTGTAAAAATGCTAGATTCTACGGATGAAAATAGCCTTCACATAGAGCGACAAACAAATGAAGTTGTTACAGAACTCGATGAAGAAGCACAGCTAAAACTAGAGGTGATTCAAACTCTTCTAAAACCATGCGGTCTGCCGAAGGCAGGCACTGCGTGATCGCGCTACCTATGGAAAAAGACTAAAGGAAGCAGCCGACAAACTGGGTAAATCTAAAAGAACAGTACAAAGATTAGTCAAGAAATGGGAAGAAGAGGGTTTAGCTGCACTGACTCAAACCAAACGTGCGGATAAAGGAAGTCATAGAATTGACAGTGAATTAGAGACATTTATCCTTAAGACTTATCAGGACGGCAATAAAGGGAGTAAGAGAATTACGCCAAAACAGGTTTTTTTGAGAACTAAAGTCAAAGCTGAAGAATTAGGTATCAAAGCTCCTTCTCACATGACTGTATATCGAGTTTTGAAGCCGTTAATAGATAAGAACAAACAAGCCAAGAGTATTCGTTCTCCTGGCTGGCGAGGTACACAGTTATCAGTTAAAACTCGTGCAGGACAAGATTTATCGGTGGAGTACAGCAATCATGTTTGGCAATGCGACCATACCCGCGCCGATGTATTGCTGGTAGATAAGTATGGTGAACTTCTAAGTCGTCCTTGGCT
>JAAUYH010067374.1_pt1 | contig 20177 bp, 10 predicted proteins | sample 7278061 | NCBI WGS metagenome assembly JAAUYH01 (sample SAMN14350203, study PRJNA611818) | marine sediment metagenome | isolation source: surface marine sediment (0.6m) | place: French Polynesia: Moorea | collected 2018-08 | reverse complement strand
TTTTGAATAAAAGTAGTATCGGGTATTCCAGTAATATTTCCTGAAATTGTTCCACTAGCGTTTATATCTACGCGATTATTACCATTAAGTCGGTTTGGATCCGCGATCGCAAAAGTAGAAAGAAACTGTGAAGAGCTGAAGAAACCCTCTGTATTAAAGGTAATATCACCACCTCTACCATCGCGGGCGAAGGAAAGAATGTCGCTGTCATCGAGGGCGATGATGGTATCAGCGGTGAGGTTAATGTTTCCACCATCACCCAAAGGTACATTGGTTCTGATATTACTGTCACCTTGAAGACGAATATTTTTCCCTGAAATGTTTATATCTCCACCATTACCAGTAAATACTACTTCACCAGTAATAGAACCATCTTTCAGCTGAATATCTTTGGCGTCAATATTAACATTTCCTGAGTCTCCAGAAAAACTTAGAGATTGTATTGCAGCATTGTTGCTAATTATAAGTTGATTTGCGTTAATAGAAATATCTCCTGGTAGAGCAAGTCCTATATTCCCACTAGTAGCTAAACTTGGTCTTCCGGAAGGTAATATTTCATTTCCAGTGACGGGATTAAATATTGGTTGTGATGAAGAGCCATCAAAAAGTACATTCTCCCTTGCATTAATAATAATATTTCCAGCATCTCCCCTACCACGGCTATCAGCATTTAACTGAGCGCCACCTATTACAGAAAGTGAACCTGTGGAAATATTAATATCGCCACCTTTACCTATACCACCACGCTCTACAATACTACTAGCAAGACTACTAAAATTATTACTATTGGTTCCAGCAAATAATACTTGCTCTTCAGCTTTAATATTAATATTTCCAGCTTTTCCTGTACCAGCATTAATAGTTATTAATTGAGCACCATTTATTACAAATAATGAGCCAGTATTGATATTAATATTTCCAGCATCAACTTCATTTAGATTGACATTTCTGAATGCTCCTGTATTACTAAAAGCATCTCCATTATCAAATACTACCTCGTCATAAGCTTCAATAAATATATTACCTGCATTGCCGTTTCCGAAAGTATTAGCATTAATTTCCGAACCATTATTAACCAGAAGGAATTTAGTTTTTATACGTATCTCTCCACCTTCTCCCACCGCTTCAGAAGTCACTCCACTGATAATTCTACTGTTATTTTCAAAAGAAGTTTTATTAAGAGTTTCAATAGTTATATTGCCTCCATTTCCTTCTCCAAAAGTGTTGGTTAGCAAATTGGATTCGTTACTAACTGAGAGAGAGTCAGCTTTGATATTGATGTCGCCACTATTACCGACAGATCCGAGATTTACTAGATTTTTAACTTCACTGAATGGATTAGCAATGGTTATTTTTTCTAAAGCATCCAGTTTAATATCTCCTGCTTGACTACCAGTTGAACCATTATCTTGATTTACCCCCCCACAAGCAGGATCTGCACCAATCCCCGCACAAATATCACTACCTTCTAAGATATCTATATTCTGACCATATATTGAAATATCACCACCACCCCCAGCAGTGACATCAACTTCTGCAAGATTGAGAAGAGATACATCTACTCGTTTAACACCTTCAGGAAATCCCAAACTAAAATTATTATCAATAGTATTTAAATTTATTTTTCCTGTTTCACCTAATCCACCGATTTCTATTCGTCCCCCTGATGCTCTTAATCTTCCACCATTCAGCAGAATTTTTCCTGTTGATGCTGTACTTGGAAAAGTATTACCTCCAACTAGTAACAAACTTTTACCAGTTGGAACGGATAGGAATGCTTGACTTTCAATAGAATTTACTGATTGATTAGCAATTTGATTAAATAAGAAAGCCGAAGGACTAACCGTCAGCAATTGTGGTGTTTCAGGTTCACTTGCACTAAAAAAACCCTGTTCTCCAAACACAATCCCATTCGCAGTCGTCCCCACAAAGGAACCACCCACATCCAAACTTGCATTTTCACCAAACACAATCCCATTGGGATTAATTAAAAATAAGTTGGGATTGGAGGTAATTTGCGGAGTGTTAAGAATTCCAATAGTTCCCAGAATATTAGAGGGATTATTACCTGTAACACGAGTCAGGATATTTTCCAGATTGTTATTAGTATTGAGAAAATACGTTCCTCTTCCTTCAGCAATGTTAAATTCTTGAAAGCTGTGAAATAAATTTTTTCCTCTAATTGCTCCACCACTAATAGCGTCAATAGGTAAACCATTGCTGTCCAAAGGTACAACTATCGAATTTTCATTCCCTAAAGTATTATCAGGTACGATATTTTGTGCTGAAACCTTACTACCTGAAAATACTATTGTTTGGAGAATACCTAAACTAAAGGCTCCCAAGCAACCTAAATACTTAAATCCTTGTAATTTGATTCTGTAAATCACAATTAATTCTCAAAAGAATGCTTGTAATTGTTAGTTAAATAACTCATAACTCATACCCAAGAGTAATTTATCATACATATAGGTTGTTATGAATCACATACTAATAATTGGTTGCGAATTGAGAATACAAGGAGAAAAATAAGGTACAGTTAAAAAGCTGGAAGTCAGTTTTAAACGATGTTTTACTTCTGAATCCTGTCTTCTGACTCCTCAATTTTGCTGTACCCATAAAACTCAAAATTTACCAAAATTCACAAATCAACTATTAATCTCGCTTTACGTAAAATGAAGTGTAGGGGTGTCTCGCTGCGTGAAATGATATCCGCTGTTCCATCAATTCCAGGTTTAATTAGACATTGTTTGTGACTGTTACCAAAAATATGACTTTCTGGTTTTACTGTGACTTCAAAATAACTAGCAGCAGGATTCGTTGAAGTTTTGTTTTCCCTTTGGGGTATAATCGCATCGGGTGAAATATTAGTGACAACACCTTTGAGGGTTCCATAGTCGGGATATTCGCAACTATTAATCCGTAAATGAACTTTCTGTCCCTTTTCAACTTTTTTTATCTCGGTTGTGGGAACCATTGCTTTAATCTCCAATGGTGCATTTTTGGGTACAATTTGAGCAATAGTTTCACCAGGACGTATTACTTGTCCGGGATTGCGTAAATTGAGCTGAAGAAGAAAACCATCTGTGGTAGCGTAAATGGTATTGTCCTGAATTTGATTTTCAAGTTGCAGCAGTTCTTTTTGATATTGTTGCAATTGATTTTGGATTTCTGCTTTTCTTTGAGTTAAAGCATGTTTTTCTTTTTGTAATCGAGCAAGTGTTGTTTCTCCTTTTGCTTTTTCTTGGTCGATTCGTTGTTTTGCAATAGTAACTGTTGCATTACTGGGATTTACAGCTGCTTTAGCTTTTTGAATTTGTGTTTTAGCTATATCTATGACTTTTTTTTGTGTCTCAACTGCTGATAAAGCTTGTTGAACTGCAAGTTTTTTTTGGTCCACTTGTCGTTCCGAAATAGCACCGTCTGTTAAAAGTTCTCGATACCTTTGATAATCTGTTTTTGCAAATTCTAAATCGCGATAAAATTTTTGTAATTCAGCTTTTGATTTTTGTAAATTTGCTCGAGCTGCTAACAATTCACTTTCTGTTATTGCTTTTCGTTCTTGATATTCTTTTTGATTGCGTTCCAAATCAGCTTCAGCAGAACCAACGGTTTGTTCGATTACTCTGGATTCAGATAAAATCTGAGTCTCTAAAGTTAGAATTTGATTATTTATCTGACTGATTTGTAGATCGTATTGTCGAATATTACCAATTAATTGACTTTTCTTGATTTTCAACTCTTCATCATCTAAATAGGCGATGACATCACCTTTTTGAACCTGTTGATTTCCCTTAACTTGAATACTTGTAACAGTTCCTTCAGTGGCTGATTGTACCACTTTGCTTTCACCAACAGGGCGAACATTGGCAGGGGCTCGAACAGTAACATTATATTCAGCCCAAGATGCTAAAGTAATAGCAGCTGCAACACTTCCGAGTAAAGTAATTCCCGCAAATGAAGTCCAACGACTTACAGGAGGAAGAAATTCTTCACTTCTAATAGGAGGAAGAAATTTTTGTTTCTGTTTGTAAAGCATGGGTGTCAGTTATCAAAAGTCAAAAATATTTGCTGCAAAATCTCTCATCCGTTATCAGCGATCGGTTTCCGTTGCAAAATCTCTATCTGTTCTTAACTATCCCCGAGCAAAAGTGGTTAAAAATTCTGTATGTTCGCCAAATTTGGAACGTAAATCTTGTAGAGAACCTTGAATTTTTAATTTACCTCGGTCTAACATTACAATCCAGTCAGCACGACAAATTACTTGGGGACGATGACTAATCAAAATAGTCGTTTTTCCTTGTCGATAACGTAATAATCTATCTAAAACATGAGCTTCACTTACAGTGTCCAAGCCAGAAGTTGATTCATCTAAAATTAGTACTGGTGGATCGTTAGCGATCGCTCTTGCTATTGCTAATCTTTGACGCTGTCCACCGGAAATGTTACTACCAAATTCACCTAATACTGTTTGATATTTGTCTGGTAACCTACTGATAAATTCATCCGCTTCAGCTATTTGACAAGCTTTAACAATTTGCTCAAAACTCAAATGAGGTTGACCTAAACGAAAGTTTTCAACAATTGAACGACTCCAAAAATGAGCATCCTGCGGTACCAACACTACTTGGTGTCGCAAACAATCTAAGGACAAATCATCTAGATTATAAAGTCCAACGCGGATATTACCAGATTGGATTGCATACAATCCCGACAAAACTTTTGCTAAAGTACTTTTACCACAACCAGATTTACCAATCAAAGCAATAACCTGACCTCCAGGTATAGTTAGGGAAAAATCTTCTAACAAATCTAAACGTCCTGGATAGTGGAAGTTAACATCTGTACAAACTATATCTGCGTTGTTGGGAATAGCAGCAAAGGGTTTTTTATCATTACCTTTAGTTTCAGGGGTAGCATCTATAACTTCTGTGAGGCGTTGAGTTGCAGTTTTTGCGCGGGTAAATTCGTCAACAAAGCTGATAACAGTTGCAATTAACCCAAAAAAATTACCGTTCATCGAGTTAAAAGCCAAAAGTTGTCCAATACTGAATTTTTCAGCAGGATCGATTACTAAATTTCCACCAAACCAAAGTAAAGCAACACTACCAATTGCTGAGACTAATTTGGAAAAACTACCATTAAAAATACCGATTTGCATAGTGCGGAAAGTTAGGTTTCCCAAACTTCCAAAACGAGTTTGAAATTCATCCCAAAATTGAGGAGCAGCAGTAGTACTTTTGAGCGTGAGAGCGCCTTTAAATGTTTCTACTAATACTCCTTGGGTTTCTGCTTCTGTGACTAATAATTCCCGAGTTTTGCGCTGTAATGTTGGTTGAAAGACAATGGTTGATACTGTCATAAATATAGCAACAAATATTGCCACTACTGTTAACTTCCAGCTATAGAAGACCATAAAACCAAAAGAAATGACAGCAATAAAAAACTGACTGGGAAGACTAACAACAACTTGAGAAACTAATTGATTAATTTGACGAATATCTCTGAGACGACTGGTAATTTCTCCACTACGTCTCGACTCATAATAAGTTAAGGGTAAATTTAGTATTTGTCGCCCAAATTCTAATACTAAACCTAATTCCAAACGTTGGGCAAAATGGGCAATTAAATTTGATTGTACTAAAGAAAGACCGCTAGAAACTACATTCATTACAACTACTGCGATCGCAACAGTAGTTAGCAGTTTTGTATCTCCCCTAACTAAAACATCATCTGTAAGAATTTGCAGTAAAAAAGGAGAAGCTAAAGATAAAAGACCCAAAACTAAATTGATGGGTAAAGCTTGAGCCAAAATTCCTCGATAGGTCCAAACTCTTTTCAAGAAACGCCAAAAACCACCTGTGTTATCATCTGCTTGTGGTAAAAAATTGATGGGATCTGGTTCTAGTAATAACATCAACCAGTCAGTCCAACCCCGAGCTAAATCTGTTTTAGAAAGATAACGAATACCAACTGCAGGGTCTGCAACTATACATTTTTTGCCTTTCCTACCATATAATACAACCCAATGATTGCCCTTCCAATGGATAATAGCCGGTAAAGGTGCTTCACCCATTCTATTTAAAATCTCGGCGGAAGTTTTCACCGGACGAGCAGTAAAACCAAGAGTTTCTGCACCACGTTTAAGCCCTAATAAGGTAGTTCCCAGTTGTCCCGTTCCTATAATTTCTCGAGTATGATTAAGAGTTAAACAGCGTCCATAATATTTTGCGATCGCAGCAAGACAAGCAGCACCACAGTCTTCTTCGCTATGTTGGGCTACGTGTGTGTATTTCATAGTTGGAAGATTACGTCAATTTCTAATTCACAAATCAGCAGTTAGCCCAAGTTATTGAATTATTGCTATTTTGTAATTTCGCTTTATAACTTTACTAACTGCTGAGATAATATTTAGAGCCAAATTCGGATCTATTTCACAAAAACTGGAAAAGTTAATTTTGTTAGATCTGTATATATAGCTCTGGAATTAATTCCTTGAAAGTTTCTTTGATTTGTTCTGATATATCAATTGGTTCGTACCCCGGTAATATAACAGGTTGAGTTGTTATGGGTTGAAGAAGCATCCTCTTTATATTTTCCGGTATGGATAATCCACCACTGACACTAGTACAATCAAGATTATCTAGTTCGGTGAAAAGTATATTTTCATTCATTTGTGTATCACTTACTCCTAGGTTTGGGTTAATTCTCAAGCACAAAAATGGCTAGTATTTGATTATCTTTTACTCAACTATGGAGATTAGATAATTTCATTTTTTGTAATTATCTATCCAACTCCAGTAAGACCATTAACTAATGACTGAATTACATTTAGTCCATCAAAAGAAGATGAACCATTACTAAATGCTGTAGTAATTGCATTATTAAAAAAAGGAAAAGAATTTTGGTAAACACTTTGCATCAAAGCAGGATCGAAACCCGCAATTGGAATATTTGAATATAAATAGTCGTAGTAGGGGGTAAAATTAAATGGTTCAAAAACATTATTGTTCATACCACCACTAACAACAGTTGCATCTTCAAGATTAATTTCAGTGAATAGAGAGTTTTTGTTATTCTCAATCATGATTTTCTCCTTATTAGTTACAGCTTTGAGTTATCCGCAAAAATATTCGATATATCTTTTGCAGTTGATTAACTCTTGCTTTAATTAACAAGATATAGAAACTAAACAGATAAATCACGACCGCTAAACGCTAATCAAATTACCAATAGTGGATAGTGGGTTGACATAAAAATGTTATTGCGATTTCCGAAAACTACACAAAGCAAAAACATTGGTGATATTTACTAACCACCAATGTCATAAATAACGAAATATGAATAGCTAATGCTAATATATGAACGGATATCAGGACTTAGACAGCAATCCTGAATCATTTGTGACAATCAATATTGTAGAGACGCACCACGGCGCGTCTTAATAAAGTTAATTTATTTGCAAATCAAATTGGATTGCGATCAAAATCTTGTACATTTAAATTTATGTTGATTATCAAATATAAATGCTCGCTCCCAAGCAAACTGAATTTCATCTTTAGTAAGTCCAGGATTACCAAACAAAAAGCCAGTACCTAAAATAAATAAATATCTTTCAATATCAAAACTAATTTGATTTGTCCCTCCACTAGCGGTAATTAGTTCGTCCACGTTTATTTCCGTAAATAAGGAATTTTGTTGTTTCATCAGTTCTATTTTGAGAAGTAAGATGATATATTTAACAGGTAAGATATTTTCATTAATGCTTTCAAAATATAAATCTAAATACTGAAATATATCAGAATATTCCAGTATTTAGAAGAAGGCATGCCTAATGAAATATCATGACCTCATCAGAACTCTTAATGCTTGCTATATTAATCTCTTCCCGATATTAGATTACCTATTTTATTTTTTCAATTTCTCTAGAAATTTACATCTATTTTCATCGGTACTCTTGATATCGGAAGAGAGTAAAGGTGCAAAATTACTTGCTTTTAAAATAAAGAAGAAGCAGGTACATTAACACCAGTGTTAGCAACAGCAGGAATTATTTCGACTGCTACAATAGAGTTTTCCCAAGCAAATTGAGTTTCATCTGCAGTTAATCCAGGGTTTCCAAACTGTAAACCAGCACCCAAACTAAACAAATAGGAATCAAGATTGAAGTTAACAACAGCTGTACCACCACTAACAGTGGAAGACTCTTGAGTTGTAACATCAGCAAACAGATTTTGCTTTTTTGTAGTAGACATGATTTTTTGTCCTTTAATTACTAGTGTTTCTTTACAACGAGTTGTTACTTTTTATTTGCGTTGCAACCCCTTGCTTGATTAATAAATTAGCGGTAATCGCATCGAAAAATCATTAACATTTCAAGTCAAAAAAATTACTTTAATGTGAATTATCAATTGTTTAATCTAGAAACTGAGATTACTGAAAAGTACATAATTTAGATGTATTATTTGTTCGATATATTGAAATAGGAATTGCCCTAATAGTAGTCCTTTGCATTAATTTTGATGGGTTGTCCTAGACGCGACAGAGGCTGACAACGCCGCAGCCTTTGTCGCATCTCTACAGGTTTTTTGACAAATCAAGCCTTCAAAATTATTGTTGAGATCCCCCAATCCCCTTAAAAAAAGGAGAATTCAGAGGGAGCCAAGATATAATAGGTAAATAATATAACTTTAAAAATATTCTAAGAGTGCACTGAAATATACCCAAAAGAAGTAGTATATTTTTGCTTATAAATATCGTATTTCGTTAATGAAATATTTAAATACATAAACTATATAAAATAAGCAATCCTCAGACTTTGCAGTAAAATTTCTAGGGATGCAACCGTCATAAGAATTCCCCAAAACCAGTGAGGTAAAAATAGGTTTTCGGCAATTCTAGCAGTATCGGAAAATCCCCCAGGTATCTTATAAGTAAATAAATAACCAAAATTTTTAAAGGTGCTTATACAAGCTTGAACGCCAATAAATTGAGTTGCAAACTTCTGCACCTCAAGAGGAGTTTTCAGCGCAATTACCAAAATTAAGAAACCCAAGAGGGGAATGACTAAAATCCCAAAACTAGTTCGTACCCAAACGATGGCTGAAAAAATTAAAAATAAGCCAAGAATCACTAAAAGATTGTGGGATATCTGCAAATTACGGGAAGCTATAATCAATCCCCCACCAATAAGAGGTGGAAACATCGAACCTGCAGCATAAAATAAAGCATTACCAACTCGTCCCAAGAAAAAATTACCACTACATCGGGCTAATCCACTACCATTCTTTTCTATTTCTAACCTTTCAAAATCTCCTCCCAAAATTATTCCCATCAATCCATGTCCCATCTCATGGAACCAAGTTGCTAGGATTGTGAAAGGATAAATCAGGATTTTACCTCCTGGAACTTGCCACAAAAATACGGTAGTGATCGCAATCGTAATTAATAAAAATAATTCTGGGCTAGCATCAGGACTAAGGCTACCAGTTCCTAGCTGGCGAGCTAAATCATTCCACGATTGGCTCATAAATAATATTCCTAAACATACTGGAGCTATTGTGATTGACCAATAGTTTTTAACTACAGGACTAATAAAAGTTGTCCGTAAAAAGACTGGTAGGATTTATTTATAAAAATCAGCACTTACGCACGGAAGACCTAATTAGAGTCATTGTGAGATAAGATTAGCGCTTACTGATTGCACGCCTCTGAGGCGTTAGCATAGCCAAAAGCTTTGCCGTCGCCACGGGCTCTGTTTCGCAATAAATAGCAATCCCAAACCATTGGGAATAAGTCCCGAAGGGACTCGCAATACCTGTCCGGTACGCAATAACTAGAGCCTGCGGCGACGGCATATCCGCAAGGTGACGTTAGTCAGATCCTGCGGCGTCGGCGTTAAACCTTACGGTATGGCTGCGCTTACGCCGTAAGGCGCGTCTTTGCCTCTAGCCTCTAGCTGCGCTACCTGCGGTAAGCCTGACGGCATCGCTGCGCTAACGTCGTCAGACGCGTGCAATCGGTTACGCAATAACTATGTTACGCAATAACTACGTTACGCTGCGCTAGGCGCTAAACACTAAGGTAACGAGTGCATAAGTCCTAAAAATATCGCACACCTGGTTATTTTATGCTGTATTTGTAGTTTTAGATGGAGCAGTCGTATATAAAATTTATTTCCATATCACCTTACAAACCGCAATACAAGCTTTAATTGTTACTAATAGGTAACAGGACTTACGCAATTGTCACAATACACCGGTGGTGCGTGACACTCAAAACCTTATTAATACGTTCAGGTTAACTCGCTTGTGTCACGCACCCTACAAGAAAAATGTGCTGGTTGCGTAAGTCCTAAGGTAATTTTCATTTTCACGTGGATGAGATAATAACTCCTTCAACTGTTAATTTGAACTGTTAATTTGAAAAAGGTGTTTTAATTTCAGGAACCTCATTCCCAAAGTCAGTGGGAGCTAATGGTTCTATATCGGGATTTAAACCACCCACTTGATTAGTACGTTGAACCCACAGAGAAGCACCCAAGCGGAGAAAAATCATTGCTACGCGATCATTTGCTAAACGAGGTAGGAGCGATCGCCAACTTGCTAAAGTCTTTAATATTGTGTCTGCAGGATTCTCAATGGGAAAACTACCTAATGTTGGTCGATCATCTTGCCAGTCAGGTCGTACTATTCCTAAAGGGATCAACTCGGAAGATAAGGATTGAACTAAATTGATTAATTGAAGAAAACGTTTTGTTTGCGGATGTTCGGGATTTTCTCGCAACCATCGAACATAATTTGGGTTTGACTCAAGATCGGCAATAGTTCGTTTGAGAGAGTGGTAAAGTGCTTCCTGGGAATCTTGGACGCAGGAGTTTAATGGACCAACAAAAGTTGTTCCCGTACCATCTCCTACTCGATAACGTGCTGCCATTGTATCCAATTCATGGATAATACGATCCAAAGGCGAAAATTTGCACCCGTCGAAGTCATAATCTTCCGTTAAAGGGCTGAACTTTACCAATATATCTGAAATTGGTCGATAGCCTAAAAATCCCCATTGACGATCGCCCATGTAGCGAATCCAAGAATTATTCCCAGCAATAATAGCAGTATTGTTATGGGCATAAATCTGCCGATATTCAATATCAAAGCATAATTCCTGGCTTAAGGGTTCCCGGATGACTTTTGCAATTCCATAAGCAAAATGACCGAAGTAAATTCCCAATGGCGTAAATTCTGGATTTTTACCGCCAATACCACCAAAAACGTGCATTAAAAGAGCGCGATCACCTTCTTCCCATTGATTTATCGCTTCGATTTCTAGATCGAGCTTTTGCTCGAGAAAATCTGGAGTGGAAGATACTTTGGGGTAAAGCAGAACCGTTGAGATTTGACCTTTATCATCACCTACATCTCGCCAATACTCATGATTGATATAGTCTAAGGTTGCTTTTTCACCAAAAATTACTTGATCTAAGGAAAGTGAAAGTAAACGATAGGGAGCTATGGCTTGAACGACAAAGGTACCATCAATGTTTTTCGCCCCATAAATATACCAACCTTGTTCATTGATCGCAGAGTTTTCAATTTGAACGTTGCTGGAAGGGAAAACACCTTCACGATCTGCAATTACAGAAGGAATATAAACGATTTCGTCAGCACCATCAAACCTCCTTGAGGTACGGTTATAGTGGCACACCTTAAATAGATCGTTGCCCAAATGTTGAATAATACTTACCAAGCCATAAAAGCGACCGGAAATTTGAATTGGATCGCGATCAATTTTAATTACAAAGCTCCCATCGTTATTTTCGATCGCCAGAGGTTCTGGTAACTTGACAATTACATCATCTTTAGGTCTAGCACCTGCCAAAGATTCTAAAGGATCTACATGATGCCAATGGTTAATTCTATCTGGGTGAATATTTCCTTGCTTTTTACTAGCTGTAACTTGTTCTATGAAGTGAACATTTTGGGTAACCCTTTGTACGTAAGCCTGGACTTCTGGGTGTTCGCTCCAACGTAAAATAACAGTCTGTCCCAGAAGATGTTGGTAATCTGCATTGGTATGATAAACTTCAAAAAATACACCTTTTGTAACTTGACGTTGTTCTTGAGTTGGTAGTATCAGACGTCCCATCCAAGTTCCAATGGATTGATAAAGTGTTGAGTCAACCCATTGATTTACAGGGTAGTAATTATAATTGCTAAAAATACCTTGCTGATACAGTTCGTAATTACTGGGTTTTAGCTTTTCTGGATTAAACCCTGTTAAAGTCCAATCCTTAAGTAAAATTCCAATGATCATATCCAATGTCTGACTTAGATTCGTCCGACCATCAGGCAAAAATTCTTGTTCGGAAAAAGGACCATCTACACCGTTATGACCTACGGGACCTAAAGGAATAAAGCTGAACTTACCGCGACGTTTAGCACGATTCCATTCAGATAAAAAGAAAACTGACCAACGCCCAGGAAACATAATGGAACCGACTTTCTCCACGTGATCCTGCTTCCCTACTAAATGGTAAAGGTGCTCGATTTCCATGGCTCCAGTATTACCACTAATTACTCCAGCTAAGGAAATAACTTCTATTGGTGCACCTGTTAGTCTTTTGAGAGGTGATACTACTCCCATAGACATTTGCCCCCCACCACTAAATCCAATCAGAGTGATAGGGGTACCACTACCAATTTCATAACCATTCTCTAGTAAACTTGTGTATAATACTTTTGCTAGTCCTTGATTTTGAATTTGTCCGTAGCGCGAATCTGCAGAGACAGCGACAGCAACAATATTACGAATATTAATAATAAAAGCAATTGGATTATTGGGATTTTTTAAAGCAATGGAATTAATTATACGCCACAAAAATCCTAAAGCCCCTTCTTTTAAAGCTTTATTTCTTGCCGAATAGGGTATAATCCCTTTCACTACTAGCACATTTGGTGGAAGACCAACAGCTAATCGATCTAGGAAAATTTTTACACTTGGTAAATACTTGTAAGAACCTTGATTAATTCCATCCAAATAAACCACATAACGAGCAATTTGAGTTTGAGGAGAAACAGGTTTGACTGAAGTTCCTACCCTTATGACTTCATTACCGTACCATCCAGCCCACCAACCCAACGCTTCCAGAGGAGTTAGAAGTATAGAAACAAATAGAGCTATCGCACTAATAAATGCTAATTGAACCAAGAGTTTGATTCCTTGGGTAACTGCACCAAACCAAACAGCCAACCAATTCTGAGTTATTAGCGATATTAAAATCAGAAAAATACAAACGGTAAATGCGATGACTCTGAAATTGATGAAACGTTCGATCTGAAATTTTTTGATCTGAGATTTTTGAACTGTCTCCTGTATCCTTTTTTTTGTGGATTTGGCGTTAGGAGGCGATTTTCTCCCACTCTCTACAGGAATATCCAAACCTGTCCGATTCCTGTCTATTTCTGTTCCAGCGACCTTATTTGATAACCACCGACCACAAGCTACAATCGGACGACCAATAGTACGCTGCAAAATCTGAAAAAGTAACCATCCCAACCCCGCACAGATAAAAGACTCCCAAACACCCAACCCAGTCAAAACACCCAAGCCCGTTACCATTCCCAGCAAACTCCACACCGACAGCACTACGAAGATGGGTATACCTAAATAGGGTAGTCCTCCCAAAAAACCAAATATCTGCGGTGCATAACTCAAACTCAATACCCGAGCTATACTACCAAAACCAGCATTACTTTTAAAAACAATAGTGCTGGTTAACCAAGTACTAAAAGCCCAAAATTCAAAGGCAAAAGCAAATATAATGGCTGCAACCAAAAGACTTAAAAAAAAGCGAAATGGTTTGACTCGATTAAGAAAGAGAACCACACACTGACCAATCGCTTGTGATAAACCTGCCATTAACACAAGCGTTAATGCTACCTTTGATGCATCAGGTAAAATATTAATCCACCTAAACACTTCAGGGTTGAGGGAGAGTGCGCCAGATACCAAATACCAAAATCGATCCACAGCAGTTTCCATAATTTTTTATTGCTCAAAGATATCTTGCCTAGGTCGGATCGGCAATAAAGTTAGGTCTGTAATGAAAGCCAGAATAGTACAAGTCTAAAATTAAAAATTTCCAATTCTAAAATATTAGTATTTCCTATTGGCAGATCTGCCAATTCACAAACAAGATTTACAACTAATTGTAAGTCTCTACTTAAATATTTATTTTTTACTTATGAGGTCTTAACATCATTTTAGAATCGACTTATTGACCATTAAGCAAACAGTATACGCGACACAATTTGTATATTTTAGTACTTATACTCTGATGTATAAATAAAAAAACTCTTAAGATTTCCATTGTTTGTTTCATACTAATAATATTATTATTTTAAGCCTTCCTGCATCAAATAGACTTTACGTATTTGTGCCAAAATTACTTCTTTACCAGTAAAACCATTGATAGATAAATATACCCTATATTGTAAACTTTTGTAATGTCATTATCTTCTTAATTATTAAATTTAAAAAACAAAAATTAATAGTTGTTTTCAGAGAGCTAAGTCTTAATCTAAAAGGTTTGTGGCAACTGTATTATGAGAAAAATCTGACTCCATCAGGGATGGAAGATAGGTTTCTGAATTGAGGTCAATCTATTAAATAACGATGGCAAAAAACTGAATAAATATATATAAAGATAGATGCCAAAATTACGGCAAATAAGGTGTATATTGTTTATTAATTTAGTTTTATTTTCCCCTCAAATTCTTAAAATAGAATGAACGATAAGTTTTAGCCAATCAATCTTAAAGAATAATTTTGATTTCTGCTTTTTCAAAGGTATAACTGCTACTTTTAGAATATTTATACCTTAGTTGTGATTGTGTTGCAATGACTACTGAACAACATGAAAGTATTGAAAAAGTATCTGAATCCGTTGACAATGTCGATACTTCAAAATTTGTCGGCAAAGTCAATGTTTCACAATTTAAAAAAAATATTACCGGTCAATCCAAGTGGTTGTTGTTGTTAGGTGCTATTTTTATATTTGCCGGTGGAATAACACTTTGGCGCTCTGTTTCTAGTTTTCAAAAACCTTCAGAGGAAATCAAAAATAATCTCAACCAAGGAAGACTTACAGTAAGAACTGTGCCTGTAAAAGTTGGATCCATACAGGCTTGGGTGTATGGTGATGCAACTGTGAATGCCATAACCAAAAAACATCTTACCTTCCAGGCTGAAGGAACTATTGATTACATCAAAAAAGTTAAAGGACGAGATTTACGGGAAGGTGATCGAGTTAAAAAAGGACAACTATTAGCTCGAGTAGATCGCCGAAAACACGATGCAAACATAACTGTAGCAGCCGCAGGACATATTGAGGCTAAAAATCAGGTGCGCGATGCAGTTGCGAGTTTAAAACAAGCTGAAGAATCTTTAGCGCAAGCCAAAGCCGAATTGCAAAAAGCAATTACAGATAAGAATTTTGCCCAAGTAGATCTGAAAAGATATCAAGAACTTGTAGCAGAAGGAGCAGTAGAAAAGCGAGAATTGGATCTTAAAGAAACAAACTATAAAAATGCTCAAGCCGGAGAAATTACAGCAGAAGCTGGGGTACGTTCTGCAGAAGCTCAGCTAGCAGCTGCTAAAACCCGTGTCGATACCGCTGAATCAGGAGTGAAATCAGCTAATGCTAAACTTATCCAAAGTAATGTACAAAGCGAAGACACTGAGATTGTCGCCCCCTTTGATGGAATAATTTCCCGTCTCAATATCCGTGAAGGAGATTATTGGACGCCACAAAGAGTTAATGCAGGGGCTGAATACCAAAGTATCATCGAAAGATTACCAATTATTGTCATCGATCCCAATCGTTTTGAGGTCAACGTTGAGTTACCGGCTTTTCAGGGAGCAAGAGTAAAACGAAGACAGCGAGCATTTATAATTCTTGATCGCGATCGCTCCAAAGCAAATTCAGGACGCATTACGGGAGAAGACTTAATGAAGTTAGCCAGCGCCCAAGGGACTGTTTTTTCCGTCAGCCCTTCAGTATCTCCAGGGGAGCGTTCGGTTCGCGTCACCATCCGCATCAATCAAGGTATTGCTAATATCCAAGACGGAGAACAAGTTTCTGCTTGGATTGCAACAGAGGAGAAAAGTCGTGCAACGATTGCACCTTTTAATGCTTTTGTTTTCCGTGATCGCAAGCCTTATGGTTTTGTAGTTAATGAAGAAAAAGGAACTGTCGAACAAAGAGAGATTAAAGCCGGGATTGAAGGATTGGCAAAACAAGAAATTCTTGAAGGAGTAAAACCAGGAGAAAAGTTAGTTACGGATGGGAAAAACCGCTTGGTAAATGGCGCACCTGTAGAAATCATTCCCTAAAATTTATCCCCTAAAATTTATTCCCTAAAATCTACAAGGCTAATGAACAGCTATAAAACTTGTTTGCAAATTTTAAGCTCATCCCAAACCAAGAATTCAAGTTACTAATTCAAATTATAAATTTAAGCTTTAAATCCAAATTGTAAGCAAGAATCAAAAATTTGAATTACAGACTTACTTGAATTACGTATTTAAGTTACAAATTCCTGTTATTTGCTTAACGCCAATATTCCCCATGAGTCAAATACTAGATCCTCCAGAAAAACATCCACCAAGGGAGGGATACGAGAATCCCGAACAAGTTAAAACATCACCTTTTACTAAATTCTTTTTTCTTCAGACAGTATTTGCCATTCTGCTATCTGTGTTATTGGTAGTAGGAGGTTTAATGGGTGCAACTTCGATGGTAAAAGAAGGTGACCCCGATATTAATTTTGCGATCGCAAATATTGAAACAACTTGGGGTGGAGCCGATCCCGAAACAATTGAGAATCAAGTTACAGACAAAATTGAGAAAGAATTAAAATCACTCAAGGGTTTAAAAGATTTAAGTAGCGCTTCCTTCAATGGTTCTTCTATTATTCAGATTGAATTTGTAGCCGAAGCACCGATAGCTGAATCAATTGCTTTGGTTAGGGCTGAGGTAGATGAAGCAAAACCAGAAATTGCCAGTGAAGCAGAAGAACCCAAAGTAGAGCAAATATCTAGTCAAGATGTTCCCGTTCTCACACTTGGCTTGTACGGAGATATTGACCTCCCAGTACTGAGTAAAGCTGCTGAAGAAATAGAAGATATTTTAGAAACTGTTCCCAATGTCCGCAAAGTAGATTTAAGTGGTAACCGTGAAGAAGTAATTCATGTTCAGCTTATTCCTTCCCGAATGGTTGCAATGGGAATATCAGCAACTCAGGTTAGAGATGCAATTCAGAAGGGGAACCGAGATTTACCTTGGGATCAAATAGAAAGTGACGAAATTGGTTCTCAGTTACGTTATTATGGCAGATTTCGCAGTCTGGAGGATTTACGAAATTTACCAGTAGCCCGTTTAGGCAATAATACCCAAGGAGGACAAGGGCGAGAAGGACGAGTAGTAAGCTTACAGGAAGTTGCGCAAGTAAGACGAGATTTAGAAAGAGAAAAAAATCGAGCTTTCTTGAGTTCTCAACAAGGAGATTTCCAAACCTTTGTTAACGTCGATGTAGTTAAAGTACCTGGTTCTGACACTATTCAGGTTATTAATGATTCTTTAGCAGCGATCGAGTCTGTAAAACAAAATCCTGGTATATGGCCCCATGGAATGGAATATCGGGTGATTAATACCGATGCCAATGAAATTAACAATGACCTATTAGAGGTATTTAATAATGCTTGGCAAGGGGTTTTAGGGGTTTTTATCGTCCTCTTATTTGCCTTAACTTGGCGAGAAGCAATTATCGCAGGTTTATCTATTCCCCTGACTTTTTTGGGGGCTTTAGCTGTCTTATTTCTTTTCGGTTTCACCCTTAACAAAATGGTGCAAGTCGGGATGATTTTGTCGTTAGGGCTACTTGTGGATGTATTTATCCTAATGATGGAAGGGATGCATGACGGTATCTTTGTTGAGGGTTTGAGCTTTAACAAAGCAGCTTTAAAAACAGTTAAAACCTATGCAGTTCCTGCTTTATCTGGGCAGTTAACTACCATTTTGGCATTAGCTCCCTTGATGGCTATTAGCGGAATCATGGGTAAATTTATCCGCTTAATTCCTATCAGTGCTATTGTTTGCTTGGTACTCAGTTATATAATCGCTTTATTAGTAGATATTCCCCTGTCTCGTTATCTATTAGGGAACATACAAGGTAAAGGTCAAAAAAGTAAAGTTGATCGTTTAACTGAAACAGTTTCTGAAAAATTTCGCAAATGGAGTTTAGCAACCACAATTCGTAATAAAAATACCGCTAGGATTTGTGCTTCCGGTGCATTAGCTTTATTTATTACTTCAACTATTTTGGTAGGTACGATTCCTGGTACTCTTTTCCCAGAAAGTGATGGACGTAAACTAAGTATTAATATTGAATTACCCCCAAGAACAACTCTAGATAGTTCTCAACAAGTAGCTAATGATGTTGGTGAACTATTGAAAAATAAAAGCTATTTAGAAAGCGTAATTAAATTAGTTGGTCAGCGTAGTAGTTTAGTTCAAGAAAGTGGGATTAAACCCAATAATGGTAATTATTTGGTAGGTTTTTCAGCAGTTTTCACTCCCAAAGAAAACAGAGCAAAACCTTCCTTTGAATATGCGAATGAACTGAGAACGGAATTGAATACCACCCTGCGCAAGTACCCAGGAGCTTCTTTAGTAGTTAGCGGTCAATCCACAGGAGAGGGAGGTGACCCAATCGAAATAGAATTAACGGGTACTGATATGGACGAACTACGTCGTATTTCCGGAGAGGTACAATTAGCTCTCAGACAAATACCTGGAGCGATTGATGTCCGAGATGACTTAGGAGTACTACGACCAGACATTAAATTGCGTCCCCGTCGAGAAGCCATAAACTTTTACGGTTTATCTGATGACGATTTAGCTTCACAAGGACGTTACCTGATGACCGATAATGATATTGGTGATTTTCCCATTGGTGGTGGAGAAGAAGATTTAGAAATACGCCTTAGTACTATGTGGTCTTCCCGTGAGGGAGCAGTTGGTGGTCCAACCCGTCGCGATGAATTACTAAGCATTCCTATCCTTACATCCAATGGAACAACCATTGCTGGAACTCAGGTATTAGAAATAGAATTTGGTAACGCACCTTTATCCATAACCCATAAAGACGGACAGCGTACTGTTACTGTATTAGCAAAAAATAAAGGTCGCACGGTCGGAGAAATTGTTGCTGATTTAGAACCCAAACTACAGGAAATGAAACGTAAATGGGTTCAAGGTTATGACTATAAATTTGGCGGAGAACTAGAAACTCAGGGAGAAACCTTTACATCAGCAGGACAGATGGCAATTGTAGCCCTATTTCTCATCTTCTCTGTATTGGTAATTCAATTTAGTTCTTTTACCCAACCATTTATTATCATGTTGGCAATTCCTTTTGCCCTCATTGGTACTTTTTCAGGCTTTTTCCTTTTACGAATCCCCATTTCCTTCCCTGCGGTAATCGGTATGATTGCTTTAACTGGAATTGTGGTTAATGATGCGATCGTGATGATTGAAACCATGAACTCCCACAGGGAAAAAGGTATGTTGGTAAGGGATGCAGCAGCTAGAGGTGCAGCAGATAGATTAAGACCAATTTTAACTACCAGTATTACTACTATTGTGGGTGTCATTCCTCTGGGATTAGGCGATCCCATTTGGTTTCCCCTAGCTAGCGCTATCGGTTTTGGTTTAGTTGCTTCTACCCTAATTGCTTTGCTAGTAATTCCTTGTTTATATCTGTTACTGACCCCAAATAATTCGACAGCAAATCTTGAATCTTAAAATATAACTATATCAAAAACCTTAAATAAGGAACTTTTCTGGATTTGACGATTTATTTTTGAAGTGAGAGACGTGCTACGGTACGTCTTTACATATTTTTGTAAGAAAATTATAACGCTCTTCCATCACTCTGGTGAAGTAAAAGTCTCAGACAGTTTTTTAACCTCAACTCAAACATGGAGCAGGTTTGGGACTTTATTTTCTGGCGTTGCATAAATGAGGGATGAATTTTTAAATTTTATACCAAGAGTATAGCCCAATACAGTTCAGTTAAGACTTTTTTTTAAACAAATAACACTGTAGAGACGCGACA
>JAAUYH010048980.1_pt1 | contig 20180 bp, 15 predicted proteins | sample 7278061 | NCBI WGS metagenome assembly JAAUYH01 (sample SAMN14350203, study PRJNA611818) | marine sediment metagenome | isolation source: surface marine sediment (0.6m) | place: French Polynesia: Moorea | collected 2018-08 | reverse complement strand
GGATTTTTCTTTTTTAACGACATCTTAGAAAATGGTCCCCATTCCCCTTGGTTGGATTGGTTCCGGATTGAAGGATGGCCCCTTGCAGCTTACACTGGAGATTCACCAGCGAATTATGTTGGTTGGGTAGGAAATCGTGCTTTACCAGTATTCAATCATGATAATCCTGAAGTTCAGGAATATATCATGAAAATTGCCGAATATTGGCTAAAAGTAGGTATTGATGGTTGGCGTTTAGACGTACCATTTGAAATTAAAACTCCCGGATTTTGGGAAGAGTTCAGGAAACGAGTCAAAGCTATCAACTCTGAAGCTTATATTGTTGGTGAAGTATGGGGAGATTCTCGTCAGTGGTTGGATGGGAAACAATTTGATGGGGTAATGAATTACTTATTTACTGGACTAACCATTGCTTTTACTGCAGGCGATCGCGTGATGCGGGAATATGTCAAAGGACGGGACTATGAAGTTTACCCAGCTTTATCAGCAGCAGAATATGCTCATAAAATCCAAGAATTACTGAAACTTTATCCTTGGGAAATTCAGTTAACTCAATTAAATCTACTCGCTTCCCACGATACTGCAAGACTACTAACTATTGCAGGTGGAGATGTTGCAAGTGTTGAATTAGCAACTTTATTATTAGTTACCTTTCCTGGTGCTCCCAGCATCTATTATGGCGATGAGGTTGGCTTACCTGGTGGTATCGATCCAGATTCTCGTCGTGGATTTCCTCATTCTGACAACTGGAACCAAGATATTCTCAAAATCCACCGTGAACTAATAGCTCTACGCAATCGCTATACTTGTTTGCACACTGGTAAATATCAAGTTTTGTTTGCTCAAGGAGAAATTTACGTATTTACACGTATTTTGGGATTTGAAGAAGTAATAGTTGCAATTAATGTTGGTATGAAGGAAGCAACTGTAAATATTGATGTGAGTGAACTAAAATCCCAGCCTCAAAAACTTGTTTATGGCAAGCAAGAAGTGGAATGGAATATTGAAAGCGATAATCGCAAACTACTGAATTTAAGAATCCCTCCTCGTAGTGGTTGTGTTTTTGCAACAAAATGATTGTTTACTAGTAATTATTGAGTTAGGAATAATTTATTCACTTATTCTCCAGACACTTGACAGAAAACACTCCTGTTACGCGGTCCATCTAACTCAAAAAGTAAAATTGATTGATAAGTCCCCAAAGCTAATTTTCCATCAACAATAGGAATTACCTCACTACTACTTAAAGTAATCGCCATCAGATGAGAATGGGCGTTCATTGGTTCATCTGCTGGAATATTTTCTCTGAGGTGAAGGTCATTATGTAAATATTTGTCTGATTCTGGCGCTAATTTTCGCAAATATACTTTAATATCTTCCAGTAATCTTTCCTCATTCTCATTGATGGCTAAAGCAGTAGTTGTATGACGAGAAAATACTAAAACTTGACCATTCTGAATCGGAGTTGATGAAATTGCAGCTTCAACTTCTGGGGTAATATTATGGATGTTGATTCCCTCGTTAGTTTGAACCTCAAGTATTTTGTTAAAAATTGGCATTTTTTTTACTTTTATCAATTATCAGTAATTAAGCACTCTTAACTTGCAGATTTTCAAAGCCTTATACAGCAAAGCTTTTAGCCAAACCTATAAAATGTGGAAGCTTCATTCGTTGGGAGGGGTTTTAATTTATTTTGACTTATGTCCTACGGACACGCTTTGCTAATAACTTCCCCTCGTGGGGCCCTCAGTTGCTAAAGGTTTCATATTTCATTTAAGTTAAAATAGTTTGCAATCCCTTGACTAATCTTTCAATTCCTGAAACAACAGTATCCTTTTGTAATGCACCATAAGCGACACGTAAATAACATCCATCATCCATTCCAAAAGTTGTACCGGGAATGACTGCAACTTGATATTCGCGAATTAATTTTTCTACTAATTCAAAGGAATCAATGGAAGTATTAACTTTCAAGAAAAAATAAAAAGCACCATTTGCTGGAGCGATAGTACATAAATCTTCTAAATTTTGCAGCGAATCCAGAACTAATTCTCTGACCTCAGCGATCGCACCAATATTTTTTTGCAGATATTCTTTTTTTGCCTGTAACGCTCCTAAAGCTGCATACTGGGAAACTACTGGCGGACATATCAAAATTGTATCTTGAACTTTTTTGATTTCTCTAAGTAAATGTTTGGGTACAACCATATAACCGATGCGCCAGCTAGCAAAGCCATAGGCTTTAGAAAGGCTGTAAAGAGAAATAGTGTGTTCCCTACTTCCTGAAAAACTCCCAGGCGAACAATGTTCTACACCGTTGTAAGTAAAATATTCATAAGCTTCATCGCTGATGTGATAGATATCATGGGAGCCGCACATTTGATTCACTGCTTGCAGATCGCTTTTTGAATAAACTACTCCTGTTGGGTTGTTAGGGGAAATCGTTACTACTGCTTTTGTTTTGGGGCTAATAGAAGAAGCGATCGCGTCCGGTAATAACTGATAATTTTCATTTGTTGGAACCAACACCGGGTGACAACCAGCCATTCTTATAGCCATTTCGTGATTGAAATAATAAGGTGTATTAAGAATAATTTCGTCTCCAGGAGAAGTAATAGCTAAAACAGCATTCATGAATGCCATATTGCTTCCTGCAGTTACAATAATGCAGTTTTCTTCATTAATTTTTATATTATTAAAAGCCTGTAATTTTACAGACAATATATTTACTAATGATGGGATTCCTTCGACTGCTTGATAAAAATTATTATTGGGATTAGTAAGGAATTTTGGTAATAGCTCAATTGCTTCTACAGGTGGTGAATAACCTACGACTCCTTGTCCTAGAGAAATAGTTCCTGGTGAACTTTTAATAAGTTCGCCAACGATTGGAATAATCGGAGATTGTACTATATGCATCCGAGAAATCAATGATTTCATATGATTTAAGTTTTTTTATCAAAACAGCCATTTGATTTAATTGTCTATTAAATTGGTAATTGTAGGTGTGATTCTTTCCTTAATATTTTGAGATGAAAACCCACAAGTACCAACTTATAAGTTCTATCCACAAGCCAATAATTATAGATATTGGAAACTTGAAACTGGATGATTTTGATAAGCAGAATACACTAAATTCTGAATCTTCATAAACTAATAAATCAATATATTAAGTTTTCCATAATAGTTGCTGCATGTTATATATTTAGTCCTGAATTTTCTGTCAGAGTTGTGTATCCTGGAATGGATTTGAAGCTAATAGTGAAATGGAGGAATAATGAACCCCAAAATGATGCGTCTGTTATGGTCTGTAATTGAAACAAGTCAGACCAAGACGCTTTTACAATTAGATGACGCTAGCTTGGTACAATGGCTGCTTAAACAAACTACAGATCGAGCATTCTTAGATTGTCGTGAAACAGATTCTTTGAGCAACTATATCCAATCTCGCTTACCTTTAATTCGCGATATAGCGCGCGAACGTCAATATTGCTAAACCATGTATTTTCTTACACTTAAGCAACAATTTAAGCAACAATACAATAGCAGCCAAAAAATAGCAGCCGAACAAGACCAGGTGATATCAATCGAAATGAAAACTAAGCTGATTGGGGTAAATAACCTTCAATTAAACAGTCAGAATCTATTGATTTGACTGTGACACGTTCTAATTGTAATGCTTCCATCATAGTAGAAAATCCCAATTCACCTACCGGAGTAGGAGCATCAGAGCCACCGATAATTTTTGGTGCAATAAATGCTAATATCTTCTGTACTGCACCTTGAGTGATGGCATTAGCAGCCAATATTCCTCCACATTCCCATAGTACGCTGCAAAAACCACGTTCATATAAAAACGTCATTGCTTTACTGGGTGTAAGTAGTGTTAGTTCCACAACCTCTACTCCTTTGTGTTGTAAGAATTCTTTAAACTCAGAATTGGCTCCTACCTCTGTTAATACTAGAGTAGGGGCTTCGCGAACATCCCATAAATTTGCATTAAAAGGTAAATTAAGATTGCGACTCATTACTACCCGTAAAGGATTATGCACGTCAGCTTGATGGCTGGTTAAATAAGGGTTATCTTGTCTAACTGTATTACCACCAACTATTACCGCATCACAACCCACCCGTAATTGATGTACCTGCTTTCTTGCTGCAGTATTAGTAATCCAATTACTGTGACCCTTAGATGTTGCAATTTTCCCATCTAAAGTCATGGCATATTTCAAAATTCCTAATGGTTTTTTGTAGCGAATGCGATGGATAAAACCTTCATTTAGTTTTTGACAGGCTTCTTCTTCTACACCTACTACAACTTCTATTCCCGCTGAACGCAGACGAGCAATTCCACCTGCAGCAACTAAAGGGTTAGGATCTACCATTCCTACCACAACTTTGGACACCCCAGCAGCTATAAGCGCTTCAGAGCAAGGTGGTGTACGTCCATGATGATTGCAAGGTTCAAGATTAACATAAACAGTTGCCCCCCGGGCATTTTCGCCAGCATCTTTAAGGGCAAAAACTTCAGCATGAGGCTCTCCAGCCTTTGGATGAAATCCTTCACCAATAATTTCTCCATCCTTGATAATAACTGCTCCCACCATTGGATTTGGTGAAGTGTATCCCAACGCACGGCGAGCAAGTTCCAAGCATCTTTGCATCATTTTACGGTCAAAATCGTTAAAATCAGTCAAAGATTGATGAATCAATTGCTTTGTGTCATTATCTTTGCCTGTTGGTATATTTGGTTGTTCAACCATCGGGTTACGATCCGTCTTTCAATTAGTAAACACTTTGAATGTATAGCAATTTGAACTTGCACAGAAATATTAGCGATCGATTTCCAATACCCAAGCACTAGGATTGGATATTATTTATTAGTTCTTGAGAAATTAATTTTTTGCTTGAATAGTAAGTCTCGGGTTATTCGCTATAAACATCTTCATAGCATCGCCAAGATGTCAAATATGATGAGGAGCAAAAGTAAAGTACTTTGTAGCTCCTCACTGTAATTAAATGCTTTAAGTATAATTTAATACTTTTGGGTAGATGTAAAGCTGTTGTTGTTAAAGCTGCTCGGCTAATTTAACTTTTTGCCACCAGTTATTAAGTGGGAAATACAAAACAGGAGCCCATAAACTACTAAGAATTGCAGAAGCTAAAACCACCTTTTGATAGTAAGTCCAAATACTTTCCAAGTGACGATTCCCCATCCAAATCATTTGCGATGCAAAAATCGTCTCACTTAGGACTGACATCCCAAATACAATTAAAGCAATAGAAATAAAATCTTCTTGAATAAATCTTTGTTTCTGAAATAAACCGGTAAGTAAACCTACAACTCCTAAACTTAAAGCATGGGTCGGTTCTGGTGATGTCATTCCATCTTGAAGCAAACCCAATATAATTCCAGCAAAAGCACCTTGTAATGCTGGTCGCTTTACACTCCAAGCTACTACCCAAATTAATAACCAATTAGGTGCAATCCCCAACAATTGCATTCCTGGCAGGCGAATGGGTAATAATAACAAACATATTAATACGGATCCAATAATAACCGACCAATCTAATAGTTGACGCAAACGAGGATCCCAGCTAGATAAGGGTTTTCGTTGACGCTTAAATTTACGTCGTTTCGATTTTGGCATTGAGGATTTTTGTGGCTTTCGCCTTATCCGTTGCCGTAATATATTTTTGAAGTTCATTGTTTTGGATTAGGCGTACACAAACAATATTTATTGAGGTTTATCTGATTCATTTTTAGTTGCTTTGGAGTACACCATCACCCAATCAAGAGAACTTATCGGTGGAGATAATTCCACAATAGCAACTGATGTTGGTAATCTTTTTAAATCTAGAGACTTAATTTTTCCCATAGCTAGACCGGGAGGAAATTTCTGGGAATAAGTCGACGTTGTGATAAAGTCACCAATTTTGACGTTAGGGACTTTTTCATAAAATTCAAGTTCAGCCTCTCCCGTAGAAGAGTTTCCTCTTAAAACACCTTTAGCAGCAGTACGATCAATCGTAACACCCACCCGAGAACTGGAATCGCTGATTAGTAATACTCGACTAGTGTTGGGAGTAACATTGTCTATAAGACCGACAAGTCCACCTTCCGCCTTGACTATGTAGTCTTTTTTAATTCCATCAGCACTACCACGATTCAGGATTACTTGCTGCCACCAATTATCTGCACTACGTCCTACCACACGAGCTAAAATCGGTTTTGATGTTAAAGAACTTTTCTCTACATATTTCAATAAACTTTTTAACTTTTGATTTTGAGTTTGAAGTGTAATTATGCGATTTTCCAATTCCTCAATTCTGCGGTTATCTTTTTGACTCACCTCTAAAGGTGTTTGTTTGTGTAATACTTCCAAAGGGCGATTAATAAGTTGATATAGTTCCAACAAAAAACTGCCTTGAGTTTCTCTTACCATCCAGGTAATTGCCAAAATCAAGGTTATTATTCCTACTTGCAAACCCCTACGTTCCCACCACCGACGTAACGTAAACATATATACCTTTTTTATATAAAATTTAATTAATTTCTGTCAGTTAACTCAAGCTAGATTATTCAAGCTAGATTATTCGGGCTAGATTATTTGAACCAATAAATTTATGATATCGGATCCCTCCATGGGACCCAATATCTTGAAATCATATTTAAAGCTACATGCTGCGCGAACGAGCACTGAAAACCCGTTCTAGCTGTTTAAAGTTTTCTAAAACCCGACCTGTTCCTAAAACTACACAACTCAAAGGATCTGCTGCTACATGTGTAACAATTCCTGTCTCATGGCTGATTAAAGTATCCAAGCCCTTAAGCAAAGCACCACCACCAGCAAGCATGATACCCCGATCTATAATATCTGCAGCTAGTTCCGGAGGAGTACGCTCTAAAGTCCGTTTCACAGCTTCAATAATTACTGAAAGTGGCTCAGACATACTTTCGCGCATTTCCGGTCCCTTAATTGTAACAGTCCGTGGTAAGCCAGATAACAAATGCAAACCCCTGACGTCCATTATTGCTTCTTCATCGTCTTGGGTGGGATATGCAGAACCGATTCGAATTTTGATATCTTCAGCAGTTCTTTCCCCAATCACCAAATTATGGACTTTTTTCATGTACTGAACAATAGCTTCGGTCAATTCATCACCAGCTATGCGCACAGACTCACTTAGTACAGTACCTTGCAAACTCAATACAGCAACTTCTGTTGTACCGCCACCAATATCAATAATCATATTGCCAGTCGGTTCGGCTACCGGAAGTCCAGCGCCGATCGCAGCTGCAACAGGTTCATCAATTAAATAAACCTCTCTTGCACCTGCTTGAGAAGCAGCATCCATTACAGCTCGTCTTTCGACACCTGTTACACCACTGGGAATACCAATGACAATGCGAGGTAAAACTAAAGACTTACCTTCATTTACGCGCTGGATAAAGTTTTTTAACATTAACTCGGCTGTATCGAAGTCAGCGATTACACCATCGCGCAAGGGGCGGAGGGCAACCACATTTCCAGGCGTCCGACCGAGCATTTTTTTTGCATCTTCCCCAACTGCTAATGCCACTTTTTCATCTCGATCAATGGCAACAACAGAAGGTTCTTGAAGCACGATACCTTTACCAGATACGTAAACGAGGGTGTTCGCGGTACCTAAATCGATACCCATATCCCGCGATAAGGAAAATTTACTGAAAAGACCCACGCGATTTTTCGCCCCCTATTTTCGATACTTTTTAACTACGACCGTAAGAGAGAATTTGGCTGGATTCTATTACGTTTTTTATCCCGAGTCTAGTAAAGCAGACCATATTTTTATATAACTTTGGGGTGCCTTAACTTTACTCTGGGTTATTTGTCGATCTTCTTAGATTGTTTCAGTATATCCGTATAATTTTGTGCCACATGCAGAATCATTTTTATCATCTTTTGGAGGTACTTCGCCGTTTAATTTCTTACACAATCGTAATTGTTTCTTTATTCGCTACAATTTAATTTTATCGATTTAATAGTATTTTTGTACTGTAAGCAGTGAGTTATGAGTATTAATGTTGTAACCTTGGTGGGTCGTGTAGGTGGCGAACCCGATATGAAATATTTTGAATCAGGTAGTGTAAAGTGTCGGCTTACACTAGCAGTTAGAAGACGTTCTCGTAATGCTGACGAACCAGATTGGTTTAATTTGGAACTATGGGGTAAAACAGCAGAAGTAGCTGGTAATTATGTGAAAAAGGGTACTTTAATTGGAATAAAAGGTTCCTTAAAATTTGATACCTGGAAAGATAGAAATACAGGAGCAGATCGTTCTTCACCAATTATCCTGGTCGATCAACTCGATCTGCTTGGTTCCAAACGTGATGCTGAAGCAGCAATGATGGACGGTAGCCCAGACCATTTTTAGGTATTTGGCACTAGCTGACTAGGGACTGGGGATTGGGTGGGGAATCGCCACAAGATGGTACCTGCTCTAGACATCACACAACTCCTAACCCTATTTCCAAATCGTTAATCCCCAGTCCCCAATCCCCACTAATTCAATAACTAATTTGCAAAGTTACAGTTGCTTCAACCTTCTGTTCGCCACCGATTATTGGAGTTCTAGGAGCATCAGCAGTTCTGGCTTGTGCAAATGCTGACTCACCTCGAAATATTGGCGGAACTTGAGCCCTAGCATTATCAACCTCAATACCAACTATTTCTTTGGAACTTAAACCTAAGGACGCTAGGACAGCATCTGCTTGCTCCCGAGCATCTTGCGTTGCTTCTTTGAGCGCTTGCTTCTTCGCTTCACTAATCATTGCCTCTGGAGCTATAAATCTAATACCATCAATTCTTGTAGCTCCAGACTTTACTGCTTTATCCAAGATTTCCCCAGCTTTTTCTGTAGCGATTTGAAAGCTTACTGTGTTGGTCGCACTATATCCAGTGAGTCGTCTGATATTGTCCTTGAAACTGTAAACTGGATTGAGACTTATCCCACTAGTTGTAAGTTTTTCAACCTGTTGGGATTGTAAAAGTTTTACTAAAGCTTGGGAACGACGAGCAGCTTTCAGCTGAACTTCTTGGGCTATTTTTCCTTGAACCTCAACTCCCAAGTTTATTTGGGACAGTGTTGCCGCAATTTCTTCAACACCCTGTCCTCTAACAGTAAGGGTTCGTAACCTTTTCGGTGGGGTTTGCCCCACTGCAGGTTGGGCTAAAATAGCTCCCCACAGCAAAATTAAACTAAAACCTTGAAAACTTAATCTTTGCAAACTAAAGCCTTGGAAAGTTTTTTTAGTTTTCAATTTAGTTTTCAATGAATACCTTGACAAAGTATATTTACTCACAATAACTAAAACTCCTCAGAAATAAAAATGAAATACTCAATTTCTTATATTTAATTAATTAATAAATAAATTAATAATCATAATTAATTACTGATATTTTGTCAGTCATTTTAACAAAACGGTGTTTAAAAAAAACTTCTTCAATAAATATGCTTCAAAAAATTATGCATTCAATAATAAATATTTATGCCTGAAATAATCAATAGAGAATACTAGATTTAGATTTAATTTTTAGGAGATTTTTTATGGCTTACTGGCTAATGAAAACCGAACCCAATGAATATTCCTATAGTGACTTGGAACAAGAGGGAACTACAGTTTGGAATGGAGTTAAAAATGCTTTAGCTCTAAAGCATTTACGTAATATGTCATCCGGTGACTTAGTTTTTATATATCATACAGGCAAAGAAAGACAGATAATTGGATTGGCAGAGGTGGTAAGTCAACCTTATCCCGACCCTATGCTGAATGATAGCAAGCGAGTAGTAGTAGACATCAGGGTCATGGAAAGAATTTCTCAACCATTAACCTTGAAAAAAATCAAGGGAAGTAATCTTTTTGGAGAATTTGATTTATTAAGATTACCAAGGCTTTCCGTGCTCCCCGTACCCGAGTCTTATTGGAATCTTATATTGAAGTTAGCAAAGACTAATAATTGATTTATGGTGAAAGTTGTAAATTTTGTTCGTAATTGTTTCCAATTAACTAGTAAATTAAAGAAAGGGATTTCCAATAACTATCTTCAATAAACTTGTAAATTAAAGAAAGGGATTTTCGCAAAAGTAATGGTGTTGAATTTAATCACTTTCTCGTCTTCCTTACTAGCAACAGAAACAGAGGCACCAGAAAGCTCGCTGGTAGTAGCAGGAGTACTACTAAGTTTAGTCATAGTGTATTTCGCTAGCAAAATTGGTGGTGAATTATCTAATCGTGCGGGCTTACCTGCGGTATTAGGAGAACTTGTCGGTGGCGTCGTCGTAGGTATTTCTGTACTGCATCTGTTAGTATTTCCTGAATCTGGGGCTGATAGTTCTAGCTCTTTGATTATTTCTTTTCTTGAAACAACAACCAAACTTACTCCGGAAACTGCAGAGAATTTATTTCAAGCCCAATCTGAGGTCATTTCTGTTTTATCAGAATTGGGTGTAATTATTCTTTTATTTGAGATTGGTTTGGAGTCTAATCTTAAAGAACTATTAGCTGTAGGTATGCAGGCTTCTGTAGTTGCAGTAATCGGGGTAACTGTTCCCTTTGCTGCAGGTACTGCAGGGCTAATGATGTTGTTCGGAATTTCGGCTGTACCGGCAATTTTTGCTGGTGCTGCACTGACCGCAACCAGTATTGGTATAACTTCTAAGGTACTCTCAGAAATCGGGCAGCTCAATACCAAAGAAGGACAAATTATTTTGGGAGCTGCAGTTATAGATGATGTTCTGGGAATTATTGTCCTAGCTGTAGTTGCTAGCCTTGCTAAAACAGGGGAAGTAGATGTAGCTAATGTTGTCTTCTTGATTATTAGCGCCAGTACTTTTCTTTTGGGAGCGATCGCTTTGGGTAACGTTTTCAATAATTCCTTTGTGGCGGTTGTTGAAAGACTGAAAACCAGAGGTGAATTAGTTATCCCAGCGTTTATCTTCGCTTTTGTTATGGCATACCTTGCCGCTGCGGTACAATTAGAAGCTATCTTAGGAGCTTTTGCTGCTGGCTTAGTTTTGGAAGAAACAGACAAGCGCAAAGAACTGCAAAAACAAATCATTCCCATTGCTGACATTTTAGTGCCGATTTTCTTTGTCACAGTAGGAGCGCAAACTGATTTACGAGTTTTGAATCCAGCCATTCCTAGTAACCGTGAAGGTTTTATTATGGCGGTTTTCCTGATTGTAGTTGCGATTCTCGGTAAAGTAATTACAGGCTTCAGTGTTTTTGGCGAAGCAAAAGTCAACCGTTTGGCAATTGGTGTGGGGATGATTCCTCGTGGTGAAGTAGGTTTGGTATTTTTGGGTATTGGTTCCGCCACTGGCGTACTCTCAGAACCTTTAGAAGCAGCTATCATTTTGATGGTAATTCTAACCACTTTTCTTGCTCCCCCCTTACTACGGTTTGTATTTCCCCAGGAGGAAAAATTGGCAACTTCCACTCCTGGAGGTTTAGGAGAATCCATGGTTATGGAAGCATCTAATTCGATGGTTCCAGCATCAAGTGATACCGTAATATCGGATTCCTCCTCCAGTTCTGGTAATGGTTAATTTCCTCAAAGATTAGCCGACTCATTGCTTGAATTAGTTTCCTTATCCCCACTTTAGAGTGGGGATAAAAGCACTATATTGATAATTGTTACATGATAACCACGGATATATTATGTATTTGATTGCACTTACTGATACTCAGTTTTTCTAGCATCGTCCATATTAATTACTCTGGAGATAAATTTAAAATTTGGAATAACTGACTGTGAAGAAAAATGAACTGTAAATATCTGGAGGGAGTAGGACACAAACTAAAACATGTATAATATATTTCTTTGTTTTGTAGTAAAAATACGTGATTTAATATAAACTCTATTAATTTATCCTATAAGTTGAACTTAAATAACTTAATTGAACTAAAGGACCACTACATGAAAAAACGATCGCAGAAGTGAGCTAGCAGTAATCGAGCATAAAAATGCGGAAACTTATACAATTTCATTTTCGTCCCCTAGAAATATAAATTTTAGGAGTATTTTTAAATTATTGGCAATATAAATGGCAAGATAACTATTATTATTTATTTTTGTCCTTGAGCTCTTCACAAAGTCAATTGTGGTGATATTTGTTTGGGATAATTCAGGATTTGCATCCGCACATCGTTGTCATATTGATTGATAGCGGATATTTTTGACACGGTGCATCGATAGCCATAACCACACATCCGATAAAACAAGATTCAAAATAGAGCTTTTTGATTGGAATTTACTGCCATCGTCACTTCTATCTATAGGATTTTGGTGTAATCTGATGCTTATTAAACAGCATTTTCTCGCAAAAAATACATGAATATCCCAAGTCATGCTAGAATTTGACGCCAATGGCTGCGTCTAGGTGCGGGCGCGAAACAATGCATGTGGCACTGAAAATACTTCTTTGTAGTTTTTTACTACGATTAAGAGAATTTTTATCCAAGAATTAAGTCTGAGCGGTAATAATCTTAAGCCACTAAATTGTAATCGCTCTCATAAATGCAAATCAGGAGAAAGCACTGTGAAATTACACTGGTTGATACCTGGTACTCTTTTAACTGTCTCCCTATTATCGTCGCCTGCGGATGCAGCAAAACTGCAGTCTTGGCGTTTTGATGCCGATTTAAATCAATTAGAAATCAATACTGATGGTGCTGTTCAACCTAAAGCACAATTGATTTTCAACCCCACGCGGTTAGTCATTGATTTACCGGGAGTTGAGTTTGGGCGTCCACAATTAAGAAAACCTGTGGGTGGTGCGGTTCGTACTGTCCGTATTGGTCAATTTAACAAAGAAACAACTCGAATTGTTGTAGAACTTACTCCTGGCTACACATTAGATCCTTCTAAAGTTAAGTTCACGGGAAAAACTCCTAAAAAGTGGATGGTGCAGTTACCAACCCCACAACTGGACAAGATAAATTCCTCTGCAACAAATGACATTAACGTTTCTGGTCGAAGAAATAGCCGTTCCTCGGTGAAAGGAACTGTAATCAACCGTTCGCAAATTGCTCAACGTAAAACTCAAGGTACAACTCAAATTCAAAGTTTGCGAGTTACAGGAGATGGGTTATTCGTTCGCACTAGTGGTGGTAGACCAAGTGTAAGAATAAACCGTAGTAGAGACAAAAAAACCATTGATGTTCAGATTCGTGGTGCACAGCTATCACCTAACTTTAAAGAACGCGAACAGCGAATTAATCGTTACGGCGTTAGTAGTGTTGAATTTTCCCAATCGGAATCAGACCCCTCACGGGTAAAAATGAGATTGAGGGTAAATAAAAACAGTCCTGACTGGCGAGCAACAGTGAGTAGTTTTGGGGGAATAATCATTCTTCCAACTCGTAAGGTGGGAAATCTTCCTAGCCCTCCCATACCTTCAAAGACTCCGAAACCAATTGTTACCCCAGACCGATCCCCAAGAAGACCTATTAGACCCATACTTACACCGAATAGTTCTCTAGCGACGATTAAATCTGTAGAATTGGCTGATGGGGGTAAAAAACTAGAAATTAAAGGCGATCGCAATTTATTTGCTAGCAATACTACTTGGGATAAGAAAACAGCTATGTTTCTTATCACCATACCCAATGCGCGTTTGGACTCTTCAGTAAGAGGAATTGGCTTTCAACCTAATAGTTCAGTTTTACGGGTAAGTTTAAGACAAGAAAATGCCAATACTGTTGGAGTTTATGTTTTACCTGCTTCGCGGACACAGATTGGTCGTCTGAGTACTAGAGGTAAAAAATTAACATTAGATCTAGGAAGAGCACGACGTATTACACCTCCCATTGCTTTACCACCAATTCCTAGACCAAACCCGATATCATCCCCAGGAAGACAAATTTCTCCACCATCAAGAAGAACTACACCTGCGAGACGTCCAAATCCTAGAGGACGGGTTGTAGTGATTGTCGATCCAGGACATGGTGGTAAAGATCCGGGTGCTATTGGAATTGGTGGATTGCGAGAGAAAGATATAATTCTACCAATTAGTCAAAAAGTTGTAGAAATTTTAGAGAAAAATGGTGTTCAAGCTATTCTTACTCGTAAGTCCGATTACTTTGTTAGTTTGAAAAGAAGAGTACAGTTAGCAGAACAAGCCAATGCAAATGTTTTTGTCAGCATTCATGCGAATTCTGTAGGTCTGAGTCGTCCCGATGTGAGTGGATTGGAAGTTTACTATTACAATAGTGGTTATGGATTAGCACAAAGCGTTCGCAAACGTGTTTTAAACACAGTCAATGTACGCGATCGTAGGGTAAGAAAAGCTAGATTTTACGTGCTTAGAAAATCTTCAATGCCTGCTATTTTGGTAGAAACTGGTTATGTAACAGGTCGGGAAGATGCTGCAAAACTACGACAGCAATGGTATCGGAATAAGATGGCAGAAGGAATTGCTCGTGGTATTCTTGATTACTTGAAGCGTTAATAGCCCATTAACTTTTGCTATCATTCGCAAGGTGAAGATAACAAGTTGATTACATTAGATTTTTATTCTATGTGAGTTTATTTTGAATAAATTACAAGGAGGGATATTTAATCTTAAAAATAAAAACATTCAAATCCTTTCCTCTTTTACTTTATGAGTGAGGAAAGGTATTGCAGACTTAATTTAGCTCATACATACTTAAACTTCCAAATATAAATATTTAGATGTTAGCAACTAAAGCTTTTCTCTTCAGAGGAAAGCTTTTATCCAAAATAGCTTGAATTAAAATTTTAAGGTTATATGATTCTACTTTTAGAGAATTAAAAATTTAGGGCTGGTCTGCTGTAATCAAGCTATGCCCAAAATTAAATCACGTACTATTCTACTATTAATTTATTTTATTTCTGCTGATTTCACAACCAATAATCTCTTAAGGACCACGGCAAGAATAAGTTGCACAAGTCTTTTTTTAGATATCTGTCTGGGTAAGGAAATTACGCATTTGGTTAGGTTTGAACGCGGCTACGCCGAACAGGTAGTGGGTCGAAGACTTGTGCAACTTATTTGATGTTCAATCCTAAGTTCTTGAATTTGAAAATGTACGTGCCTAATGCATTTTTAAGAATTATTTGTATGACTATTATTAACTATTTGTGCGGTATAAATAGTTAATATATGAAAATCATCGAATTAAGCAGTTATTTGCTAGGTTTATCTTAATAGTAGGTAAAGATATAAACATTGTTAGCAAATTTATCAGTAAGTTTTCAAAACTTTATTAAAAAAACATGGAGCATATACTCAAATAGGTAAAGAATGAGTCTATGTAAATATGACGCTGTTACAATACCTCGAGCATACATAGGTATATCTCAGCTTACACCTATTGAAATCTAATGCCACAAAATTATGCCACAGATTAAAACCTATAACTTGTGTCTCTTTTATGGTTGAAGCTTGTAATTTTTAAAATATATAAATTTATTCAAATTGTAAAAATTTAAACAGATAGACTCAAGTAAATAATAATACTATATTCTATTTTAAGTTTCCGATTGCAAACACAAAAAATATATTCATATAGCCTCAAGTTATAGTCCCAAAAGTAGTTTTCAAGCATAAAGTATATAAGATATAACTTCATACTATACTTTACACTTGTACGGCTTAGTAATTTTTTTAACAAAAATAGAATAAATATTTTATTAACATTTATGAATGCGATTCAGGAGAAAGCACGGTGAAATTACACTGGTTAGGGTCTGGTACTATTTTGGTTACCTTGATGCTATCATCACCAGTTCGCGCGGGTCAGCTGAAATCTTGGAGCTTTAACCCGAATAGAAACAGCTTAGAAATTTATACATCTGAAGCTGTTCAACCAGAAGCGCAGCTAGTATTTAACCCAACAAGATTAGTAATTGATTTACCTGATACAGATTTTACTAGTCCTCAGCTTAGACAACCAGTTGGTGAGCGAGTTCGTAATATCCGTGTTGCTCAATTTAACCGCGATACAACTAGAATTGTTGTTGAACTAGCTTCTGGTTATACCTTAGACCCGCAAAAAGTCCAATTTGTTAGTACAAATCCCAATCGGTGGAAAGTCCAATTACCAGATTTACAGCGTCAGCCATTAGGATATCTTAAACCTAATACTTACCGGAATAACCTGAATTCTGCCAACCTGAGTCGTAGTAGCCTTATTTCTCGTACTCCATCAGATACCACACAGATTGAAAGTATTAGGGTGACTGGAGATGGATTTTTTATCAGAACGAATGGTGAAAAAGCAAAAAAAATCAAAGTCAAACGTAGTCGTAATGGCAAAACAGTATATTTGGACATTTTTGGCGCAAACTTATCGCCCACATTAAGGGAAAAGAATTTTCCTGTAGGTAGACACGGGGTTAGTAATATTGAAATTACGGAAGAAGAAGGAAAAAAACCCAAAGTCCGCTTAGCTTTAAAAGTTGATAAAAAAAGCCCTGATTGGCGAGCAAGTTACAGTAGCAATAATGCTTTGGTATTCATACCCAAAAGTCCCATTAGTAAGTCATCATCAAATAATAATTCTCAAACTTCTTCTTTTCTTATTAATCCCCCTAGTAGTTCATCTAGAATTACAACTAACACCTGGACGAGTAGCAATAATTCCCCAGCAACTATTAAATCTTTGGAATTGAGTGCACTTGGGTCACAGTTAATGGTTAGAGCAGATCGACCCTTAGCTGCAAAAGGTGGTTGGGATAGAAGAACTGGGCTTTACCGTATTGAAATAACTAATGCTAATCTCGCTGAGAATATTCAAGGTCCACGATTTAACGCTTACAGTCCCATCTTACGGGTACGTTTGCAAAAGCAAGACCCACGGACAGTTCTTATTTTTGTTCAACCAGCCCCTGGTGTTCAAATCGGTAAATTGAACCAACTCAATCCAGAACTGTTAACTTTAGATTTGCATAGAAGAACTGGTGTCAGACGCCCAAGCGTAATATTACCACGCTTTCCTGGAAGAAGTTCTTCCAGTCTTCCTAGAGTAAACATCCATAATCGTCGTTTTACTCCATCATTAAGACGTTCCTGGTCTCCCCCCAATCGACGATATCGAAATGAAAGATTAGTAGTTATGATTGACCCGGGACATGGGGGTAAAGATCCAGGTGCGATCGGGATTGGAGGATTACGAGAAAAAGATATTATCTTACCAATTAGTATTAGAGTCGCCCAAATATTGCGGCAAAATGGTGTTCAAGCTATTCTTACTCGAAACTCTGATTATTTTGTTAGCCTTCGGGGCAGAGTAGATGTTGCTCAGCGAGCGAATGCCAATATATTTGTCAGTATTCACGCCAATTCATTAGGTTTAGGTCGTCCAGATGTTAGTGGTTTAGAAGTCTATTATTTTGATAGTGGATACCAACTTGCTCAAACTGTTCGCCGAAGTATTCTTAGGAGTGTTAATGTCAGAGATCGAAGAATAAGACGAGCAGGATTTTATGTTTTGAGAAAAACTTCCATGCCAGCAATTTTGATCGAAACAGGTTATGTTACAGGTCGTGAAGATGCTGCAAAATTGCGTAGCGCTCAATATCGAGAACAAATGGCACAAGCTATTGCCAATGGTATTCTTCAATATTTGAAGGGGCGATAAAAGTATATTAAGTATATTTCAAATTTTTAAATAAAGGTGCAGTATTATAAATCGATCTCTTAGATAAGAATTTTGCATGCGAGTGAGCATAATTAATTCTGTATTTAAACCAGTATCTTATTGCAAAAATATAAACTAAAAAATTACCAGTGTTTTCATCTCAATTTTTGGAAGACAATTTTAGGAATTTGTCGAGTTCGGAATCTCAAACGTCTCCCATTGGCATTTTTGATAGTGGGGTCGGTGGTTTGACGGTATTGCGTGAAGTATATTTCCAGCTTCCCCAAGAATCCGTAATTTATTTTGGTGATACTGCTCACTTACCATATGGTATGCGTTCTCAGACGGAAATTTTGCAGTTTGTTCGTCAGATTTTGACATGGATGCAACAGCAAAAAGTCAAAATGGCAATTATGGCTTGTAACACCAGTTCAGCCTTAGCATTGGAAACTGTACGTTCTGAATTTCCTTTTCCAATTCTTGGGATAATTTTACCCGGAGCAAAAGCTGCTGTGGAACAGGGTAGACGTATAGGCGTTATTGCAACTCTTCCCACTGCGAAAAGTAATGCTTATAGGAATGCGATTGTGGAGATCGACCCTGAAATTCAAGTTTGGCAAGTCAGCTGTCCCGAACTTGTACCGCTAATTGAAGAGAATCGAATTTACGACCCATATACTACTGAAATCACACGATCTTACATAGAACCCTTATTAAACAACCAAATCGATACTTTGGTATATGGTTGTACTCATTATCCCCACTTAGCACCAGTATTACGAACAATTCTTCCTAATAAAATCAAACTCGTAGATCCTGCTGCTCATTTAGTCAGAGCTTGTGCTCAAGAATTAGATCTACTTAAAATTAAAAATACTCTTACAGCACAACCAACTCGCTTTGCTGTAAGTGGCTGTCCGCAACAATTTGCTCAATCTTGCTTGCAGCTATTGGGTTATACAGCAACTGTAGAAGTAGTAGACCTAAACAGTATCTCTGTTTGCAACTTACGACAAGATATTACTAGTTAAGATCGAAACTATTGATTAATTAATAGATACTTTTATTTAAACTGGACTTGGTTATACTACATCCAGTTTTACGAGAATAAGTTTGACATTAAGATAGCAAAAAGTCATTAGTCGCCCTCTAAATACGCGATTAATGACTTTTTTTGATAATCCTAGAATATATTTATTCTATAAATCATCTATGCTACTTGAATATTTCAAATTACTGATTGGTTTAAACGTACTACTTTAATGCTTCCGACGTTAAAGAGACGTTTTGTTCGGCTTCATCTTCACTAGCCGTAGGAAATCCACTCATTGCAGCTTCCCTTTGGCTTCTTTTTGCTAAGGCTAGCAATAAATAAACTGTGAAAAGATAACCACAAGCCAATATAAAAATCATCATAAGCACCTCCCCGTTACACTTGTTCTCCCAGCACTTCTTGCGTGAAAATATTAACTTTGCTTTACATAGATAGATTTGCTCTACTTACCGCCGTATTCTATTGCACATAAAAGTTTGTGATAGAAAAGAAATAACTCCTCTACCCAAAATTATTAAAAATCAAAATCTAGTACAGATAATAAATACAGTGAAGGCGTACTTCAGATAGGTAGGTACAAATGAACAATACCTGCAAACTGAAACTAATGTACTATTTTAACTGTATAGAATATAATTTTATCTATCGGCGGGGGCAACCTTAAAGTCAAGAAAAGACACCAATAAGGTGCTTTCCTATTCAAGGACAGCACAACCCTAAATCCTACAAAACTCACACACCACCACTAGAACTAAATTGTTAAATAATTCTGGCTATTACAACAGAATATAAATATTCTTTAGCACCAGATGCGCTGAGCACTGCCTGGAGCTTTTAACTATCTCGCGTTCAAGTGACAAAATTAAATCGCTTATATATTAGCCTAACATAAGGAGTTTGATTTTTATGCTAACTGTTTAGCCCATTTTCACATTTTCTTTAGAAAATTTCAAAAGTCTTGAATCAGTTAACATCTGGTCAAAACCTATTCCGTAGTAGTCGTATGTTTTGCTTTCTATAATTTATTATTACCTAAAAATAGATACTATTTACTTATGCTTTATTTAATACTTTTGGTATCTTCACAGTATCTTCTTATGTGTATACGATAGAAATAATACATGCATTTAATAGGTTTAGTCGCGGTTGCCAAATCGAGATTAGTTAAAATTAATCATAATTGATTAGCTTTAAGGCTTACTTTTTATTACTTTTGTTCTGACGTCTGACCCTTTACTTCGGCAAGCATGAATAAATGTATTCACTGAAGCGAATAAGCTAAAAAATATACATTTCATTTTTAGCAAAAATTAACTTTTAGAACGTTAATATTTGTATAGTAACATAAAGTACCTGTGTGTTGGGATGTTGAATTTTATAGTTCTTATTTTTTGGATTATCTACATAAAAAATCGTGGAGAAGGTAAAATCATTTATTTTTAGTCGTATTTGATTTTTTTTATGAATTACAGTTGG
>JAAUYH010033082.1_pt1 | contig 20185 bp, 19 predicted proteins | sample 7278061 | NCBI WGS metagenome assembly JAAUYH01 (sample SAMN14350203, study PRJNA611818) | marine sediment metagenome | isolation source: surface marine sediment (0.6m) | place: French Polynesia: Moorea | collected 2018-08 | reverse complement strand
TCATTATTCTCGTTATTCTCGTTCCCAGGCTCTAGCCTGGGAAAGTAATTCTAGAGGCTCTGCCTCCTTAATGTTTCTTTTTATAATATTTAGGCAGAGCCTCACATACTGCATTCCTTGCCAGAGTCAAGGAACGAGACGTGAGTCAAGGAACGAGACAATTACCAATTACCTAACTATGAAATAATACGGTTACCAGGGGTAAAAAAGCTAGGGCGAAACCTTGCCAGAATTTCAAGTTCAAATGGGGAGTGGGTTCTGGTGGGGAAAGCAGTGCTTCGATTCTTTGTTCTAAGCGATCGCTCCCACCGGAGTCCAAAGCAGCACAGAAAACCTGTGAGGACACATGGCTGTTACTGACGACTAATAGCAGGGATTCTGCCAACAATAGGGGATCTACTCGCAGTGCTGCATAGGCATCAGCCCGTAATTCTCGTAACGCTAGCAGTTCTTGCCATAAAGACTCAGTGTTTGGTAACCAGGCTGTACACGAACGTATCCAACCCAGCCAGAAAAACCAAAATGTATCGTGGTAATGGTAATGCCCTTGTTCATGGGCTAAAACCGTCTTTAAATGCTCAGGAGAGAGGGTTTGTAGTAGTCCATGACTCAAAACTAGTTCTGGTTGCCAGAAGCCGATTTGACCAGCAAATAGTGCCTCACAAGAAAGTAGGCGTATTTTTTTGTCAGCAACATCTAGCTGGGGACAGCTGCGGGCAGATTTTACAGACTGCCATCCCTGCCATGCTAGTTTGATGCACATAATGGCGAAAAATACCAGCAAACTTAATGCAAGTACATAACTAAACCATCCCGTCTGCCAGTTTCCCATTTGACCTTGGGGTCCCATACACAAAACGGCGAGTATGGTCATGAAAATTAACAAGGGTGGGAAGAGAAACAAAAACAGTGATCGCCTCCAGCGAGAAATCCAACTACCTTGGGGTTGATACCAGGTATATCTTGTGAACCAAGCCACTGCTAAAGCAGCCAAAATAATAATTACATGCATTATTTTTCTTCCTCCCTTGCTTGCCGTGCGGCTTGAATGCGTTTAGCGATCGCTTGTATTTGTTCGCTAGCTGCTTCATCTAGACTATCAGCAAAGGCGGCAACTACATCAGGATTTCCCACGGCTAAAAAGCGCTGTAGTTGTTCGTGTGCTTTGATTACGTCTGCTTGTTGTTTGCTAATTAAGGGTTGCCAGTAAAATGCCCGTCCTTTTTTATTACAGACCAGCCAACCTTTATCAGTCAAGCGACGCAATACCGTAGTTACAGAAGTATAAGCTAATTCGCGGTTGGGGTCAGCAAGGATGCGATCATGGACATTTTTAACTGTAGCGTTACCCAGTTCCCAAACAATATTCAAAATTTCTGCCTCCAATGGACCTAAAGACAGTTGTTTGGGGCGATAGTTAGGTAAAGGTGCCATAGTGTATTTGCAATGGTAAGGGGTGAATGGTAAATGGTAAATGGTGATTGGTCATTGGTCATTGGTAATCCCTATTCCCTATTAACCATTACTTATTACCAGTTTTCAATGATATAGCTAGCAACTTTTGTTAATTGTTAGTGACATCAACTGGGTAGAATGTGATCTCGGCAGTAGTATTAAATCAGGTTTATCAAGCACGTGAAGCTATTCGTTTACCATACCCCGGAATTAACACCAACGGATACAGTGCCCGAATGTGCGATCGCAGTTGATGTGCTGCGAGCAACCACTACTATGGCAACTGTTTTAGCATCTGGTGGTGAGGCTGTTCAAGTCTTCAGTGATTTAGATAAACTTATTCAGGTAAGCGAATCTTGGTCAAGAGAAAAACGACTGAAAGTGGGAGAACGTGGTGGTGCAAAGGTTCCCGGTTTTGATTTGGGGAACTCTCCTCTTAGTTGTACCCCTGAGATTGTCCAAGGAAAGCGTTTGTTTATGAGTACCACTAATGGAACTCGGGCTTTACAATGTATCCAAAATTCAAAGGTAGTAATTACTGGGGCATTAATTAATCGTGCAGCGGTGGTTAAATATCTTGTGCAACACAAACCAGAAACTGTATGGATAGTCGGTTCTGGTTGGGAAGGCAGTTATTCTTTGGAAGATACGGTTTGTGCTGGTGCAATTATTCACAGTTTGGCACAGGAAATTCAAATGTCATTAGATAAATTAGCGGGTAATGATGAAGTAATTAGTGCGGTTGCTCTTTATTCTCAATGGCAAAATGATTTACTAGGATTGATGCACCACGCAAGTCACGGTAAACGGTTGTTACGTTTGGAATGCCACGAAGATTTAAAATATTGCTCCCAAACCGATATTTTAGATGTTTTGCCTATGCAACAAGAAATAGGGGTTTTGAAAAAATCATAGGGGGGAAAGCACCCATAATCTTTCGGGATAAGGCACCCACAATCTCTGGGTATATTGTAAGGGCACGGCACCTGCAATCTCTCGGTGTATAAAGTAACCTTGCTGACGTCGTGCCCCTACTTTTACAGTTTATACTTCTTTAGTAAAATATTTATCTGCCTTCAGTTTAAATCAAACACAGGAAACTAGGGAATTATGGCGCGTCTAGCACTGCTGAGTGTATCTAATAAAACTGGTTTAGTTGACCTTGCGCGAAGCTTGGTAGAAGAGTTTGGCTTTGATTTAATCAGCAGTGGAGGCACGGCAAAAGTTATTAAAGATGCGGGATTACCTGTTACTAAAGTCTCTGATTATACGGGTTCTCCAGAAATTTTAGGGGGGAGGGTAAAAACTCTCCATCCCCGTATTCATGGGGGAATTTTAGCCCGTCGAGATGTTGCTTCAGATATCACGGATTTAGAAAATAACCAAATTCGTCCTCTTGATTTGGTGGTAGTAAATCTTTATCCTTTTGAGGAAACCATTGCTAAACCAGGAGTAACCTTACCAGAAGCCGTTGAGCAAATTGATATCGGCGGTCCTGCTATGCTAAGGGCAGCCTCGAAAAATTTTGCTCATCTAACGGTGTTGTGTAATCCCACACAATATGACGAATATTTGCAGGAGTTACGTCAACATGGTGGGGAAGCATCCTTAGAGTTTCGCCAAAAATCTGCTCTACAAGGATTCTTACATACTTCTAGCTACGACAGTGCCATTGCTTCTTATTTGAGTGGTATACAGTCCCTACCAGACACATACACCCTTTTTGGCAAGCAATTGCAGTCCCTACGTTATGGCGAAAACCCCCACCAAACAGCCGCTTGGTATCAAACTGGTAACACTTCTACGGGATGGACTGCTGCGACAAAACTCCAAGGGAAGGAACTCAGCTATAACAATCTAGTGGATTTAGAAGCTGCACGGGCAATCATCGCGGAATTTACTGATACTCCTGCCGCTACAGTGATTAAACATACGAATCCCTGTGGGGTAGCTTTGGGTAATACCTTAGCAGAAGCTTATCAAAAGGCTTTTAATGCTGACTCGGTTTCCGCTTTTGGGGGTATTGTTGCTCTTAACCAACCCATTGATGCTGCTACCGCTGTGGAGTTAACTAAGACATTTTTAGAATGCGTAGTTGCACCGGGATGCGATGAGGAAGCAAAAGGAATTATTGCCGCTAAATCAAAACTGCGAGTATTAACTTTAGCAGACTTAGGTACTGGTCCCAAACAAACAGTAAAAGCGATCGCTGGAGGTTTCCTTACCCAAGCCGCAGATGATCTAGTTAGCGATAGCAGTCAATGGCAAGTTGTTACCGACAGAAAGCCCACCGATGACGAATTAACAGAATTGTTGTTTGCTTGGAAAGTCTGTAAACATGTCAAATCCAATGCTATTGTCGTTAGTGGCGATCGCACAACTTTGGGTGTCGGTGCTGGACAAATGAACCGCGTTGGTTCCGTGAAAATTGCCTTAGAACAAGCAGGGGAAAAAGCCAAAGGGGGTTTCCTTGCTAGTGACGGTTTCTTCCCTTTTGATGACTCCGTAAGAACAGCAGCATCTGCGGGAATTACTGCGATCGTTCAACCCGGTGGAAGCCTCCGAGATGCAGATTCCATCAAGGCTGCAAACGAACTCGGTTTAGTGATGGTGTTAACAGGTACACGTCACTTTTTACATTAACTTGTTTGAATAACAATGTTACACTTGCCAAAGTGTCACTAAATATGTTTGTTATTCTCCCTCAACAATGCTAACCTATATTCGTGTGTGAGGAGCAAGTGTAAAACAGAAAGCGTCTGGGGTGGAAACACGGCAACACTCCCGGATGCTTTTTGTTGTGTTTAAGGAAAAATTGACAAAACTTATAGAAATTCTTGATAATTTGTTACAGAAAATACTTGTCATTATCTGGCGATGGTGTTAATTTATAGTTGTGTGTGAGGAGCAAGTGTAAAGCAGAAAACGCTCGGGGTGGAAACACGGCAACACTCCCAGGCGTTTTTTGCATTTTCATTTATTTCGGTTTTGATGCTGGGTTCTCAGTAGCTATTTATTACCCATTACCCATTACCCATTACTAATTACCCATTAATATTAATCCTCATCCATTGCTGGGAAAATCTCTTCAAACTCCCACAGCACATCTTTATTTTCAATGAACCATAGACGAGTTTCGGGAGTTAGCTTACTCCAGATGATTTCAGGAGCTATATGGGGAGATGCATAGCGAAATTCTTCACCTAATGCCTGGAGATTTTGTGTGACATCTCTAGGAATGCCAAACTCTCCTTCCCAGTCAACATTTCTAATAATACCAGATATACCCCTAGCTGGGTCATAAATCAACTGTGCGGCTCTAATTAAGTCAGCAAAGTGAGTAGGTTTAAGTTTGGTAATTTCTTCAATTAAGAGGGCTTCGTTTTCTTCAGGCATCGTCACTCTTTAGTGTGCAGATTGGTCATTAATTGGACTTACCACCAAAGATTTCTCCTCAATGCCTCTAGTTTAGCGCATATGCCAGCCTGCCTTAGGAACGCAATTGTGCCATCATTGCTGCTGGATTCCAGTAAGCGCGAGTAGTTTGGATCTTACCCCCAGGGTTGATTTCAAATATAGTAATTCCTTCAAAGGTGACTGACTTCCCAGTTTTACTGACTCCCCGCATTGTCCACTTGACAGCCGCTTCATTCCCACCAATAAACATATGTTCTGTTGTAGGTTCTAATGTTTCGTAAGTGGCTTGCAACAATCCAATAAACTCTCGAAACCCCTCATGGACTTTCGTCGGTGGTTCCCCAACGGGATCGTAACTCAGAGCATCTTGTGCAAAGTTATTTACACAGCCTTCGGGGTTCATAGCGGCTATATTGGCAAAATAGGCAGCGACAATGGCTTCAATTGCTTCTTTAGACATAGTTATAGGGATTTTCGGTTGAGTAGAATGAATAGACCATAAGTGGGATGCACAGCAGCGCTTTGCCAACTTTCCCAAACTTGTAGGGAATCGGTGAAATTACGATGGGCAGGGATGCCCATCCCACTGTTATTGTATTTGATAAAGAGTAAAAATCCCTACACTACCACAACCATAAATCACTGCTTAGGAAAAATGTTAACTTGATTTTCAATCAGACTTACCCAAATGCCATTATTTTGCATCAAAAGTCAGAATAATATTTTATGTCAACAAACCATGATATAAAAAATTGCAGGATATATCTAGGTTTAATTGATTATAGCAAAAAATATGGCGCTTTAACCATTGAAATCTCGTGAGTTCAAAAATCAGAATAATTCTCCAAAATGTGATTATTGGGTAGAAAAAGATCATTTTGAAAAACTTAATAAAACTTTACAAGCCAAGAGCAATGAATCACCCACAACCAGAGGATGAAAATACCTAAGTAAGTAGAATCTGATACAAGTCGCCTGATTGCGGTAATGGGTAATGGGTAATGGGTAATGGGTAATGGGTAATGGGTAATGGGTCTCTGGGAAGAGAAAAATAAATGTAGGTTGGGTAGAACGTACACTTAGTGTTCGGTGAAGGGTAGTGAAACCCAACAATACCAAAGTTTTTGGTTGTTGGGTTACCCTGCGGGAAGCAAGCTACGTCCCACCCCTCCGGGGTGTGCAAGCTACAACCCAACCTACGCCTAAATTCATAAAAGTTCTTAAGAATAAGGGTTTTGGATTTTTATTAGCGCGAGAGTGATTAAAGAGGGTTATTCGCTATTCCCTATTCCCTATTCCCTATTCCCTATTCCCTATTCCCTATTCCTTATATAAAATTTTGATCAATTGTAAACAATGATTATGGAAAATCAAGTAAAACAAACTTCATGTCAAACCATTAAGGAATACAAAGAATTGTCTAATAATCTCAGAGGTTTGTAGAGGGATGCTTTATGATTACTTCACCGACCCCAAGTACTAAAAGCAAATTCAATTAAGTGTTGTAGCAATAAAGACAACAACAGGATATAAATTGCTATAATTATCAAAGAAATAACAGCGCAAAAATCTAGTAGACAGCTTATAAACTTTCCCTAATAGATTCAGATAGCCCAATCGGCTTTATAAACCTGGGCTTTATCTTTGTTATCTTTGCAAGTGCAACTTGTAAGTTCAGCTATCGATAAACATTTACTGACAAATTCTAGAACAATGTTACCAAAATATTCTAGAAAGATTGATAAACGGAAAAAAGTATATATTAGTTTAGCAGTTACCCTCATTGCTGCTGCCGCTATATTTACTGCGGTATTTAATTTGATTCCAGAAGTAAAGATTCCATTGCTCTCATCTAAGTCTGAGCAATCTTATAAGAAGTTAGCAGAATCGAGCCGGGGAGACAAGGCTCTTTTCCGTGGTGTTGGTAACGCCAGTCGAGACCTTGGTATTGAAGCAATCAAAAAAAAGAATTATTCACAAGCAGTAAAATACTTTCAAAAGGCTGTCAAAGCTGACCGTAATGATCCAGAAGTGTTAATTTATTATAACAATGCCCTAGCCCGTCAAAAGGGCGATCCTTTCACTCTAGCAACAGTTGTACCGATTGATAATAACGAAACCTCTGCTAAAGAAATGTTGCGAGGTATTGCACAGGCACAACATCAGTTTAACAAATCCAATGGATTGAACAATCGATTCCTGGAAATTGTAATTGCCAATGATGGAAACAAGCCCGAAAGAGCAACCCAAGTAGCCAAACAACTAGTTAAAGATAAATCTGTATTAGGAGTAATTGGACATAATTCTAGCAGTGCTACTAAAGGAGGGTTAAGTGTATATGAAAAAGCAGGTATGGGAATTATATCTCCTACCAGTACTAGTACTTCTTTAGCTAGCGAAGTTTTCTTTAGAACAGTTCCTTCTGATGCCGCAGCAGGTAAGAAATTAGCTAGTTATGCTTATAAAAATCTTGGTTTGGATCGAGTCGTAATTTTTTATAATCCAAAAAGTTCTTATAGTACTAGTCTCAAGAATGCTTTTGAAGAAAACTTTGCTGGAAATATTGCCCGGAGTGTTGATTTAAGCAATACAAACTTGGATGCATGGGGTGAAGTATCTAAAAGCGTACTAGAGGATGAAGTTAGTGCAGCTTTATTGTTCCCCAATACTGCTCTAACTTCTGTAGCCCTTGAAATAGCACAGGAAAATATCCGTATACCAAAGGAGAAAAGGCTAAAATTATTGGGTGGAGATGCTTTGTATAGTCCCAAAACCTTAAACGCTGGTATAGCGGTTGAAGGTTTAATAATAGCAGTTCCCTGGTTTGTCGAATCACCGCAAGCTCAAAATTTTTCCATGGCAGCATCAAGACAATGGGGAGGAAAAGTTAACTGGCGTACAGCTACCAGTTTTGATGCAACCCAAGCCTTTATTAAAGCATTATCTCCTCAATCCTCTCGTTCAACAGTCTTGGCAAGACTTGCAAGGATGAATGTTCCCTCTACTCAAACATCAGGAGATGAATTACAGTTTACTCCTGAAGGTGAGCGTGAAAGTAACCCCATCCTCGTCCAAGTCCTCAAAGGAGGTATTATCCGTCCCCGAGGTTCAGATTTTGGTTTTGATGTAGTCAAGGATTAAATGTAGAGTGTATTGTCGCCTAGCGCAACGCACCATCAACAATTTAAGGTGCAGTATCCCTGAGGGTACGACACCCTACATCAAATTTATATTTCTTTATATACATTGAATTTTTCTCGCCGACTTACTTACAAACATTACTCCCTTCCCGCTAAGTCCCCGTCCTTAAGGACGGGGTCTTACTCTTACCGAAAAATAACTTGCACCATTCTCAAGAAGAGCCAGAAGTCCCTATGTTCTGGTTACCAGCGTCACGCTGGTAACTAGGGTTTGGAGGTTCTGCCTCCTGGTTATCCTTTTTGGAAGTGCAAGTTGTTAGTTCAACCCAACCTACGTTATAGGTAATCTTCTGCCGGGAAGGGAGTATTTATAAACAATCTCACAGAAGTTGGAAATCTTTCCAGAAAATGTCACAAAAAGATTATATAAAGATGTCATGAAATTATGACAAAAAAAATTGCAGAACAAAACAAGGGATACCCCCATAATAGCAAAAAATATGGCACTGTAACCATTGAAATCTCGTTCACTCAAAAATCAGAACAGCGATCAAAATTTTGGCTAATGAGGAAGAAAAGATGATTTTTGAAATTTTAATAAAATTTTACAATCAAGGGGTCAGATTGATATTTTTCTCACCCCTACCGAAAATCTGGATAAAACAGCGAGCATCTTTGCGGCGCAGGGGTTTAACGTGTTGTAGAATGTAAGTTGTTTGTATCTGATAACTTGCACCAATGTCGTTGAGCCTTGTCAACCGCTTGCAAATAAATTTCCGAGCTTCATAAACCAGCCCTACCGACATACAAGAAACGCGTAGCGTGGCGCAAGCATTAGCAGGTTAAAACCTACTGTAACCCTTACTCAGTCTAATTTATCAGACTTTGTTTATCGGTTCCTGGGAATTTATTCCTAGGCGGAAAAGATGGGTGAATTGAGAATGATACAAGTTATCAGTTGTATCAAAAACCCCGCTGCAAGCCAAAAAAGCGTGGAAATAAATACAGGGTCTGTTTGGGAAAGACTAGGCAGTTTTGTCGATATTTGTCTAGCACTACGAACCATTGCGATAGACAGCATACATGCCAACAATGTAAAGGATAATCAAAGTAATACCATCCCAAGTGATATAAAGCCGCGTGCGACGGGTAGCATTGTAAATTAAGCCGATAATTGCCACAGAAGTCATCACCATTGCCACAATACCAGTCAAAACATGTATATGACCGACATTTTTCAGCAGATTGCCCCGCAGGTAAAATAAATCGTAGCTGCCCAGAATTGCCAAATTAAACAGATTAGAACCAAAAACATTAGATACAGCTAAATCTATAGCATCTAACTTGAGTGCAGTCATAGATGCCACAACTTCCGGCAGGGAGGTAGCCGCAGCTAACAGCAATGCCCCCACAAAGCTTTCCCCCAGTCCAGTTACAACCGCTACTTCCTCCCCTAGATATGCCAGCCACACACCAAGTACTACTATCCCCAGGGAGAACAAGGCAAACATCACATAGGCTTTCTGGGGTTTTATATGCTCATATTGGTACATTTCTGCTTCCTCTTGCAGTACCTGATTACGCCGTCTAATCTCAAATTGGGCGATTGTATGGGCACTGACTACATAAAGCATCATCAAGAAAATACTGGGAACTCCAACCCAGCCAAGAGTCAGATTAGTACCATTTTCTGCCATGAGCATTCCCCCAGCTGCCACACCCAACATCACACAGCCGAAACTAGCAGCCAATCCGTGGCTAATTTGCGCTCTTTTAAGTAAGGGATCTCCTCCACAGAAAATATCCAGCAACCCTAAAATTAGCAAGTTAAACAAACAACTACCAAAGATACCACCTACAGCCAAGTCTGGGGCTGGGGGATCTAACAATGCCACCGCACCCACTCCAGTAGCTAATTCTGGTAAAGAAGTAGCACCAGCCAGCAAGATACTACCCACCCAGGTACGTCCCAATCCAGTTTTTTCCGCCAGCACATCGGCTGCTTGCGACAACTTTGAACCGACAAAAATCACCAAAACAATACACAATATGACCTGAATGAAAAGCAGCATGGTTATTTAATTGCTGTACAACTGAAGAAAGATAGATGACAAAATCTAGGATATAGGCAATGTCGAATTTGCCCTGCTTTACTTTATCTTGATGCTGATTATGATAAAAGAGCGGTTTGAGAATACATTCGTAATTATTACGCAATAATAATGTTGTTTATAGTACAAGAAAATGATTTTACAATAGATCAGCCTCTATATTTTTATTTCTTCTGGGTGGTTAATATACACCCAATGATAAAAACAGTAAAACTCACATAACCCACTACAGTTAACCAATCTTGCCAGCTACTAAATGTATTGTTCATGATTCTAGGCGTTTTTATATTTTTATGTATTACAGCCACCCTCAGATAATATAGACCATACACCAGTCTCTAATCCCTAATCCCAAAACCAAACACATCAGAATTTATACTGAAACTTTAAATGTCTCTTTTGCATCTAGAGTGTATAAACTAACGACTTATAATTAGTAATCAGTATCATTACTGAGGAGAATATACGGAGTTAGTTGGATAATAAGAACTCGTCGTTTTGCAGCATCGAGAAATTAGTAATGGGTCGCGCCAAAAAAGTTGTCTTGGCATATTCTGGTGGAGTTGATACTTCAGTGTGCATTCCCTACCTCAAACATGAGTGGGGGGTAGAAGAGGTAATTACCCTGGCAGCAGATTTAGGTCAGGGAGATGAATTAGAAGCGGTGCAAAAGAAAGCATTGACATCAGGTGCTAGCGAATCGCTGGTAGCCGATCTTAAAGAAAGCTTCATCAAAGATTACGCTTTTAGTGCAATTGTGGCAAATGCCCTCTACGAAAAACGTTATCCCCTAGGAACAGCTCTAGCTCGTCCATTAATTGCTAAAGAATTAGTAGAAGCTGCGGCAAAATATGGTGCTGATGCGATCGCTCACGGTTGTACTGGCAAAGGTAACGATCAGGTACGTTTTGATGTGGCTGTAGCAGCTTTGAATCCCAATTTGAAAATACTTGCTCCTGCACGGGAATGGGGCATGAGTCGTGAGGAAACCATAGCTTATGGGGAAAAATTTGGCATTCCCGCACCAGTGAAAAAATCTTCCCCTTACAGTATTGACAAAAATTTACTCGGTCGCAGCATCGAAGCAGGGATATTAGAAGACCCCGCAGTGGAACCACCAGAAGAAATTTATACCATGACAAAGGCGATCGCCGATACTCCGGACGAGCCAGAGTACATTGATATTGGTTTCACCCAAGGTATTCCCACCACCATTAATGGCGAAGGGAAAAACCCCGTTGAGCTAATTGAGCAACTCAATCAGATAGTTGGGAATCATGGTATCGGAAGGATTGACATGATTGAAAACCGTCTGGTGGGGATTAAATCTCGGGAAATTTACGAATCTCCGGCAATGTTGGTGTTAATCCAAGCACACCGCGACTTAGAAAGTCTCACTTTGACGGCAGATGTCACCCATTACAAGCGGGGGATTGAAGAGACTTACAGTCAACTTGTTTACAACGGTTTGTGGTACAGTCCCCTGAAAGCTGCCCTTGATGCCTTTATTCAAAAGACACAAGAGAAAGTCTCTGGGAATGTAAGGGTAAAACTGTTCAAGGGTAACGCTACCATTGTTGGACGTACTTCTGACAATTCTCTTTACACCCCTGACTTAGCAACCTACGGTGCACAAGACCAATTTGACCATCAAGCTGCTGAAGGCTTTATCTATGTTTGGGGTCTACCTACACGCATTTGGGCACAGCAGGATAGGAGTTAACAGTTAAAAATTAGTAGGGGCGCAATGCTTGCGCCCAAGAGGCTCATCAATCTTCACTGCTTACTTCTTTAACCTGTCGAGATTCTAACCATAGAGGTATAAAAATAAGGGCAACCAGGATTACTAAAGCCAAAATTGCAAACTGGCTTACCCAGCTAACCAATTGTTCTAGGGAAACAATTCTGCCTGCAAAGAAAGCTAATGTCACCATTACACTAGCCCAAGCAGTTGCCCCTAGCAAGTTATACACAAAGAATTTCCCAAAGGACATTTCAGCGATTCCAGCTAGTGGTGAGGCAAAAATTCGTAGTAGTGCGAAAAAACGCCCAAAAAATACGGTTTTCACGGCATTTTCACTAAACTGTTCTTTAATATTCAAAACCCTGGCTTCTGAAATTCTAAATATACTGGCAAGCCGTATCAATAAAGACAAGCCCCCAAGTCTACCAATCCAATAACCGCAGATACCACCGAGAAAAGCACCCGCAGTAGCATCACCAAGAACTAGCCAATAACTGAGTTCATCACTACCAGCCAGAAATCCCCCTACCAGAGTTACGGTTTCACCAGGAAGGGGAATACCCAAATTCTCGAACAAAATTCCCAAAAAAATTGCCCAATAACCGTACTCGTGGGCAATTTCCTGAATATTTTCCAGTGAGATGAATTCAAGAGACATCTGGCACCATAACCTTTACAATTTGTTATTTTTTACTCTATATTGGCTTGTCTTTGGTTCAAGTGTCAATCTACTCACCACAAAAGAGAATTTTCCATAAGTACAAATCTATATTCACTATTAGTTTTTTATTGTTAATAAAAAGGCTATTCTAGAACAATTATACTGATAGTAAATATCATGCTCTTGCTAGGGAACTTTACATCAGTGGAGTTACAGGCAAAAGACTTGAAAAGTTTTAGGAAAAATTTATATAAAACCGCTTTTATTATAAAAATTTCGTAAAAGATGCGGATGTTACTGATTTTTATAGCTTCTTATGCCTATATTGGGAAAGTATTACACAATTTATACGGCGTAGATACTTAAAGACTGTCTCAATTGCATATCTGTAATTCTTAAAATAATAGGATTAAGCAGTATTTTTGCAGTTGAAATAGGATTGATATTTATGTCACATTTAGCGTTTCTCCGTTTGTGATCTGTTTCAATTACCAGGTTAAATATATGACTCTCACTCCGGAATATCAGGTTATTTTGTTCAAGCCAGAAGGGCGTATTGATTTGCAGGGTGGAACAATATTGAGTGAAAAAATGGCTCAAGTTGTGCCTCACTCTAGCCAACTTTGGATAGTTGATTTAGTAGCAGTAGATTTCATGGATAGTGCTGGGTTGGTTTCCCTGGTAAAAGGATTAAAATTAGCACGTCAGAGTGGTTGTCGTTTAGTAATTTGTAACGTACCAAGAGCAGTAGGTTTGATTTTGGAACTCACGCAACTGGATTCAGTATTTGAAATTTTTCACACTTACGAAGATGTGCTTACCACTATTGATGAGCAAATTCGGGTTTTAAGCACCTGATGAAAGTTGAATTGCTTTTTGGAGCGTTGCTGTTAGCACAGCTTGGCGTTAGCCATATCCATGTATGATGCAGGATGTTGTGTAATTCCAAAACTCTTGTAGAGACCTTGCACTACAAAGTCTCTACACCCAGATTCATACTTCAAATCAGCAACGCCCTTTTTGAAAATAGTGGTACAGTTAATTAGTAACCTTGCAACTAGTGGTCTGTCCCATTAATTCTGATGGTAAAAATAATGACTTGTGGGTCAGGCATCCTTGCCTGACTACTGCACAGGCAGGATGCCTGTGCCACAACTCCTCAAAATTAATGAAACAGACTACTAGGAATGTTTATAATACCAATGTCAGGTTATTCTAATCTACCTACTGTCATTACTTAGTAATTAAAGTAATAATAACAACGCACAACTAAATTAACTATTGGGCACAGCAGAAACATTACCTTCCCCAGATGCCATTGGTGGAAAATTTGGTAAATCAATACCACTATGATTTGCAGTGCGGGTTTTGAGCGCCAAACGATAGCTGACACTTTGCAGTTCTGCTTGCAGTTGACGGTTTTCCCGTTGTAAGGTTGCGACTTTTTCCCTAACTGGAGTCATGCGCTCCTCAAATTTTTGCCGATAAATTTGTGGTAATTCCTGTACCACTTGTTCCAACATGCGACTGCGATCTGTTAGTTCTTGTACAGTCTGTCGCAATTGGTAAATATCGGCATCTTTAGCCGTAATTTGCTCTTGGTAGAAAGTTACTTGCTGCTCAACGGCTGCTAGCTGTTCTCGCAATGATTCTAACTGAGCTTGATGACGCTCTGAAACCTCTGGCTGGGGCATAAAATTTGTATTGCCCTTAACCAGTCGAAAAAGTTCACAAGATAGTTGTTGTACTAATTCATCCCGAAGATGCAACTCTTGGCGCAGTTTTGTGACTTCTGCTGAGAGAGTTTGGATAGTGGGGTTGTCAGTTTGGCTCACGGTAGCAACTAGATCCCATTTTTGAATATTTTCCACTTTTAAAGATAATTGTGGTGAATTTTTTTTATAATTAACTGCTAATTTAGCATCCCCAATGGATTCTGGGGGAGAGAAAAAGATGTTTTTTTACTTTTAGTTGGAATATTCAAATTTTAAGCTATGGGGTTTTCCTGCTGATTCCAGTCCGGAATCTAACAACAACGGGAGGAAATTACACCTCCCGTCCCATCTAGATGCTTATGCTGTTACTGCTTCTGGAGTGGGTTGTTGCTCTTTAATTTCCTGCTTGATTGTCAGGTAACGAATCACTTCCTCACTTAAACGCATAGCGCGTTCCAGAATAGCGATCGCGCTTCCGGGTCCAGTGTAGTTCATTTGGATATAAATACCATCCCGATGCCTTTGAATTTCATATGCCAGACGTCGCTTACCGCGATTGCTGATTTCGATATTCTCAGCACCCTGATCCCGGAGCAAGTTCTCGTATTTGGCGATCGCACCCTCTACTTGTTCCTCTCCCATATCAGGACGCAAGATGTACATTGTCTCGTAAACTGTTTGCATAAATAAATTACGAATCTCCTTCCTTGTGGACAAAATGGTTGCTGATATTCAGTATGCTAGGTCAAAGTAATGTAAGATACCACGAACCATAAACATCTAAAGCAACAAGGAATTATGATTCTAACAGCTGATTGTGGAAATTATGAACTAAATCATTCAAATTTATCTTTTTCCAGCAGCAACCAAACAAAAATACTTCCAGCAATAGTTCCAGAACTGACTTTATAAGTAATACACCTTCATAGAATAAATACAGCAGAATCACACTTGCGGTTTCCGTAACAAATGTATAAAACTATTAGGCTGAAGCTGAGAATAATTTGATTTTCTAAAGGATATACATCAAAGTTATGGCGCAACGCTATGTGCGAATTCAAAATCAACAGGGACAGATTTTCTATGGATTGCTACAACTGTCCCTAAGTGTTCAGCTAATGGATGCACCTCCTTGGTTGGGTGGACAACCTACTGATATGACTTTAGAACCAGGGAATTACGAAATTTTGGCTCCCTGTTCCCCTTCTAAAATTGTAGCGGTGGGCAAAAATTATGCAGATCATGCAGCAGAAATGGGAACAGATGTACCTCCAGAACCACTTTTATTTTTGAAGCCACCTACAACAGTTATTGCTACTGATGCTGAAATTAAGTATCCTCCGCAGTCACAACGGGTAGACTACGAAGGGGAATTAGCGTTAGTGATTGGTGATCGCGCTGTGGATTGTACCCCACAGGAGGCTGATAGTAAAATTTGGGGGTATACTATCGCTAATGATGTCACAGCCCGAGACTTACAAAAACGTGATGGGCAATGGACGCGAGCTAAAGGTTTTGATACCTTTTGTCCCCTAGGACCTTGGATTGTGCGTGAATTAAATCCTGGTGCCAAATTGCAAACCTTTTTAAATGAAGATCCCAAACCCGTACAATCTGCCTCTATCGATCAGATGGTGTTTTCCCCAGATGTGCTGGTTGCTTATATTAGTCAGGCGATTACCTTGCTTCCAGGGGATGTGGTACTGACAGGAACTCCTGTTGGAGTAGGTCAATTGCAAATTGGCGATCACGTGCGTGTGGAAATCGAAGGCATTGGTCGCTTGGAAAACACCGTTACAGTTCGTTAACTACTAACGTGGCAGTTGCATGTAAACTGCATTAGAAATTGCCGGAATTTCTGCGTAACGTCCACTCAAAGACTGGAAAACTGAATACGCAACTGCTGCCAAGATGCCTATAAAAATGGTATTGGCTAAGGTTTGGACTGCAAAGCTAGTACCGGGAATTGGACTTAAAACGTATCCGATTAAGACACTAAAAAGAATGATCACAATGTCCAATAGAATCGCCTGCATTGTGTTGAAGCGAATGAAGTGACTAATTTGTTCGTTTCTCACCACCAATGCAAACAAGGCAAAGAAAACAATCAGTCCAGCAAAAGGTATACTCTTGTAAATGATTAATATCGGCAAGATTGGTGACAATATAACTTTTAGGATAGGAAACTGGCTGAACAAATAACTGCCAAATCCTATTGCTTCAATTAAGGGGAGCAAATAAGGTAGGCAAGCAAAAATTCTATCTTTTATTGTTGTAGACCCGCGCCAAGTCATCTTGCGTTCTCCTGTTGTCAATAAGCAGTAGTTACCTGAGCCTAGGATAACGCAGTTCCTTGGTATTTCTTGTTAGTCTCGCTTATTCTATATCAGCGACGCGGAAACCCATAATACACTCATACTGATCTGGTTGCTGTTCAGAGAGTTTGCGAATTACTTGACCACAGCGCAGTTTCCCTTCACGCCAACGGGGTTGACCACTTTGATCTGCAAGTAAACAAGATTGGCAAACTTGACCGGGGGCAAGGATTTGTTCGTTCATTAAAATTACTAGCATTTAATCCCTCCTGTAAATCCTTAGTATCCATATTTTTCCTAGGAAATTCCCCAGCGCTGATGTCTATAATCCTTTGAGTTCATCAGCTTTCTGGCAATTCGACTGAGATCGACAGCTGTGAGATCGACACTACAAGAAAATAATCTGGATAATAACAATTCTATAAAAATTGTCAACTGAGAATGAGTTGATCCTATGTTATTCATTTGATATAGATATTTTGCTTTTTTGTAGTAAAAATTAATACGTCTTAATACGTCATTTACAACACCAGGGTTTATTATTAACTTTTGTAAATTTTTCCAGAAAGTGCTTTCCCTCGTCAAAATGCTAAATTGAGGAAAATTTTGCCGACGTCGGGGAACGAAATTTCAATGGTTACAGCACCATATTTTTTGCTACAATGGGGTAGTCGTGGTTTACTCTTGCAATTTTTTATGTCATGATTGCTTGACATAGTAAATATGATATTTTCATGACATTGATAATTACTTATAAAAAGAGTAATTAAACCATGTCTATTTTGAAACCCATAGTTTTTGATTCCCTATTCCCTATTCCCTTTTGACAAACTCCAGGTTTCAACTTGGACGAGGTTTACTTTAGGACTTACGCAACTGGTATATTGATACTGTTTGTAGTAAGGGTTTTAACCCGTAGCAATGCTACGTCTCTACTACTGACTACGAACCAAAAGTTCATTTTTGAATGTGACACGCGGCTTTAGTCCTGTACTTATTACTTATTATTTATTACTTATTATTTATTACTTATTATTTGTACCCACCTACTTAGTTATCATGTAAATAATCACAGAAAAAATGCGGGAGTGGCTTCCCATGCTAGAAATAGGTCAAATATTGTGCGATCGCTACCAACTTAAACAAAAATTATCTCAAAATGCGGGTCGTCAGACTTGGTTAGCTGAAGATTTAGCAAATGAACCAGCAGAACAGGTGATTATCAAATTTTTGGCATTTGGAGACCAAGTGCAGTGGGAAGACTTAAAATTGTTTGAGCGGGAAGCGAATGTTCTCAAACAGCTTTATCATCCCCGCATTCCTAAGTATCGGGATTATTTTTCTATTGAAGATCGTATCCTTTGGTTCTGTTTAGTCCAGCAATATATTCCTGGTACATCTTTGAAAGATTTGCTGTCAGAAGGACGTAAGTTTACTGAATCTGAAGTCATAAAAATTGCCACTGACGTATTAGAAATTTTAAGTTATTTACATAACCTCAATCCCCCTGTATTGCATCGGGATATCAAACCCAGTAATTTGATTTTAGGGTCAGATGAGCAGTTATATATCGTGGATTTTGGTGCTGTACAAGACCGTGCAGCATCTGCGGGAGCAACATTTACGGTCGTGGGTACTTATGGATATGCACCCATGGAACAATTTGGAGGAAGGTCTGTTCCTGCTTCTGATTTATATGCTTTGGGTGCGACTTTAATTCACTTGGTTACTGGTACTGCACCAGCAGATTTACCGCAAAAAAATATGCAGATTCAATTTCAAGACAAAGTTAGCCTGAGTAAGCATTTTGTACGTTGGCTTGAAGGATTAACCCAACCAGATATTGAGCAAAGATTTAGCAGTGCAAATCAAGCATTAGAAGCTCTCAATAATCGTTTAGCTACTCAATCTTCTGACCTAGTATATCATCTAGAGGGTAGCCAGATTGAAATTAAAAAATCCCCCAAGCAATTAGAAATAACAATTCCAGGAAGAAGTCTGAAGCTGTACAAATATCAAAATTTCTTTGTGTACTTTTTATATTCCCTATTCTTATTATCAATATTTGCTTGGCTAACATCAGTCATTCCTGTGACTATATTTTTCTTACCAATCCTGAAACTGCTATTTACATTAGCAGGATTATCGATTTTTATTATATTTTTACTACGTAATTTTGGAGAAGTTTATATTTCTTTTAATGACAATTACTTCTTAATAGATTGGACATTTGCAAGTGTCTCATATCGACAGCAGCAAGGAAAAACTAGAGCTATTAATGATATTTATATCCGGGAGTTTAAGGTAAATAATAAATATGTCCAAAAAATCATTATTGAAAGCAAAAATAAAGAATATACATTTGGTGGATTTATACCTGGATTAACAGATGCAGAATATGAATGGTTAGTTGTAGAAATGAGGGATTGGTTAGGACTTCAAGAGATTTGTGAATAAATATCTTTCCACTCATCATCTGAAAGTGGCTGTGGTTCCAACTCAACTTCAAAACAATCTCTTGCTGCTGTAACTAAACCTGAAATAATCTGTTCAATCTTGAGATTTTCAGGAAGTTCTACAGGAGTCCAAGATTCAGCACCAAATACTTGGGAAAACAACTCTGCATCTGGTTGTAAACGCATAGAACCATGTTGTAGAATTGCCCCATCACGTCGTAATTGAGCGCTACCAATTAGTTTACAACCATTCAGCGTGACTAAATCTGCACTAGTTGCTGTACCAAAACAATTGGGGTTGTGAATATAGCCTCTTCCAGCATTACCATAGCGCAATTCTACACCTAGTTTACCCCAACCTTGAATTAAGAACTGACAAATTTTTTCATACACCTGCATCCGATTTCCAGGAATTCCAGATGTAATTACAGCATAGGTTAAATCTCCTTGATGCAATACTCCCCTTCCCCCTGTAGGACGACGTACCAAGTCAATTTTGTCTCCTTTCCATGTTAAATTTTCCCAATGTTGGGGATATTTGTGTTGATGATAGCCAAGGGAAATAGCAGCTGGTAACCAAGTGTAAAAACGTAGAGTTGGTGGTTGATTACCCAATAGATGTTGTTGTAGCAACCAACTATCAATCACCATCTGGATTTTACCAGAAGTTTGTAACAACGGAATTAATCGCCAAGTTTGAGAGTTTAGCAAGAGTTTGGAGTTATGAATTATGAGTTATTAGTTGGAAGGTAGGAGTTAAGAATGAGCAATTTTGAATTATGAATTATTTTGGGAGTTATAAGTTAGAAGTTGGAAATTATGAGTTACGAGGAACGGAGTTAGGATGAAAAAATATAATTTACCATGTTTTAATTGTTTTCGGAGTTAAGAGTTACATTTTTTTATGTTTTATATAGGACTTATGCAACTGCCACATTTTTTCTTGTAGGGTGTGTGACGCTACGAAACGATGTGAACGTAGAAATAAGACTTCCGACCTCACGCACCAGCTACCAATTGTGACACTATCGTAAGTCCTGTTATAATAAAAAGACTCACCAATTACTTATTACTTATTACTTATTACTTATTACTTATTACTTATTACTTATTACTTATTACTTATTACTTATTACTTATTACTTATTACTTATTACTTATTACTTATTAC
>JAAUYH010089688.1_pt1 | contig 20195 bp, 14 predicted proteins | sample 7278061 | NCBI WGS metagenome assembly JAAUYH01 (sample SAMN14350203, study PRJNA611818) | marine sediment metagenome | isolation source: surface marine sediment (0.6m) | place: French Polynesia: Moorea | collected 2018-08 | reverse complement strand
TTGTTTTCAACTGCGAAAGGCATCTTGTTGTCTGATGCGGCTGCCCATATCGCGCTGAACAACTCAAACTGGCTGGACATAGCACGATGGGTGTGGACCATGGATAAAAACTCCCGATTGTGCCGCCGGGCGTTCATGGCGCTTATATTTCGCTGTATTCTCGTTGCGATTGACCTCGGTATTTTAGTGCAAGCCGTACCACATGAAATTAATGTGCACGAAAACGAGGTTGGCGGTACTGAACTATCATTTTCTCCTAATGCAGTTCACGTTCAGGCCGCAGATCCAAGAGTCATTATTCCATTAGGCAAAGCCGACTTTGTTCGGTACAAAGGGTTCAATCCGACGGCGTCGAAAACAATTTTTCTTTTGCAACTACCAAACAAATCATTTAACTCCGAAGACAACAGCTCAGTGGCAACGTTTAACTTCAGTTCATCGCATGGGAAGATACATATCCAGTCGACACGATTGCATAATCAATACGCACTTCGCCACTTCCTGCGACTGATTGGCGGTGAAACTGGCGACGGCCCAGATCTATATATTGGCTCTGTTCGTGACATCCTCGAACAAGCAGTACAAGCAGCGCAAATTGCGGCTGAAATCCCTCTCATGAAAAGCTGGGGCTGTGTACCACGACGAACCAATAACCTTACCGCTGTTCTAAACTGCACCACAGCACCTCAAGGAGACTTGACATTTAAATTCTACGGTTCGGTGATTGTTGAACTGTACCGCCGCGTCGGTACGGTGAAGATAGACCCGAAGGGTACAGTATATACTGATGTAGGAGGAGCGCTAGGAAAAAAGCTCGATATTAAGGGGCGTGGTCCACGCCTAGGCACGATAACAAGGCCTAGATTGTGTATTTTTCCGGCGCTCATCCTGCTCTGTTGCATCGGTGTTATTGCGTTGGTCATTCGGGTTTTCACAGGATCTCAAGATTTTGCATGGAAATTATGGCTATTCCTCTCACTCAGTGCCGGCATGAGTAAGAAGAACACACCGTTCAATACGGAGTGCACGGAAATTGATGTCATGGACGAAGTGATGTGGAGGGACGAAGTAGATGGTCAAACTTTCGACGGTTCGAAGTAAAACAACGAGGAGCCGCCTCGTTTGGATTCGAATGTACTAGAGAGGGATAACAGTATTCCAATGTATTCAGCGAGATGAAGACTCGTGTACAGTGAATGAGTGGCAAGACTGATCTGTACTCGATATCAATAAACCAGCTATCAAATTGGAATTGTACGGTAAGTAGCGTATTAATGGTAGGCCATGCCCGGCGATGGAAGCTTTTCTTCTTCAACACCATTAGAAAATTCCTGAATTTGATCACACGTACACCTGTCAACCGTTTTTTGACAGTGGTGATCAAAACAATAGAAGGTAACGCTCATGAGTAAATTGTTGTAGACATTTTCGTCCACGGCTATGTGACGAGACAGAGATGGAATAAGTTGAGATAAACTGGACGGAAGGACTACCTTGGAAGGAAGGAATGCTATTTATCGACTCAGTATAGTATGAGTTTTTAGGGGCGAAAGCTAATTGTTCATTTCTATCAGATCCACTCTTCAAACAAACAATCTTGTTGTGTTTTTAGATGTTATCTCTCGCATTTCGAATTCATTGCTCTGCTTCTACGTTATTTACCTAATTTACTTGCGTCAATGCTGGGCGCATCGACTTGGTGAGTATCAATAGAAGTAGACTTACGAAATACGAGTTATCAAGGTTTTTCGAGTTTTGAATAAATTCTCTGTGCCGCCTTAGCATGGAAACTTCACTTTACTCAATCCACGAAAATCGTTAGACTTGGTCAAATTAGAAGGAATAGCGAAAATTGGGAATATAATGATTTTTCAAATAAAATTTTAAAAGGGAGTAGTACATACTGAAGTGTTAGCAAATTCTCTTAGTCATCTTAATCTAGAATTCTACTTGTTGGAATACTGTGAACAGAACGCCCTTACAGCACCACACCCGAGAGTTCTGAGTAAAAGAAGGGTCGATTCCAAATCATATCGAACATTTAATCAGATTTCGCAGGTCAAAATTGTAATTGTAAACGATTTCGTGAACGTGACAGCTGCCACCAAATGAAACCCTAAATTTTTGCAAGAATCATAATCCGTATTTGCCTGTCCGATGTGTTGCGTTCTTACTCCTCCCTTTCTCCGTGCTATCCCTGTACATATGATTGCAGACCACGTTGGATCAATGAGATTACTGCTCTCTGGTAATAAAAATGTCCACGAAGTACGGCACAGAACATCTCTTTTTAAATTAAATGCATGTGCTACATATTACGAATTTTTCAACCTCAACTAATTCTGAAGTTTCTAGTTCATGAACTCCCTGCTTTCAAGTGTATGAATCGCTTTTGAAATTTCACCACAACGCTCTATCCAAAATGTGCTGATTTCTGGGCTAGTTCGAAAACTCTGCAGCGTTAAATGTAGTGTTAAATTGTGTTGTGAAGAGCAAATGAAATGCACTAGAATTCAGTAGAAGCCTCTGTGACACATCTGGATTCCTCTGCATACAAAATTACAAATACTGTAAGGCATGTTAATCTATTAGATCACTGTAACATTTTTTCGTGTGCTAGCACTCACAACAAAGTCAGTACAACTCATGTGCCTCATTAGGATGTTGTGGTTTTTTTCTCTTTGAATACTGCCGCAAAAATAGCAGAGCTCGGCCGGGATGAGTGTGGCCCCAAATTCGATCCAAACGTTCCTGATGATATCGAGAACTCACTTAAACTTAATCATTCATTTTATGGATTGAAGTACAGGACTGTCAAAAGTGTTGGAGATTGTAATATAGAAGAAAAAGTCAATGGAAGCGACTATTTGCTGTCAACAGCTCGCGAAGACTAAAATGGTGCTTCGCATCGGAGAGTTTTAAAAACATTTTAGAACAAGGGTACGATGCATAATCCATAAGCACACAATTTTTTAATCCGTCGTAGAAAATTGTCATGGATTATTTTTTCAACTTGAACACACTCCATCTGACAGAAAAAAATTAGTAGTACTACGAATATGGCGAGTCAAGTTATTTTTCATGCGAATAGAGGTTTACGGATAGAAAAAGGGGAATTAATTGACCGTACGTAGCTCTTTACGCGTGAAGCGGATGTATCAGTCATCTAAGGGAGCCTATCTTTCCATGTTAGACTTGAGGGCAATCTATCTTTCATTCTATCGCTTGATGGAAACTGCAGGAAATATTTCTTGGAAATTCAGATTAAGACCGAGCACACATACTTCTTAGTGCAGCTTCAACATTATTTCTACAGCTTAGTTTCAGAAATTTACAGAAACAAGCCTTTTCTTTTAGCTCGACTACATCGTGTCATGAGACAATGATTCACTATCGATATCATTTGAAGTATGCATCGGATGAAAGGAAGTAAAAATTGCAAGGTTTTCTCTATTTCATGGACGAATTTGCGTTCCAGGTAATGTATGAAGTAAACAGGAAAAGTGTCTATAATTGAGTGCACTAGAAAATTCATTTGCACGCTACGAAATCAGCTTAGCAGCACTATCGAAATGGCAGTATCCCTCATTGTGATGGCATCCGCTTAACTGCCATCACTCGCCATCACATGCCATTACGTGCATACCCTTAAATCGCTTTCCGTCGTATATCAGGGCAGTAAGTGAGTTAAGTTAAATTAGTAAAAACAGAGGAAAGCGTAATCTAACCGGCAGACTATAAAACTGTCGTATCTTTCTTTGTTACAATTGTGTAGTTGTGACAGAAGATAGGGAACCTTGCCAACTGGTAAATAACATCGTTTTGGCCTACTCTGGAATATTTATTGGAATTACAAAATTCATAAACGAGCAAGAGGTTGAAACGGCTGAAGAGTTACGACACTTACCCACAGTTTGGGTTTTCGAAATTCGAAATAAAAGAAAATATTCGAATGAATATGCTAAATGAAGAACAGAAGCCAGACCCAACAGATCGAAAACTACTTTCATTAATCTATCACAGTATAGGTAAACGATTTCAGCTTCGTAACCATGACAAATACAGAATCAAGAAAATCAAGTACGAAAAATGACAGTCTACAGTGGAGCAGAATATTTTTAAGAAAATGAACGAAATTATTATCGTCCAGTAATTGGATATTGTGCCGAGATTGGTTTACACTAATGGGATTCTCATTTTGATCGAGTGGCACATTAGCATCCGAATTATCCACAGTTAACACGTAATGTATGATGGTAACCAGCATCGTAGCACGGTGCTGTACTCTACTAATTCATTAATGAAGTACGCTGACGTATATACGCCTGCTATTATGCTGTCGCAACATCGGCTAACAATAGTTGGCTGAAATATGAAGACAATTTGGGGAATGTTGTCATCCTAAAATTCACACAAACAAAAGAGATATAGTTCGCTCCAAGATAGTGATTCTCACCAAACCGAATCACGGTGTTGACGTGGAAATGACTGCGCCCCTACTGCTTGAATATTTTCCACCGTGGTATCAACACGTGGACCCAGATGACTTTGGTTACGCCGTGATGTACGTTGTCACTGCTCTGGGAACTAGATGGCTTTGCGTATGAGAACTCATATTGTTTTTAACTGCAAAAGGCATCCTTTTTCTGATGCGGCCACACATATCGCGCTGAACAACTCAAACTGGGTGGACATAGCGAGATGGGATGGAGCATAGATAAAACTCACGCTTGTCAGAAGCGTGAGTTCAAGCGCCATTAACGCCCGGCGACGTAAGCCGCTTGTATCGCCGGGCGTTAATGGCGCTTGTATTTCGCTTTGTACTCGTAAGCATTTACATTGGTATTTTGTTGTGAGTTGTACCCCATGATACCAATGTCTTCGAAAACATGGTTGGCGGCACTGAACTATCCTTCTCCCTGAACGCAACTGGTGTTCTCGTTCCTGAATCAAAAATCCGGTACTGATTTAGTCCGCGGACAATGCCTTGAATTTCTCTCGATTGTGCACTAATCAAATTGTAGGTAATAAATCAGGTCGAACCCCCAGCGACGCCTTCGGAGTGAAATTTGGATAAAAATGGGAAATGACTCCGAAGGCACGATAGCGCCGAGGATCATTTCCCCATTTTTATCCAAATTTCACTCCGAAGGCGTTACGAGGGGTCGGGAATAGGGAGGAATAGAGAAATGTGAGACATGGATGGGAAATATTAAAAAAAGAGTGATGTGAAACAATTACCAAATAATGCACTTTTAAGGCATTGTCCGCCGACTAAATCGGATTGTTTTACGATGGATACTTTTACATAGTTTCAACACTAGGGAGATGGAAATAACAGGGTTCTGGGATTAAATATGGTAAGTTGTTTCATTCATAATGCACGTAGATAACTCAAGCTTTCTCACATCTGTAAGATCGGTAAAGCTAGTAGCTGTGTTGTTGCTTTTCGCTAATCGAATTTCTTAAGCCTTTCTCGGCAGCAAATTCACAGGGTGCTGCGCAAATAACGATGAAGTGCGCCAAGGACGATAACGATAACTTCCTGATGAATTTTTTGATCAATGACCTTCTCATGGCCTTCTCATACCTTTCTCTCGAATTCCCTTCATTTATTCTCAGGATTCTGCTCATCGCCACTGATTCAACTTTTCGAAGCCTTCTTTTTTTCTCGCTTGAAGGTATTCTACTGGCGCCTTTCTTCTCTCAGTACCTGCCGATCTCATCCAATCCTACTAAAATTCCTTTTTGGGCTGCCTTTTTGTACGTGCTTTCAATTTCTGGAATATAATTACCTTAATGAAGCGCAGCACATGCGATTCCCATGATTTTTCTCTTGTTCGAATCCAGCTGTAGCGAACAGGGATTGAAACAATCCGCTTGCTATTGATTAAAAAACCTTGCACGATTTGCGATCGCTATTTTATTTTCGACGACACAACCTCCGTATGCACTTCATCCTCATCTATACTGACTGTTCTCAGCACTCGCGTGTTTTTCTAGGTGTAAAAGCATTGCCGTCTGTGTCGCACTAAATAATCTGTCCGTAAAGCTTGCTTGCCGTCTCATTTGACTCCTAACGTTTTCTGAATCAGAATGGCAAGGGCATTGCCATACTCTTTTGTTAAATAGTATTTATGATTTTCCTGTAACCCAATACCTGATTGCGATTCATGATATTCAATGTCTGCCTCTCCGCAGTTATGTAACGTATGGCTTCCGTGCGTAACAGAATTAGAATCTTTGTTGATAACATGCATGTTGATTGCTACAAACGTCTAAACTGCTTTAACTTTGAAAAGTAATTTTTTACAGAACAGATCAGTAATGAATTCAAACACATTATAGGCACCTGTTGTGATGAACTACACGGTTCAATCAGGTAACCTTCACATTAAATATTCGGGTTCAGTGTGAGCTGCCTGAGAATAGAGCTAGCCATTTCTTTTGAAGAGGTCCTCCATTAGTTTGAAGAGCGAATGTTTTTCTACGACCATACGGTATTTTACGTCGGTTGAATTCATTATTTGGAGTAACTATATTTGTATTCGTGGCTTGGTAACAATTCCAATGATTTATGCCTGATGAGTCGAATCTAATAGATTTGCTATCGTCGTTGCTTTTTTCTTAAAGTTTACGTCAGAGAGCATGCACATTGTGAATTGATCGGAACATGCGAAAGAAATTTAGAAATAGTGCTGTATTTTTATTGAACAGTTGGAGAACATTCAGGTAGGTTGTAAATTAAAATGTCCAGAGCAATGTCATTTCGGGGCCTTTACAGACTGTTGCAAACCATCGGTTTCATGGAAATTACTTTCAGAAATTTACACCACAGTTGATGCTACAGATATCAAAATGTCTGAGGTGCAAGACAAAGGTATGAAATTTGCATTTTTACTAGTAGAGACTGGATTACATGAAGCAATCGGGAGTTCTCTAGTGTTCGTATTCCGATATTTCGACATTATTTCGCTGTAAAATTCGAATTCTTGAACTATGGTTCCAGTTCATACATTACTGTCATAAATTTACAAGAATGCAACATGCACACGATGTTCCCATAAAGAGCATTCTACGTTAAAAACAATATAATTTACTTGAGTTGTTCATTCCAATACGTTGTGAGGGTGCATGAATCCATCCGGAATATCACATTTGATAGAGTTGTTCAAACGTTTTCCAACCTTTATTGTACCATTACATTGTATAATGAAAATGTGAACAAATCCACTAGAGTTGGGTGGTGGTTTTCCTCAAAAATATTGAGCCACCTAAGGAGAAAATCATAGTATTGGATTACAAGTTGATTTTCTATTCTTTCTTATTTCCTTCTTTACTATGTCTGTTTTAATTTGCTTTTTTATCCTTTTTTAATTAGTTTCTGTTTCATTTCCTTTGTTTCGTTTCAGGCTTTGGATTCTTTTAAGCTTTTTTTAGCTTACGGAGAATACCTGTCAGCAGATAATGCTAACATTATCTGCTGACACCTCAAAGAACTATTGCGTGCATCACCTGTTGACACAGCAATGCACTATTCCAATTATTACTTGCTGACAATGCAATTAACTATCGCTGACAGCTGCAGTAAACTCTTTGCCAGGTCATTGATTAATTGCTCTATCATACCTTTTACTCAGTCTATGTAAACCCAATCGGCTACTAACTTCTCAGTCACCGGTTTTCCAGCTTGAGCCTCACCCCGTGGTTCCCTCAGCTTAGTAACATCGTCCCAAAATAAGTTCTCACCTTCCTACTCGACTCCCGAACGCTTTGAAAGCGGCGCGAGCGTGTGCGTTGATGAGCGGTTTCTAACTGCCGTTCTAATTGCGAAACTGAAGTCACTCTTCCAGCGTGCGGCACCTGCTTCCCCCTCGGAATATTTGGAGTCGTTCATCAACGGCTTCGACAAGCTCGCAGTCGAACCGCGAACGTCCGAGGACCCATTCCGGGCCCCTTCCTCCAAGACAACACCGAAGACCCCTAACGCCACAAGCCCGACCACCGCCGCAACATCACCATCGGTTCTACTGCCAACAGCTCCGACGGAACCTCCCCCTACGTCCACTATTGCTACACTGTGTCGTAAATACCGCCCGGGCAACTCTACTCCTATTGCTGATAATTCTGGTGTAGTATACTCGGTGATCAACCCTCGCCATACTACTGCGATACAAGTGGTCCCTCTCGCCGTGCAAAAGCACATCACCAAGACCGTCAGAACCAAGGAAACAAGGAAGGCCCGCAAGGCCTAAAACAAGACTACCAACAGGGCTTGGCGTTGTGACGCCTGTAAGGTCAACTGTCCAAACAAGGCAACTAAGACTATTCACCTGGCCTCTCGCCAACATTACCTCAAATTGTAATTCAACCCAAGGATTGCTTGGTTTGCAACCAGATCTTCTCATCTGACGACTTCCTTCGTCAATGTTAGGGTAAGAAACATCGTCGTGCTGTCAACTACCTCAACAACTCCAGTTAAAAACATCCTCTATCTAGTTTGTCTACATTCTGTTTCCCAATCTAGATACTATGGAAGACATGCACAATACACGTATGACCTTAGAGCAACTTGCCAATGCATACCAACAGATACAACAGCAATTCAATAAGGCACAAGCTCAAGTATCTGGTTTCCGCAATGAACTCAACGCTACACGCAATGAATATCTGCTAACTGAGAACTTATTTCAAGCTATCTAATCAAGATCTGGGACTACATCAATTAAGCCCAGAACGCCTGAGTCATTCAGTGGCAATGGATCCGTAAGAAGTTGGATAATTCATATAAACGCCTACGTCGGAAACGAACAAACCCTCCAGGCGCTGATTGTGGCAGTAAACTATCTACATGGCGCGCCACACGAACGGCGGACCGGATCCAAAGAAATTGAAGAAGATAAACAAGTCACGACATGGCCCAAGCTTCAAGAAGCCTTTATTGCGCGATTCGAAACACTGGACAAAATCAAGAATACCAGAGACAAGCTCGCAAGATGTAATCAAATCAAGAATGTTTCCTCATTCAATGAAGACTTCCAGAAGTTCTTGCTAGACATTCCAACTATAAAGGTAGAGTAACAACTCGATCGTTGTGCCTGAGGCCTTGAAACGTACATCAGGAAGAAATTGTGCTCTAAAGAATACAATCCCGTTTGTGAATTAATGCGTGACGCTGAAAGAGTCGAAATGGCACACTGCCGTTTCGGCAAATCGACTCCGAAGTTTAGAAATCTCCTGAAAACCACGGGAACCAAGGCCAATGAACCCGTACCCATGGACATCGGGGACCTTCAGCTGAAGAACGTCAATGCGGCAGAACGCGACCAGTGCCGTAAAGAAGGACGTTGTTTCTGCTGTGGTGAGAGAGGGCATATGGCTAACAAGTGTCCAAAAGGGCAATGGAACTGAGCCATTCAATGGGTCAAGCTGCAGTTCCTACAACCACTGACCTACTGAAATCACAGCTATACCTCCTGGAACCGCTCGAACCAATGAAACTACCCGAGTCCAAGCATCTACTAGGCCTCCCTGAACCAATGAAAGTCGAAGAACTCCAAGTAACCACCGTACCAATAGAAATGGCTGAAGACAACAATGGATCCTCCGAAGAAGAAGAGCTAAACCCATTGCTTGGAACGCTCTTAGGCTTCGAATCAGAAGAAATCCCCCAAGTCCGCCTGCAATTGGTTGCTCAACAGCTTATGGAAGCTGAATCCAATGAAACTCAAGCTCCGTTCCCACATTAACCACAACAGTATGCAACGCATGAATCATAGACTGCTGAGATTATCGAGGCAATACCCCACTTCCGCACAGATCTCAGTGATCCTTTCGGAACCCCAAATTTTGGTCTCTTGATTTCAAAAGGACACGAGGATGGATATCGAGTAAGTGTACGATTCGACACTGGATGTATCGAGAACATCATCTCTTTTCAACTCAGTAAAAAATTGGCATCAAGCATTATGCTAAACCTGAACATATGTCGATCATGTCCTATCAAACATTACAAAAAACTTCTGAAACAACTGAACCCGTGACTTTAAGTCTCGGATTCTACGCCGAGCGAATGAAATTCATCGTCTCTCTCCTACGATATGACGTTATTCTCAGTAACAGCTGGAAGAAGAAACACAATGCCACGATTGATTGTTCCAATAACCATGTGAACTTCAAACACGCAGGCAACAAATGCATCACCCTTGCGAACGAAACTATCAAAGAAACACCTCTCGGATCTCTTGTGAATGACTACAAGAATGAGTGCCCTATCTTTTCTGTTTTATTGCGTAATGAAAATGGTAATTATAGTGATAGTGTAAATAAGAGCGATGAATTTTCGGGAGTTCTTTCAGAGTATTCCGACGTATTCCGCAAAGAATTACCCAAGGGTCCTCCTCCGAAGAGATCTGATGAAGACTTTGAGATTGAGCTCAAAGAAGGAGCTAAGCCAATCAAGAAAGGTCTGTACCGAATGTCTCACACCGAATTAGCGGGAATCAAAAAACAAGTTGAACATTTGATTGAAATGGGATTCATACGGCCTACTAATAGCCCTTGACCTTCTCCTGTGTCATTCGTTAGCAAAAAGGATAGAAGTATTATATTCTACGTAGACTATTGGGCACTGAATAGATTCACCATCAAGAACACCTACACACTACCAAGAATCGACATCCTAATGGATCAAATTGGCTCGGCTCAATAATTTTTGACTATTGATCTACGGATTGGGTACCACTAAATGAGGACCGCTGAGAAGGACATACCCAAGACCGCTTTCAGCACAAGATACGGCCACTAAAAATACACCGCTGGTCCATTCGGACTGACCAATTCACCCGCTGCATTCATGAGCATCATAAACGACGTATTCAAAGATTACACCGACTCCTTCTTTGTGGTGCATCTAGACGACATACTCGTATACAGAAATTCAAGGAACGAGCACGTACGTCATGTGTAACTCGCCCTGGATCGGCTCCGAAAACACAAGCTATATGGGAAGCTATCCAAATGCACCTTTGGGGTCCAAGAAGTCGATTACCTCGGTTTTGTGCTACGTGCAGGCAAATAAACAATAAATCCGAACAAGGCCAAAGCAATAGAAATATGGGAAACTCCAACCAATGAGAAAGAGCTCCCGTCATTCCTTGGTCTCGTCAGCTACAATCGTAGATTCATACGAAATATTTCCGAAATAGCGAGGCCTCTCACAGAATTGACAAAGAGCGTTCCATTCAATTGGTCAGACACAGCCAATCGTGCCTTCCAAGAACCCAAAAAGGCCATAATTAACGCACCTGTACTTAGACAATTCGATCCGAAAAAGAAAATATTTGTGATGATGGATGCGTGTAAGTACGCCATTGGTGCTGGAATGGAACATGAATACGATGAGTGACGTAATACTGTGGCATTCATTTCAAGAACTCTGAACCAACATGAGCAGAACTATGCGGCACAGCATCTCGAACTTTTCGAAAATATGGACATCTTTCGAATGTGGAGTTGTTACCTGTATAGACAGAAATTCTTCATCCACACTGATCACCATCCAGTGAAATACCTAGAAACACAATAATTCCTTACCCCAAGACAAGTGTGTTGGTTGAAAGTATTTCCATATTCGATTTCGACATCACTCCAATCCGAGGAAAGTCCAATAAAGTTGCCGACGGACTTTCCAAAAAGAAAGTTACTACCACTGAACAAAACGAATACGACAAAGAATTATTTAGCAAATTTATGCGAAAAAAGGCTTCATTGGTGCTGTCAACCCTCGAACCAGGGTCAAAACTCATCAAGACACTAATTAATGAATACCAATCAAACCCATTATTCAACGAACTACTTCGGCACCCCAAAGAACTGTTTGAAGTTAGAAACGGCTTGATATTCCGCGGGACAAGATTATCCATACTCGACATGCCAATCAGAATCAATTTGCTGCACGACTACCACTCGACACCTTGCGCTGGACATCTCAGCGAAGCTAAAACTCAGAACCGAATAATTCCATTGTACTACTGGCGAATTATGAAGAAAACTGTTGAAGACTATGTGAAGAGTTGTCACACATGCCAATAAACCAAAGCGCGAAATCACAAACCATATATGGACTATTACAACCAATAGGCCACCTGAATCCAAATGGGAAGTCATAACCATGGATTTCGGCCTACCACTACCAGAAACCAAGAACGGCAACAGCGGCATTTTGAATGTTGTCTTCATGAGCAAGTTCTGGAAAGCACTATTCAAGTCCCTAGGCACTAAGTTGGCGCCTTCGACTGCCTATCGTCCTCAGACAGACGGCCAATCCGAAATTGCCAACAGAAAAGTCGAGGAAATGATTCGGGGATTCGCCAATTACAAGAAGGATAACTGGTACGAACAACTAGTAGAATTCGAAGTAGCTCACAGTTCCGCAGTCATTAGACAACACTATGTAGTCTATTCTTCATCAGCTATGGAATCCACCATAAGTTGATTCCACCAGAAGGTCACTTCTCGAACAATCCAACGGCGAAGTCATTCATTGACACCATACACGACACGACCAAATTCGAGCATGATCGTATCGTCAAGCAAAACGGGAAATGGCACAGTATGCCAATAAGTCGAGGATTCCCCATATATTCACGGTAGGTGACGAAGTATGCTTGCCTACCAAGTACCTCTCCATTGAACACGGAAATGGAATTCGAAAACTGCACCCTAATTTCTGTGGCCCATTCCCAACTCTGAACGAATCAACAATGTCACATTCCGCTTGGACTTATCAGACCCAATGAGAGCCCTTGGAATATCTGACGTGTTCCATTGTAGCTTTCTAAATCCCTATGTACCAGACAAGTTCAATCGATCCGATGAACCATTGCCACCAATCAAAATCCAAGATGGAACTGAAGAATACGAAGTAGAACAAATCCTAGATGCAAAAAAGATACGAAGGCGACCACACTTTCTTGTAAAGTGGAAACGCTACGGCGACCATAAAAATACTTGACAGACTGCCAATGACCTCAAGAACTCCTAAGAATTCCTAGCTTCATTTCAAGCGTCGAGGCGACGCTCTCCTTAATGGGGAGAGGTTGATACGCTGTTCTTCACTATTTCCTTCTTTACTATCTCCCTTTTATTTGCTTTCGCTATCTCTCTTTAATTAGTTTCTGTTTTCATTTTCCTTGTCTCATTTTAGTCTTTTAATTCTTTTGGCCTTTTTATTTTAGCGTACAAAGAATACCTGTCAGCTTATAATGCTAACATTTATCTGCAGACACCTCAAAGAACTGTTGTCTGTATCACCAGCTGACACAGCAATGCACTATTCCAAGTATTACTTGCTGACAATGCAATTAACAATTGCTGACAGCTGCAGTAAGCACTTTGCCAGGTCATTGATTAATTGATCTATCATGCCTTCTACTTAGTCTATATAAACCCAATCGGCTACGGGCTTGATCCCTGATTTTGTCAGCTTGAGTCCCACCCCGTGGTTCTTTTCACAAGTCAATCTACCAATTCGTTGTACATTATCTTTTTCCTGTTTGGAAGTCTACAAGGCTCCTGACGTTGGCATTGTACATCAGTCACAATATTTTGAACTCGTTAGCAAATGTCAGGTGTCTCGATAAGTTCAATGCTACTAGTAATCAGTCGATGAATAACTCTAAATATTGATTCATGCTAAAAGCAAAATGCTTGAGAAGAATGAACGAAAGAATTTATGAAGAGTACTGTAGAATAGGAAGGTTTCTGAGCCATCGGATCATTTCTCGAGTGACATATCTGTAATACGATACACTACAGTACAGCTTATACAGTTTCAAATTGTTTGATTCCAACCCCAAGTAGTTTATCTTTGAATCCTGCGACAATCAAAGCTTTAAAATGTAGCTGCTCAATCTACTATATTACTGCAAAATCTACAAAGAAAAATAAGTTCAAAACATGAATCATTCGAGACAGTTTGAGTATATCAAACAGAAAAAGTTGTACAAATTCCGACGCAAGCTTGGCATTTTGCGACGGTTTGGAGTAGATCCGTATTTCACATAGGTCGACAATAGATCAAACCTCGCTATGATTTGTAGTTGATGAATCTTCACTATTAGTATATTTGCAAGTTCATGCAGGTCAAGGCAAGAATCAAAAGTATAACTGTGAACCATGAGCATTCTGAAAGTCTGAAAGCTCTGCTGACGGTTCCATGCCGTATTTTATGCATTCTGAAGCACTGAATACAAATATCCTGTCCAAGAGCTTCAGAAGCAGGACATACCATCTTATGATACAACCCTATACATAAAAGCAGTTTCACGAATAAACTTGCATCAATGGCGAAGAGATCGACATGATGTAAGAATTATTATATCTTAGAAGTTTCGGGAGTTGTGGACTTCTGAGTATGGAATTCTTTTAGTTCGAACATTACAGAGAGAGAGCAACAATCTTTCGGCTACCGGATGTAGGTGTTTTTTTCAGGATTTCTTACTGAATTTAATGCGGCATTAATAAGACTAGCAACGAAAATAGGTTGAAAAAGGCAAATGCATTGTAGCGCCAACACTTGCTTGGTCTGTGCAATAATTTCGTGAAAACGAATGACTGTCTACATTACTTCAGGAGAAAGAGATGCAGGGACCTATTTTAGAAAATATCGGAAATGTATAATGAGAACGGTATCAACGTTGATGGTACCAATTCAAGTTGCTCCATCACGCTCGTACTCAGTTTCAAGGAATATTCTACATCCTGAAATGGTGTACTAAAAATACAGTTGATAAATTACTTACTATAATAACCAGTGAGTTGATAGTGCATAGTAATCCTGTACCAAGACCATGCATCAAATTCAGGTTTCTAATCGCACTGCAACTAATATCTGCCCTCTTGCTACTTTCGAATGCGGAATAGAGTGTTACAATGCGTAAAAGATCAGTCAAAAATTAATGCTATTTAAACTCTTAAAACATAATTGAATACTGCATGAGAAAAAATGAAAATAGAAACTCGGAGCTGCACTGCAAACATCAGTTTTTAAATTTAGACATTCGGAAATGTCAAACCGATGAGGAACTCGAACCTAATCACATTTTACGCTGCTGAGGCTCACTTTGATTCTTTTTCTCAAACTGCATTGGCAACGATGACCAGAAATACCATCTTCTCGGAGATTCCTGAGTCCACGAAATCTGTACTGATTTCTGAAAAATGCGTCGTCAAACGTTTTCAGAAAGAAATGCAAGCACCATAAATTGCAGCAGCATCTATTGAAAAAGGTTTTGAATAGAAAGAATAGCAGCGCGTCTAGAGCATGCAATTCTTCCGTGGACAATCATTGAGATGGTGCTGTTATAGTTTTCTAATTGATTACGCGATACCGAACGAGTTGAGAAGACAGACTTTAATTCTATACTAAATGCATATACTTTAAAGGGAGAAAACGCATTGAGCTCTTCGTCATACCCTCATTATCTAGAGTAATATGTATTTTGGTGCACTGAAAAGATATTTTCAGTTTGTTTCTAAGTGATTCAAGATGAGTCCAACAGCTATTTATTACTCCGGCAAGAATGTTTGGACATTAAAGAAATTTATACATTTCGTACGATAATGTTAATACGAAAGTGGACCTTCAAGCATGCTCCGTATAGTCAGGTATATTTACAAAAATGCGTTTTCTGATATAGAACTAACATGGTAACCAGAAATATCTATATATCTATATATCTATATATATGTTCCTTTTCTGAATACAGAACAGCTTGATGGAAATATTATTGAAACACGTTTTTCGCTGCTAAAATAGAAATGAGCAAATAGAAAGAAAAAATTAATTTTTTTTCTAAAATTAAGTTTTTCCCGAAATCCATCAGTACCTAAAAAACTCTACTTGATTAAGCAAGTTTTGTGAACTGAATATTATTAGTTTCACACATTTTTGAGATATTAGGCCACTAAGTCTCTTGTTATTCATACCACAATATCAAGCCTGATGTTTCCGTTATCGTTCAAATTATTATAGCTTTTCTCAATTTCGACGCGATTTTCCTATCAACTAATGTTGCAATATATGTCAAAAACCATATTCATCCTGAATTCATCTGCTCCGCGTTCACAGCCAAATTAATTCAACAGATTTGCCACGTTTTTATGCTTTTACGATTGCAATTCTTGTCCACGCACCCCTTTAGTTTTCTGTTTCGACTTTAGACTTAACTTGGACAAATGATGGGAGTTTTATTCATTCGCTCGATCATAAAACGTAATGTCATTTGAGAAAAATGTTAGGAATATAATCCTAAGTACAGCAACGAGCACAAGATTTATATGAGACCAACATGTCTGAAAGATGGTTCATATCAGAAAGGCCAATTTTGTGCAGAGAGAAAGTGTACTTTGAAGGTCCGTTAAGCTTGCGACTATAAGAATTAGTGTACATCATATAATTATTATGGTACTCGAGTATTTTTGAACGCACAACAATAATGTATCTATGGAACAATAGCGCAGTTTAGGATAAATTTAGAAGCACCTATATATTAGACTCGAAAGTCTTTGAAATAATACTTATTGATACAGAATCAAGAATAGACCATAAATGATTCGAATAAAGATGTTAGAGAACATTAATTCATCGCTCTAGGCGATGACTGCCCCGAAAGTCTGATGACAATGCGAGTAAAAACCATATTATGATACTATAGGTCAACATCACCTGTCAAAAACATTCACAAATGAGTGCTAGAATGAGTTGAGCGAGACAGAATGGATTCGGCGATGGAAATCTACTCATCTTGATCATGCACCTGGAGCATCTGTATTACCAATCAAAGCTCCAGTATGACCATTGACCCCAAAATACGTGCATTTCAGAGAATTTATCTTGATTCAGAAGCAATTGCGAGAGTCTACGACAGCTACCACAACGTTTCCGTTCGCAGGAAGAGAAGTACAGCTACCACAACATTTCTGTTCTCAGGAAGGGAATATATCAATTATGATTTATTGTGTTTTTCCGACCCTGTGTCACCAGGTAACTCGAATTAACGTAAGATTCTTTTACTTCAAAATATTTCAGATGTGATAAAACTATACAATATAGCTCGAACTACTTTCGGAAGTTAAAAAGAAAAGGATTGCGAAAGTAATGTCTTGCATGTTAAACATATCTTACGGCCAGCATTGAAAAATAGATAAACAAAGGATGCATAGAGTTCTTCGAGCTGGTTAATTGCAGATGAGAATGTACTCGAAATGTGTTCCACAGATCAAGAATCTAAGATATAAAAAAGAGTAAAGCTCATTTATGACGCGATGAACACAAATTAATCTACACTGAAGACAAATCAACTGAATCTGTGGATTTGAAAAAGAGGAGTTAGATATCCTTTTATAGAAACGTTAGAGACGGGTCACCGTTTTTCGATTCAATCCTAAAAATATTGAACTAAGAGTAAGAAAGATTGGAATGTATATTGGTTACAAAGTGTATCCCTTAATTGTTACTAAGAACTCAAAATCAAACGATGGAAAGTGCTGGAAAAGCAGAATTCAATTGGAAGATCTACTGATTTAGATAGTTATCGCATTCTTGAAGCTGATGAACCCGTTTTCTGACTAATCGGCTTTGGTACCTTGAAGGCAGAGTAGAATTTCTCAAGAATGTTCAATTTTTCACGTACAAGTAACGGAAAATTCTAGGTAATCGATTAATCAATTCGTCATATTTACTGACAATGAATACCAAGCGATTAAGATAATTGCTGAAAACAGAAGCAAGAAGCCAAACGAACTCTGAAAATTGACTTTGTAACTTTTTCTCAGTTCCATATCATTCACCTGTTCCGAATGATGGGTAGCCATTTAGCGATTGTGGTCGTTTTCGCTTTCTATCGCCATATAGCAAGTTGCAAAGGAATAAAAATAAACATTTAAAGTAGTTTTAAAATGGAGAGTTGCGTTTACGTTTAGTACTGCCTTCAACTGCGCAACGAAGAATTGAACATGCAGACCTTCGAAACTAGATTTCTCGTGAAATATTGTGAACTACTTCAACCCGTTTTCCCTATTTTCTGAAGGGCAGGCAGGTGTAACATGAGACCACGTCTTTCTGATCGTTCTTCGATGAATATGTTAACATTTCAGTCAATGTTAGTAACTTGAATCCGTATTTGGATTTTCTGCGATCTAGATGTATTTCTATTATTTGATAAGTTGGTCGCGGTTATCAAGCAACTAAGGCCGAAACTCCTGAATTTTAATTCAAACGCACGGCTAACTAATGAATTTGATGTGAACGCATCTCATATAATTCTCAGCGCAAGTCTACAATTTAGAGAAAGACGGGAAACAGAAGCTCCAAACTATTTTTCCTTTAGGAAACTTCCACTGACTATGCTCTAAATTCACTCTATATTGCTTACGCTTCCGATTTTGATCATTTCACGGGCTCCTAGTCAAATAAAAAGAGAAAGGTTGTAACATTCCTAAAATAGTAGTTCAAATATTTGAAAAAGGGCATTCGAGAAACATTATGATTCTCCTAGAACATCAGTATATTAGGAATAGGCCAATTCCAAATTCATTACTTCTTAGAGAAACTGTTTGAAAGGCATTCACCGAAAATTTGCTATAACAGAGGTACTATGATCCAGCAATAGATTCTTCAGACCCAGAATAGCTGGTAGATGAGCACTTATTTCATAGTTACACTATCTACTCTTATTCATCGCCCGCTTGGCTCGTATATGAGATCCGTTATAGTTCTTTGTTTAGCTTCTGAAACTTTTCGAACATGAGCCTTTGTTTTTAATTCGACAACAGCGTGCAATTAATCAATAATTCATGTAGTGTACGAGTAATGAATAATGCGTCCGAAGTAAAAAATCGAATCGAAAGGTCATCGGCGATTTGATTTGAAAATTTTGGCTACTGTAGGAGCATGAATTAAATTAGAAAAATGTTCTATGTACAATGAAGGGCACTAGAAAATTCATCCACACGCGACGCAACTAGCTTCAGAAAACTGCGAACATTCCGAATATTCTACCCCCCCCCTCCCCCTCCCCTCCCCCCCAAATATTTGGAACAAGAATTCTTCGAAGCACGAGTTCTGAAAGGATAAGGAAGTCCAAAACGATGCCTCACTCTTGGTTTGGGATTTCGACATTCGAAATAAAGGAAAGAATTAGAATCATGTACTAAAATGATGGAACAGAGCCACGTCTGAGAGATCAACAACTCCAATCATTAATCTATCAGAGTATGAGTAGACGATGCTGCCTTCATAGTAATATCACACGCGAGCTTAAGAAAATCAAGTACGAAAAAGGACGATTCATACGTAATCCAATTATATCCAAGAAAATGAACGAAATAGGAGAAGAAATTGTTTGTGTTGAGTAATTGGGTGTTGAACTGAAATTGGTTTATACTATTGACGTCCTGATTTTGATGCACTGGCAGTTTAGCATCGAAATTACCAACAGTTGATGTTAGAAGTGCTGGGTGCGTAATGAATACATTGAGAAGTGCCTCATTAACAGAAATTGGTATTACGTTCCTGACCAATTCTGAAGCAATCCGTGATGTCGGCATTTTTCAGATTCTCCCAACCCATCTGTGATGCATTCTAAATTTTCGATGTTTTGTTGAATACTAGCATGACGAGGATGAAAAATTGGATTAGTGAACGATTGTTCGATTGGGCAACCTGCAAGGCTCATAAGCTGTGTTCTTGGCGCTTTGTTGTACAGACACGTCATGTGTCGGCATGCAGGTTGTGTAATTGAACTAGCAGGACTGCGTGATAGTGACCAGCATCGTTCCACGGTACTGTACTACTGTCGTTCAATGATGAAATACGCTGACGTGTACACACTTGCTCTTATGCCGTCGAAACATCTTCTACCAGATGCTCGCTGAATTATGAGCATGCTTTACGGAATGGGTGTCAATCCAAACTTTGCCAACAAAAGAGAGGATAGTACGCTCCAAGATCGGCAGTGTTTTTCACCCAGAACGAATCACGTTGTTGACGCGGAAATGGACAAGCCTATCTTGCTAGAGTTTTTTCCAGCATGGTACCAACGCGGCGACCCAGACGATTTGGTTTTCGCCGTGTTGTACGGTTTCGTTGCTCTGGCGACCATATGGCTGTTGGAATACATCTGTGAACTCAT
>JAAUYH010154741.1_pt1 | contig 20201 bp, 15 predicted proteins | sample 7278061 | NCBI WGS metagenome assembly JAAUYH01 (sample SAMN14350203, study PRJNA611818) | marine sediment metagenome | isolation source: surface marine sediment (0.6m) | place: French Polynesia: Moorea | collected 2018-08 | reverse complement strand
TATATTCACATTGTATAAATCTTTGGTGTTTTCATTTTCGATTAATGTCAGAGCACGATTGTACTGGTTCCTTCTGTATCTTCTTTTTAAAGCAGCGATCACACCAGCATCTAGTAGCTGCAAAAATGCTGTGGTGTTTTTGGGAAGAAAAACAACTTCAACATTTGAAAGAAAAGATAGATCTTCTATTTGACCATGAGCAGAAGCGTTATCCGAAAGTAACAGAACGCTTCTTTCCGGAGTTTTGGATACATATGTATCAAATTCCTTCAGCCAGGCGGAAAAAATAGAAAAAATTGATCCAAGCTCGAGGTGTGTTTTCATACCAAACATTGAATTCCGAGGAATTTTTTTCCATGAAAGCATTTAGGATTTTTTGACCTTCCAATAAAAAGCATAGAAATTTTTTCACTCCCATCGGCATTACGACTTGGCAAGCAGGTAATCCGTTCTTTTTTCTTTTTTCTGCCTGGTATTGGTCCAGGTGCAATAGTATCTCTTGGTGGCATTTGATAAAAAAGGCCAAATTCATCTGCATTCCAAATATCCTATAAAGAATATTTTTTCGGTTTTTCTCGTAATGCAAGTAATTCTTTGTTGACCACAGTTTGATCAACATTACCGCTTTCTCCATGAGATCGATAACATTTAAAATGGTTGCGATTTTTCAGCTTTTCTAGCCAACCATTACTGAATTTCAAATGTATCTGTTTCTCAGCTGGAATTTCTTGAGTTAGAAGCATTTGTATACGACGAGCTTTTTCTTAAATTAATTCATCAGATACAAATACTTTTCTCTCAAACATGTCTAATATCCAAGTGGTAATAGCTTTATCCAGAGATAAATTAGTCACTCGTAGTTGCCTTTTTTCTTCAAATTTCCTTCTTGAACAGATTTTTGGATATAATTTTTATCACGCCTAATCTTCAAAATGGTATTGCGATGAGGAATTTTCTGAAGATTAAATTTTTTTCATAGCCCATTCACCGATCTCGTCGAAAGTCCCTTGCAGATTCTGACTTATGCGTTTTTCTTATCCGCTCAAAATTGCGAATTTTTGTTCCCAACTCAGGAATTGCCGTCGATTTTTCTCTATACTGTTGGTTCTCTACTCTACGACTATTCTCCAGGCCCTACTTCAGTTCGGGTGCAATGCCGTTTCGCATTACGGATTCGATCACAAGCTATTTGATTTGTGGGTGATTTATTTGCAGTGATGGAGGTAGGTTTTGTCCAAAACCCTTGCACATTGGAAAGAGGGAAGACTGTATTTGGTTGCCAGAATTTTATTTCCTTTTATTTATTTGCTGAAATGGTATTTGAGTTGGATTGTTTCAATTGGTTCGAAGTCAAGAATAAAGGCTAAATTTATTTTTCCGGGAAATGCTTTGTAGAAATAAGGCTTTCTCAGTATTCTGCTCGAAATAGCATATGAAACTTTCGACAGCATGAGCTATAGTTTCGTCACATTCTACTTTGTGTTGCATGATCTAACAGATCCAATGAACCCGGCCTTAGATAATAGGCTACTTAATTTAGACATGTCACCCTACAGGCGCTACATCACTTTGCCAGATATTTTGCTCCTTATTTCAACCTGCTCCTATTTAATTAGTTTCCGTAAAAGGGCAGTGAGCTGCTCCGGATCCTCAAACAGCGACTTGGTTCGCTTCCAATCAATATACAATGGGAAGCCATGCGGAATTCCTCATCCTTTCTCTCCTCCTCATTTTTGCATCTTCAGCATCTAAAGATAAAGCAGGACAATCCGTTTGTTCACCTTGCCACAATTCTCGGCAATGTGGAGCGAAGGTATGTTGGAAAGGACACTGTGGTTGCAAGCAGATGCAAGCTCGGCAAGGTTGCTTCAAGGAGCGGAAAGGTATTTGTGCACGGTGTCGCCACGATAACGAGTGTGGATCGAAAAAGTGCGTAAATCACCGATGTAGCTATGTAAATTGGCAAATGAAGGCTGGGTGCTTCATACAGCTTGGCTTGAAACGCCGTTGTGCACCACGTCTTCGTAGCTCTGAGTGTGCGTCAAGGAAATGTCGCAACTTTCGTTGCGATTGCGGTCGTCACCGAAGATGGCCGTTCAAACCCTGTTGCTTTCGCCGATTAAAACCAATCTGTGCTTGATGTCGAAGTGGCCGTGAATGCGCCGCTAAGAGATATATTCGTGGTCGTTGTGGGGATGTTAAGCGGCAGATTAGGAAACGGTGCTTTAGTCATTTGAAACCCATATGTTCGAAATGTCACAGTAGCGGTGAATGTGCAGCAAGGATTTGTTAGAGTGGTCATTGTGGGCATCGACTATGGCAAATTAGGAAGCGATGTATTCGCGGATTTAAACCCGTCTGTGCGTGGTGCGCAAACGGCGGAGAATGCGCTGTACGTATATGTTTGAGAAACCGCTGTGGAAATAAGGACTTGCAGACTAAGTGGGGTTTTTTCAAGCATTGAAATTGTAGTTCACTACCTGCGAGAACTTCACTCTGCTGCGTACAACTGCCGCCAGTGCGTACGGTGTGTCTTGCAAGGGAGAAGCACATCTTGTCAAATTTCATGAAGTCAGCGAATGAGATTGCAATAAAAGGTGGATAGTCCGTTAGTAACAGAAAACGCACCGTAACGAATAAGAAGAGTTGCAGCTTCTCCTCATGTATAGTACTGTATTGTTAAGTTTTGCTTTCGACATCGAACCTTGCCAAGCAGGAGTTGGTCCAAGAAAATTACGAGGCAATCTCTCGATTGGGGAGAACAAGATTTTTCAAAAGACCATTTCGTAGAGATTCGAAATCCACATTTCAAAGTGCCGCCGTACGATCTCTGGAACGACGAAGATTACACTCGTGTACTGGTCCTGTAACTGCATTGATGACACATTAAATTTTATTGGCTCGTAGACCCGTACAAATACTGTACAGTAACCGGTTTGAAGCAGACTATGACGCAATTCAGTTTTCGTTACGTTGAGGTAATCGAAGCAGGAACGTTCTTCCCCTTTGGGTTTCGCCATACACTTGTCCTTGATTGTACAGTATCTGCCGGTAAATATGGCAGCTACCATCGGACTGCCAGTCGAAGGCCGCAAAATTACAGTACTATGAAGTCAGTAACTTTTTCGGATCCCGGTCAGAGTCCTTCCATAGTATTCGACGGGCGTAACTTCACCATGAACCCGAAGTTTGAAAGAGTGCCAACATTCTACAAGCACACTTCACGTGCTCCTCAAACGCCACCGTAGCATACTATCAAGATCTTGAGGATTTCATACAGAGCGTTGAAGGGCAATTAGCACTGTTGCGTGTCAACGAAGGATGCAAGAAACAGCGCATCCATTTCGGTGTCAGGGCAAGAATCAAACCAAATTATCACTACAGGACATCACATTGTACGCTCTACGTTGCGTGATATCTGTGTACGTCAAATTCAAGCTAGTTGGTGAACCATGTGAGTTCCGTCGTCCCATCCAGCGCTGAAGACCATATCTAAAGCGAACCCACGCCATTGCATAGTAAAATTCGTACACCCCCAACCAGCAGCCATCATGAAAACCTGCATCGTCATATTCGCCGCACTTTGCGCACTCGTCGCTGCACAGACATCGTGCACGGGCACGCTCACCGGTGACCCAATAACGAACGATTTGTTCGTACCGGACGGTGCTACCTGCACACTCTCGAGAAACGTGACCGGGTCGGTTAATGTTGGCACAGGCTCAACCTTCAGCACATCGGGCTCTGTGACGGTGGATGGCGGACTTTCCGCATCACAGTCAGGAACGATCAACCTCGCCGGTTCGCTCTCTATTCTGGGTGGTGTGGAAGTCCTAGGCGCGTCTTCACTCAATGTCGCCGCCGGTGCATTCGTGGCTAGTATCAACGTGCAGCAAGTACCCACGGTGTCCATTGATGGGAACGCCGCAACTGTGCAAGTGATGGCTGCAAATTCGGTCACAATCGGCAGTAGCTTCTCTCCAGGAAGCGTGTTTGTGGACGAAGTGAAGAACTTTATCTTCAAGGGCACTGCATCCTCCATCCAAGTAAGTGGGGACGGTAACGTGCTACTGGATGGTGGTTCAATTACCGGAGGTGGCCTGCTTCGTACTCCCGGTACTGGTGATGTGAAACTATGTGGCGCAATGGTGCAGGGTGGCATCGAGCTCACAACCATCACCGGCAAATTTACGATCGTCTCCTCTGCTGGCTGTGCGACATCGTCTGTCAGTGGAACCATCAATGTGGTGAATGGCAAGGGCGACGTTGACATCGCCAATGCGAAGCTGGATGGTGTTGACGTGCTAGTCTCTAACCGTGATGGCAACGTCGAGTTGATCAACCTGTCGCTGAGCGATGTGGGCATTTCAAGTCTCAAGGGCTCCCTCACTCTGGACTCCATGGCGGACAGTGACACGACGATTGCCGATGTGAGCGGGCCGATTTCCATCAGCGGCTTCGAGACATTGGGCGACTTCAGTGTTTTGGGTGCGGGCTCATCGGTGACCGTGAGCGACTCTGACTTCGGGTTAGAAGACGTGTCTGTGAAGGATTCGGCGGGAACTGTGACGATCTCGAATAACAAAAATATCGGGCTGAGTCTCGAAGATATTGCGAAGCTGGTTGTCACCAGTAACTCGGGCACGGACGTAAGTCTGGTGAAGAACAGCGAGGTCACCTTCAGTGGAAACACATTCGAAAGTGTCGTTTGTGCAGACAATGGCTCGATCACAGGGGCCAACAACAACATCGAGTTTACCGATGGTCAATGTGCATCCTCTCTTGCGTAAAGCCGCGCGCCTGCCCCCTTCATTCAGTTTTCGTATCTAGTTCGACGTTGCTTCGAAACCTTTCAACCGCAGAGTGGGTCGACCCACCTCGAGACCGCAACAAACTAAAATTAACTTAATCATCTTCCAAACCATCTGTTTTACTCAATTGAGTTGACACTTCACTACCGTATCGAATTGGCTGAAGCAAAGAGGACGGACATAGCCTGCGAATCCGTAAGTTCCCTAACAGTAAGATCCACTTGCTGGCACATTGTTTAACGGGGAACACGTGTTCTTATATCATTGTCAATGTGAAAAAATGCAACTTCAAATTACAGTTTTAGAGGGATGCAACCTCTCCACCTAAACGTCGAATTGCATCGGAGAATGACGGCTTTCATTTTTTGGGAAACACTAGTGCCGCGTGAAGTCGGAATTCACAAAGTAATTTATCTCCGTAACTGACTTTTTCAAAATGCGTATCAATTTCTTTGTCGAAGTGTAGTGATAGCAGGGTTGAAAAATTCGAGTATTCTTCGGACCAAGAAATCTACGGCATACTAGAAACTTGGAATGCATCAAGTGTTCCTTGCTATGAAAGCAAAAAAGTAGCCTTCTATTTGGAGTTCGACGCTCGCAGAAGAAGCAAATTCAAAACTAACAACGTGGGATTTCTTATGACGAATTGTTTCTACAGGAGTCAATGAGTTTTGCGTAAGTTCTAGAACTATAGAGCGATTTGACTACATCGCCAAAAGGCCAATACAAGCACGTATGAAATGAAGTTCTGCAGGAACTCAACCCCATACAGTATGTTTTTTATGACGTCCCGAACAATTGTTTGCAACTGATGACGATTTCAATACAACCTTGACGGCATGACAACTGACCTGTTGTTTGTTCCATTGGAGCCCCTTGTCAAAGGCCATCCTAGTAGAGTACACGCTTTCTTGGAAGTGATGTAATGTAATTTACTGCATTCGAGTACAGTAAAGTAGTTGTTAAATGTCCAGTCATAATCTGTCAATTGTTCAGCCTTAAAAAAGGACGCCGTTCTATATACCGGGAAAGAGTTCATTACGTTTTGCTCTGCAAGTCGTCTTTTTATTTGTGTCTTACTTCATGTTCTGTTTGTTCAAACACCTTTTTAGACAGGGAAAAAAGATACTGTACATAGATCTGTTATGAACATTTCATTTTCTCCAAAATTTGTATAAACTGCGTGAGGTCGTGATCCATATTTTATGTTAGATTTTCAATCTGCATTGAGCACTGACTTGTTGCGGCAATGTTCTCCATAAATCTATGGCAGATTGGTTCGAGATATTTTTTCGCGTAACTGATGCGTATCTAGTTGTGCCCGAGTATTTAACACTTCATATAAATTGGCAGCATCAGATATTTTCATGGCTTCAGCCAATACATCACTCAAAGAAGTCTGGGTTATGTCCTAAAATGAAGCTGCAGTAACACTCGCAGATATGCGTTCACTTTCAGAAGCGCTTATTAGGTCTCCGATATTGATCTCAGTCACGCTGATCCGCAAGATAGTATTGTCATTGTCAATAGTTATCGAATCTAATTCAGAGTTATTGAGAAACAAGTTGCGGATTGTCTGCACATTTTAGATAACTTGCTGATATGGCAGGAACGTTGATTTCATGCAGCATTTAATTAGTTTTGCACGTGTCGCCTTCACCAAGCTTCTTTAGGCATCCTTATCCCGTCACCCGCTCGAAGTAAAAAACCTTCTTCAATTCTTCGAAGGGATCTGTTCTATGATGGTTCAACTAAAGGTCGATCTGCATTTCGTTTCAGGGCTACCTCGATAGCCGTTCTCAGCAGTACAGAATGATACCGCATTTTGCTGTGCCCGATCAGCTCGGAATTTAATGGCTGATATTTATCAGTGCATCAGGCAGACAACAATTCAACCTGTGATCTAGGAAGCGTACAATTAAGTTCATGTACTCTGCATTTGTCCATGATAAAGATCTAAGGTCCATTCGAACGTGCTCGGACTGCATTGTATCAAAATTAAACCCGATACTCAAATCCTCGAGAGTACATCCAGTCTTTTTTCTGGGATCAGTACTGAAATGTTTGCAGGTCACAATTGCAAGTCCGAAAGCATCTCGATTTTTTCAACGAACCGATTTTAAGTCCTAGGAAGCAAGTGAGATATGTCCGCATCGCGTACAAAACGATAGTAACTCTATTCTTGTGATTGGAGAAATCAGTGCCACAAACCTTTTTCTGGCGTCTCTCAGCCACTCAGGTATGTTTTGCGAGAGCCTATGCGAAAAACAGATTCATTCTTGTTGTAGATGTTAGACAACAAAAAATATTTACAGATCCCACGGATTTCTTCCGTACGTTGTGCCAGACATTTTCGTGGGCTAGAATCTACTTTTCCATCCAACTTATTTGATAGTTTCATAAGCGGTAGGATTAGAAAGCGACTTAACCAACCGTTTGATGATTTGAAGTTATTGATGTACAATCCTATCTGCATAGCAATAGAAAGTGTACGCAGTATCCTTAATGACAGAGGAAAAATTGCTGGTGTGCCTGTCTGATTATTTCAACCAGCTTTTCTTTCATTTCTAGATACTTGGCCTAGATATTTCGTCGAATATCCGATGGCAATATGTTACGGTCCTCCTGCAATAATTTGGACAGATCTGACTGGAGTTGACTGCGAGTGCTTACTCTAAAGCCGCCAAAACGTCCGAATTTTAGATTAGTTCATCACAGTAGGTGATACCGATTCCAAACAGTAAAATCGGAACGATCTGTAGCATTATTTGATGTAGAGTCGCATCAAAGCAATTAATGTTACGAAGACCTGGTACATGTTTATCCTTACTATTTCGTTCCGACGTAGTGTTAGTACATTGTGGACAATCGTTTGTGTTACAACCAGGCCTTCACATGCTGTCCATAATACAATGTGCTCGGGCAAACAGCGGGGATGCCTTTTAAAGGGGTAGACTTGTTACAGGAAAAGCTTTGTATAAGATTGCAGTAAAAAGAAAAAGAAATATTGATGAAAAAGAAGTTGGATGTATGCGAGGAAATGGAATAATTAGTGAATAGTCATGGAAGAATTAAAAATTAACTGATATAGTAACGTAGAATTAAAATATCTCGAACAATCTGATACTTTTGAGATCAACAAGTGAAGATTTCTTATAAAAATTACAGTGTAAAATGTAAAAGAAAAAACTGAACTGTAAGCAGGAACTACTCTTTATTCAGCAATACGAATACAGCTACATTCTGTGTTGAGCCCTTCCCATGACCAGGAAAAAATGCTCTCGGGATGAATAACAGTCAGGCTCACTCTTTCAGTTCATGGCGAAAAAGAAAGGAGACACGGAACACGTTTGATAAAGGCGAATCGACAACATTTTCGACATGTCGTCATGTTAGATACCTTCTGCAAAACTTGCTGTTATGATGTCAACGCCGGAAAGAAGAAGAGATGGGGTAAAATTCATGCTTGGCCATTAACGGAACCGGGGTCTCTTTACTGTGTGAGGGACAAGAGATGAAAATGTTCGGTTCAATCCAGTAATGTAAGAAGGATGAGCGAGGGTTGGCAGGAGTTATTTAGGTGTTTGTATTGCTAATGATTCCTTGCCAATTTTCTCAGAATCATCATTAGAACTGAAGGCTCAGTGTTTGCAACGAAGCATAATCTTGATCTTTGGCGCAAGCAACATGCCCGGAACTTGTACTAAGATCAAATTGTAGTGTGTGTGCTGAGCAAGATAGCATACCCGTTCCCACAGTCGCTGGGAGTAGTGGATATGAGAGCACGTCGTATTCTGCTTGGTTCGATTTAAGAAAAACGCTGTTTCTTCCAACACCATTGTCAAGTTTTATTGCTTCCTTGCAAGAGTTTGGACTCGCCTGCCTATGTCAAAAGTAACTTCGGACCCATCGAAAGTGGTGAATGTGTTGCGTATATGGCTAGAACCTCGAATTCGGCGTGTAAAATCAAGCTCTTCAAATCACACAGTTGTGTGAGGTTAACAAATTGATAAAAGTACGGCGCCGGTTTATTTGTATATTCGATCACAAGACCATTTTTCAAATGATCTTCATATCAACTTACTGAACAATAGTCATGGCAGGTAACAACTTGGATGGCAGTTTTTTGTGGTATTCAGATAGTGCAAATTGTGTCTTATTTCGGTGCTTCTGCGTAGCTTAGTGCACCGCCCGCTCACAGCTTGAATATAAATAAAAAGTAATTTCATTTCTACGTTTATGATTAGTGAGACTGTACAGCACTCAGGAAAAGGGCGGATCACAGTGATATTCCTCTTGTTTGTCTTACCCTTCGCGTTCTCTGCCGACTTTGAATTGATTTAGATTGTGTTGCCAACATGGAGTGTAATGAAATATTACAGGCAGCAGCCTTGAAAAAACACTTGACAGATATTGTGACCCGTTCAGACTGTCCTCTTCTAGTTTGTGCAGTACGGTCCCAATCCACTAAAAGTATACCTGTCCGGATTAACTGAATTTCTATTCGCTTATGAAGCACAACAAGTCATGCGGTCCCGCAAAAATGCGCTAACTCCTGGCGGGGTGGACCTTGCCCTATCGACAGTCTGCCCCCGTTTACAGAGCTTGCCGGCGCGACAGGTGTTTTTAGCGCCCAGGTTTTGCTCCTGATTAGTCTCTAAATCGAACGAACTAGTTAGCTAAGCTTTATGAAAAATATAATGTTTTCAATCATTTAGAATATCTAAAATATTAGACAAAATAATAAATGCACAATCTTCTAGTTCACAAGTACCTAGAGACTGTCCAACGAAGACACTGTCCTTCAGCCGACTTCTAAGGTTGTTCGATAGAATTATGGCACCGAGAATTTCATTTCTTATAATAGAAACCCTGCACCTATCGCTAGCTCTGCTCGTTCCCACTTTTCCAAGTACTGGAATTAAATGGGTTACCCGGCAAGCTGAAGAAACAGAAAACGAGACACTTTTCAATAAATAACTAACTATAAATAACAAGTAATAGAAAAGGAAGAGGAAAAAATCGCAATAGAACGTACAGGTAGATATATATTACAACTGTAGCGAGGCACGCGAATGCAAAGGCGGAAACGGTGGATGATGGCGAGCGCGGCGTATTAGAGCGAGCAATACAGCACAGGACAGAGCGCAAAAACAGGGAGAGGAACAACAGATCACAAGACCTGTGCCAGAAATACGAAAAGGGCGCGCAAAACCAGAGCGAACGCGAGCAGCAGTGCGCAAAACTAAAGCTAGCGCGAGAAGGGGCTTGCCGAGCAGAAAGAAACGTATTATTTTCTCTAGATTATATGTTCACTACCAAGTATGTTACCGGAACAGTACTATCGCAACTGCAAACGAGTAAAAAGAAGCGTGGGCATGCATTTACTGAAAGGGAAAGAAAGAGAGCACGAAGGAAAGCAAGAAAGAAAATGAAATGAAGCGTACGTGGGATCGAACAAACGGGAAGTTACACGGCATTTTCATTGAAAAATGCAGGTTCGAAGAGATCGAATTCCTCCCCAAATATGGACTTGTACCAGAAAATGACATGTCTGTCAAATGCACCGAAAGTATTCTAATACCACCAGCTTTCTTCCGCTTTAGTATCGGGTTGAAAGGCCCGCGAGTAGAAACCTCCGGAGTCCTTCTTCAGAGTGGCCTAACAAATAGGGCGAAAGCACCTCCAGATGTAGCACCAAGGTCGTATTCGGTCGTAGACTTGAGTATTATTCCCAGAGCTTGACAATTTCGGAAAGCATATCCAGCATTTCGTAGCTACAGCCAGAATCAACGCTTTCAACATTCCCCATGTCTCTTTTAAAATATGCAATGCCGATCAGGGTGGGTGGCTTTTCCGAGAACCCTGCGTTGATACCTGCCGTCCATTTCTCTGAACTCCTGTAAATCACCCATTGCAAGCGTTAGTAATGAAAAATAGGGTAGGAGTGGGAGTGCAAAGTAATACGAACTGAACTAAAAGGAGGAAAAGGGAATGCAAGCGGAAAAAGGGAAAAAGATGGACTGCAAACGGAAATGAAAGGAAGAGGACGGAACAAATAGAAGCGGAGTTGACTCTTTCACCTTTGCAGAAGAATGATCTTGCCGTTGAACTATCCTTGCTCTAAGGTGTCCTTTATGAACTTTTTCTTGGACGACGATATCACTCGTCTCGCCTTGCAGAATCAGAGCAAGGGCGATCAGAGGCGCACACAACAAGAGCGAGCTCGAGCAGGTTGCGCACACCCAGAAAGAACGAGAACAAGGGCGCGCAGAACCTGAGCTGGCTCGATCGGATGTGAGGTCAGTAGTTACTAGGTTAGGACTGTCTGCAAACGGGTGACCTCACCATGGCTATAATATATTACTACTCATGCACAACCTTAATGAAATTAACCAGATTTCTACGTTTACTCCTATCGCAATAGCTACGCCACGTCACGCTCTAACTGTACAATATTGTCAGGCTAATTCTCGATTGTAGCCAGTGAGATTATTGAATAAAAGATGAATATCCTAACTATCCATTTTTCAATCAACAATGTAAGAAACGGAAGTTTTCGTTTAGGTCTCAAGCCATGTCAAGGAAGCGAAATGGTTTTAATTGACGAGGAAGGAAAATAATTAAAAAGTCGTCCAACGTGACTTTCTGTAGTCCAATTCTCAGTCGTAAACGAGTATCCTTCATATCTTTTGAAACAAGGAGAACAGAAAGAGGATGAATAAGACTGATTCGAAAGAGAAAGCGAAAGCAAGTGAACAGCACCTAAACTCATTCCAGAAGCCATTAATACCCAGATTTGGTCCGATGCCTCATGAGAAGATGAGGTGATATTCAACCGACACAATCAATGGATGGTTGATCATTTACAGCAAAAAATTCTTGTGAAAGCTCGGCGCATTGTTCGATGTATTTAGTTGAAGTAGAGAACGATCTAGGCGAGATTACAGCAGCGAGTTATGATAGAAGATGTGCAACGTTTGATTTTGCAACAGTTACTGTGCCGGTCGGTCTGCTGCTGTCAACGAACAAGACCGCTAGTACCGAATTCTCACAGGAACTAAGTGGAGAGAACCGCACGGCAATTCAGTTTTGTGCTAGGGTTGTGCACAACAAGGCTATGCTGAAGTTTGTGAAAGATGATTTATTCTGGCCAAGAAATGTACCGCAGCTGTAGGTAAAAGGACCTATTGCATATACTGGCATTTAGTTCGCCAATCTATATGCACAAAGTTTCGAAGGTACGGTCGTATTGCATATATTTGGTTGGTGCTGGTTTGCAGGGTTATAAGAAAAGATATTTGATGCTGAATCGTGTCCAAAGTTGTTGTCATCATGCATTGAGTGTTCATGTGTATCGAAAATGACAGGTGGTCAATCGAAATCTTAAGTCTCCTTAGCTGGAAGCATTTGTTGTTACGTGCTGTAATCAAGACCCCTTTTTCGGTTGGATCTTACTATTTCTTGTGCCCTGTGGGAATAAATACGTCATGATTGACTACTGTAAAAGGAACAATAACAATGGAACCAGTTATTTGGCTTCCGCTGAGCTTATAGCGGAGAAAGGTTGGCGATATGTTTACGGATCTATACAGTCCGTTCTAAGTTAAGTCTATTAACTCCTACATAAGGTAAATGTAAAAGTGAATTTGAGAAATATACAGATGAGCAGCGTAGACGGAAACTTTTCGAGAGCCCAATTTGCCGCGAAAGGTTCTTCTAAAGAAGAAGCGTGCGATGAAGATCTTTCTCAGTGTAAAATAGAGGCCGTAAAATAGTCTATGATGGTAAGCGGGGAATCGGGAAAAACACTTCGGTTCGATACTTCCCAATTTTGGACTGAAGTTCAGTTCGCGACGGAACCCTCGACGGAAAGCGCCGAAAGGCTTTCGTTTGCTAAAAGTTCTATGCAAGCTTCTAGACGCAATGTAGGCTTTGACCACACGCATGCGATGATGCTTCTTGTGCTGTAAAAATAGATTGCCCATCCAGCATACGGCTGCAAAGCATTTATTAAACATATGGCATTGCATCTATGATGAAGAAGACTGTGAATAAGACTTCTCAAAATACTTAAAGGGGAGTAATGGAAATTGAGCAGGATATATCTCAGCAGACAAACAACTATATGCAGAACATTGCATACAAAAAGGAAGGTCGAAAACTCAGTAGTAACCAAACATCAAGAAATCCAAGGACCTAGCAATCTTGGGTCGTGACGGATAACATCGAAAACACCTGATATCGAACAATTCAGAGCATTCTCTGACTTTACCTACATGATTGATAGGCACAGAAGATGACAGTGGTGAAAATCTAGAAGAGGAGATGCATCAAGTGCGAAAGACTTATCTGATTCTAGCCCAGAATCTGATAGTCTGAGGTCGGATATGGACGTCAATGAAGCTGGGCAGTTGTCAGGACAAGTGTTAAGAAGCGTGGAGACAAAAGAAAAAAGAATAATAAGCGAGAGTATGAAAAGGGATGTGCGGAAATATTTCCACACGAGTAGGCATAAGCGACAAGTGGCGGAAGAGAAACTTTCCACATTGGCTAGTCAGCAAACCGTAGAAGTTGCAGCAGCCCGCGATATGATTGAACGCAAGAAACTCATGGCACTTGAACGAAACCGATGGAAAATCGAGCAGGATGAGAACATACGCGATTCATCCACAGGAGGAGATCGAGCAGCTCTGTGCACAAGAAGAAGGAGAATAAGCGTTTTGATACGAAGAAGGAAGCCAGGTCAAGCCGTTGCATTCATGCAATAGCGAGCACAATTGCACATCACCTCTTGGGCTTTAATGCATCTCCAAACTCAGTGGTATTAGAGCGATGCAAAAGGAATTTGCGTATAACACTGAATTCATTTAAAGAGACCTAGCCAATGAAATAGGCGAAGCGAAATTTCTTCGGTTTGAATATGAGTGAGTGGGTACATTCGCTTGAAATATTTTCATATGATAAAATAGTAAATTGTGCTACTCAAATAAAAATTCGCCATTGAGAGCTGTATTTTTGGTAGTGCGAAAAACTAATAAAAGCAAGGGTTGGTTCATTCCTGCATTATATGCATGATTAAGTAGGTGACAGTCCACCTATCGTAGATTTCCTGTGTGATAAAGACCATCCGAAATTTGTGATCAATATATCCAGCATCAGTCGCTTTTCCAAGAGTATCATGTTTATCTGTATCAATTATTGGAGAATTCAGATGCATCGTAGAGGTACGATAAGTTATTTGAGCGAAAATTGATGAAATTAACGGCGTCGATTTCTGTGTTGGCCAAGCTCTGTCAGTCCTGCATAATTCAGCTTGGAGAAATGCTATCAACAGGACCAGTTGTGCGGAAGATCACGGGTACCCGAAGAGGCGAAGAAGAATTCTCAAATTAGGAGCTGATGGATAGGTGGCTACAAAATGCAGCTACACTTTTCGCGGATCTTGTACAATTAGAAGACAGAAAGAACGCAAAGTTGATATTGACTGTATGGGTGCGCCGAATCCACAAACGTCGATGGGAGTCTGGTTTGAGAATAATCCTCTAGCATACATAGACTTTAGGAATTATAGCGGTATTTGGGGTTCTTCAAAGGAACCAGACGTTCTCTGGGTGATTTATTGATGACACGCGAACCAAGGCCCGGCATCCACTTCCTTGGGACTAATGCTTCTTATTTGATTACTTCTACAACAAGAAGGGAGTGCTGATAGTGCAAGAATACTAATTTGCAGTCTGTTTGGATTAAATTCTGGAGCTATTGAACGAACTATCCGGATTTAACTCAAAATAAGGCACATGATATCGAAGATTAACTTATTGTTGTATACGAAATCAACACAGGAAACAATGTTTCACTTGATCAATCGAGAAGATGAGATAGCTGGATCAATATCAATATACGGAGAATCGGACGGTATATTAGTACCTGTTGCAGATATTGTTATTGTAACATGATAATACGAGATGTTAACAAAATCTCGATGTACCTTACCAGTAAACTGAACTAAATAAATTCATATTCCCTCGAAACGAACCGTATCTTACCGCTTGAGAATCGATCACGTACTGATAGTGTCGAATAAGATTGGTTACTTTCCGTATCCAGCTTCGTTTCTATTTTTATTGCAGTTCGGTGAAATTACTTGGGTTGAAACATATCTGATAACGATGCACTGCAAATTATGCTATTCATTATGCATTAATTAAAAATTGTTAGTAGTCAACGTCATGCTTCTACTTCAAGTTAGATATTTGTCTAAAGCATGTTCGTACGAAGACAGCTGACATTTGGTCTTCCCTGCTTCTCCCAAACTGATGGTCCTCAGTCAACAAGTCAATGTAACTTGAGTATCAATGAGCGCTCAAACGGCTATAATAAGACCGCTCTTCTTTTCATTACTCATAAATTCCACCATTCTTACAAATTATGATGAAAACAATTTGACATCGGTACAATTTTTCTACCGAATTAATCCATAATTATCAAAATTGAATCGTTGTAAACATTGGAAAGTATGCCACAAAGCCATGTTATCCATTGAAACGGTTTTTTCTCAAGTTTCTGAAGCTATACCATCATGTATTGACTTTTTATTTCAGGCATACATCAATGTCAATGATTAATTTTACTCAGGTAGCATGAATGTAGTATCTGTTTTGAAGACAAAGCGAAAAACGAACTTCTACAAACAAAAGGTTGAAAGTTTACTCAGAATGAACTTAGCTGTCCCAAAACTACCCTACCTCCTTCACCTCCTCCTTTTCGTATACTCCGATCGATAAAAAATATTCAACTCACAGCGGCAAAAACAGAGCTTTCTTGACCATAGAATATTTATCTTCTGGTCAATTTGAAAAGATATCAATTAATCTTCTGGCTCCAACCGTAAAATTCTATTTTCTAGTTTGCTTTTTGAATAGAAAATTCTCGTTAACAATGGACCTCGCTCATTATTCAATGACCGAAAATTTTCCACTCTCCGCATTCTTCACCGTGACAATTACACAAACGAGACCACTATTCTTTTTGACCGAAGAAAAATGCAAACGATTCAGATCTCTCTTCATGGGAATACACTGCACACATAACTTATGTGCGAACGAAGCGGATATCCAATCTGGTAATACAGGCAATGCTGCTCGAATGATAAATGCATAACGGGTTAAAAATACACAACTGCATGTTATGAGCCGATTTATTTCGTCTTATTCGTCATACTCTGATACAGGTACGCAAAGAACTACACAGTCAAACTTAAAAGCTTGCATTTAAGATAAATCGTGTAGAGATCTGTCGGCGCATCTAGGCAAACAGAATTGCTATGGAATGCTCGAGGTCCAAGGAGCTGCCCTTTCCATGTGCAATGAGACCTTACAGAAGCGTGAGCTCCCTCCAGTCAGAAGAGTTTTTTTTGAAAAAATGAGCATAACAAGTATCATTCTGCAGGCTTCCACCAAATACGGATCAACTCCTAGCAATTAGCCATCGTTGCATTCGCGTTTGATGCTTCATGCAAGAAATTATCCGTTAGAAACGCTTCCTTCAATCGACTGCTATCAGCCTACAATGTTCTGTTGTGCTAAAAAATAACTGACCATTGCAAAAGCAACCTACAAATCACAATTTTCATGACCCGGTCAAATAGTTCTGTGAAATCTAGCCAGTCAGAACTTTACTCTAGCAGCTTGTGCCACTGGTAATGTGCATTACGAGCGATGTTAATCAATTACAGGAGTGAAGCCGTGTATATATAGTTATGAGGAACCAAAATCACGAAGAGAATTGCATTTTCTAGATAAGAACTTAGTTTATTTGAACCTCCAGGTGCAGAAGGACTACATGTGATACAATGTACGGATGCAAAGCATATAATGTTCTACATGGCATAGTAGAACATTTTTTAGCTTCTTTAGAATCAATCTACGCCTCAAAATTCTACTAGAATTGGCTGGAACAACGGAAAATCTGAGAAATTTCATGTTATTTTATAATTTCTCTAATCATTCTAAGGCTCGAAAACTTTATGTTTTTGTCTTCGCATAGTATTTGAAGTAGACTCACAGGGATAACTGCTGCCTACAGCAAAACTTGATCCAACCAGCATCCATACCACTTTTCCCCTTACGGCTTCTAATGTCGTCAAACCAACTCTACATTAGATCCAACTATGTTTTGTCCTACACAAAGTACGATGGTAATATTTAAGGAGAATAAATGAAAAATGCGCAAATCTATTGTATGCAATCATGCATAATAAGATTCAATGTTCTGTAATTCTCAACATTCCCTATTATTTAATTGCTTAAACCCCTCATACTGCAGTACATCACCCAATCCTTTGCATGAAACGCACAAGAGGTGCAGGAGTACGTAGATTTTGAATAGACATCGATGAAATTTGAAACCAAATGTGAAGCGGCAGATAAAAAAATCAACCATATTTCGCACCATTTGATTCTCCTTTTCACAACTGACTTTGCCATAATCTGCTCTCGCTCTCTATCTTTGTGCACATAACTTTGGTACCAGACCACTTGATCCGAATTTATTATCCGAAAATAAGTTCAGTCATCTGTGAGGACAAGTAGCTTATTTATCTTAAGCCTCTAGACCCGTAGCTCATTTTATAAGTGCTCGATTGCCTCAAGTAAAAACCAACTCAAGAAAAAAGCGCGACACGGAGAAATACTTAGTAGCGTAGCCAATATTTTTTTAACTCAAAAGATATAAATTTTGTTCCCTAAGTTCATTTTAAAGACAACTTACACTCGAGATTATACTGATGTTGTTTTCTTGCACAACAAAGATCTGACGTCGCAGTTAAGAAAGGTAATTTTAATTCTTGATGCAGCAAGTAATGATACAACTGTACAGTGTGCATTATAGAAAAGCAGCCATGCTGTAAGATCAGCACAAGCTGGTGAATTCTATGTACTTTGTGGAATTTTTGAATACTACATGGCTCTTATTCATTTGCAAAATAATATTTGGATACCTGATAACCGCTTTCAATTCGATATTCGACACACTTTCTAAACTTTCGATAGTTTCTGAAAAGCAGTTAATGATGAGCAGGTAGCCCGGGGGTAATTACGAAAATCGTGAGCTTTTCACAAAATAAGATTTATCGGAATCGTTAATGAATAACTGAATACGAAAATTTTGGAGAGTTTCGAGACTGCTGCAAGACTTGAACATTCAATTAATCTTTGGATAGTCTCCTGAAAAGGAAGTAAGCTTGATTGTGAGATAAAATATGCAATGTGGCTACTGGCAACGATATTGGAATAGTTCACTTGAGGCTAGTGATATAATCCGTATGAATCACAACAATGTTACCATGCTGTCAACGGTCTGAGGATTACTGTGCACAACCAACATTGAGCCACCGGTTAGCTAATCATTGCTGAGGTCTTTCTATCGTTTCATTCTTGTAAGACTCACGACGCTCGAGTTCTAGCTACCTGTTTAGCCACTATTCTGCTGTAACTGTTTCTTAGTAGGTGGTAGCAATTACTCACTGTGATTTCAAAGACTGAATAAATACCTTTGACTTCCCCACGTTTGGGGCAGACCTTAACATTGAACATCGATTTTGGACAACAAACAATTACGTAGCTCACCTGTGACAATGTATTACCTAACTATTCTAATATGACTCTTATGGTCCGTATTGGATTCTATGCACTATCATTAGTCAGTAATATCATAGCCATGACATTTGAAAACCCTATCCTGATGTAATTAATTCCTATCACTTTTTATTTTATTTACATCAGTAAATGGCATGTATAACTCCTTATTACAATAATTAGAATATTCTACCTTACAATTTGAACAATATAAAAAGGCCAAAGTTGAGAACAACTGAGCCAGGCAATTCTCTAAATCACCGGTATATGTAAACCGGCGATCGCCCGAGTCTTGGGCATCGAAACAGCTTCACTAACATCAAGTCATAGGGCATATAATCTTGATTATTTGAATTGCTACAGTGTGCGCTTCCCTGAGGTCTGGACAAATATTAATTGGTCGTTTTTCAAATCATTTCTATCGCGTCCTTGAGAGTAATGGTCGCTTTGCTACAAGCATTCAAGGTCCACTGCACCCGTGATATGCAATCAACCATTCTAATCCAATCTATTGGCTACGTCTTTTACTCACATTCTCTGAAAATTAACGACTGGAATGCGAAATCGATCTCACGGGTTGCACGCTACAGGTGTACAGATTCTTTGAATACGGCGAAAGTTTTCGGCTTATAAGATTTGAAATAGGTTAAGGTACTTTTTATTTCCTCCCCTCGGCCTCAATTTCTCACTCTCCGTAAAGAATACTATAGTACTTCTTCAACTCATTTATTTCAAATTACTTCCTTCGTCCCAGCAATATTGTCACAATTCCAATTAAGGAACTTTGTAAAACTACCTCAGGCTCGGCTAGAAAACAATCTTACCCTAAGCAACAAGAAACAGAGATGGCTATTGGCCTAAAGCACACAGCGCATGCTAAATAGTCCATGAGAAACGCTGAACAGGTCACATAAATTCGATTCGAGGAAAAACAGATGAATTCGAAAAACTTGACCTTACAGAGCTTGATTGAAGGTAATATATAATTCCATCTGTGCTTGACTATCTCAAGGAGCTAGCCAAACAACTTTATCGGCCATCGTGTTGCGTAGCGTAGAATGAAGGATTGTGGCTATGAAAATTAGTAAATATGCAGTAGGTAGTACCCGTGCTGCAAGGTACCTTGCACTCTGATGACTTCTTTTATCACTAGCTACATGCTAAACTATTCAGTTGACTGTTAGAAGAACAGAAAGCTGCATAGATGACCAGATTGAGATCCACATTTGTTGTTTTCGCACCTTCCTGAAGCGTACTACGTGTGGCTCGTAAACTTGTCGCAAATTACGCCTAGTGCAGCATAGTAATTTTGTTTAGACTGTGGCTGAGCAGAACCGCAACAATTGTTCAGACAAATGTTCGACACACATTGCTGATCTTCAATGCAAGATTCGAAATTATCTAAGAACTGCAGCACAATCTCAAAGTCTGCGTAAACTTTGACCCACACCGGCTTTCTCAGCCTTGTGAAGATGAGACGCAGTCTGCAGTCGTGGAACACGGAGCAAAATCGGTGCGAAGTTTAGAATCTTTCACGCAGGCGGTCAGAGATGCGCATGCCAATATAGAAAACGCCAAAAGCAGAATTGTGCGCATGATGAAATGGAATCTGTCAAGTGGATGATGAAACGACTGTGGAAAGTCTAGAAAGGTACTGGAGAAGGACGAGAACGAGGGACGTACTGTTTTGATGAGGAAGGAGGGTGGACGAGAGAACTACTGAGGTACTTAGCTTAGAGCTTTCTGACGCTGC
>JAAUYH010112552.1_pt1 | contig 20204 bp, 15 predicted proteins | sample 7278061 | NCBI WGS metagenome assembly JAAUYH01 (sample SAMN14350203, study PRJNA611818) | marine sediment metagenome | isolation source: surface marine sediment (0.6m) | place: French Polynesia: Moorea | collected 2018-08 | reverse complement strand
ACCGAAACGCCGTCGCCCCTGGGATCCATGCTGAGCGCAGGGATTAATCGAATCTTTGACCGCTTGGTGGATCTGGACCCGGCCTCGGCCGAGCGGCTGCAGGAACTGGAGGGCCGGAGCCTGGAAGTTCAGCTGGAAGGGCCGGGTATCAACCTGCTGCTTAGCGTCGAAGAGGGCCGGTTGCGGGCCGGTATCGATGGCGAGGCGCAGCCCGATGCCTCCCTGAAGGCGACGCCAGGCGGATTTCTGGCGCTGGCCGCCAGCGGCGGCGAGACCGCGGTGGGTCGACTCAAAATCGAAGGGGACGTGGACACGGCCCGTCGATTCCAGGAATTGTTTGCCGGCCTCGATCCGGACTGGGAGGAAGGACTGACCCGGGTATTCGGTGATGTCATCGGATTCCAGGCCGCCCGCCTGCTGGGTAACGGCGTGGCATGGCTGAGACAGGCCGGCGCGTCCCTGGCTGAGTCAGCCAGTGAGTACGTGCGCGAAGAAAGCCGACAGCTGGTCACCCGGCCCGAAATGGAGGAATTCCTGGACGCCGTGGACGATCTGCGGGACGACGTGGCGCACCTGGAATCCCGCGTCCACCGGCTGCAGGAGTCGGATTCTTGATTCCGTTTCGGCAGTTCGGCCGGCTGCTGGGCATCAGCATGGTGCTGGCGCGCTACCGCCTGGACGCCATCCTCGAGGCCACCCACCTGTTCCGGCCCGTAAGGCTGATCCGGTTTTTTGCGCCCTGGGGCCGCAAAGGCGTCAAGGACGAACCCCGGGGCCGGCGCATCCGGCTGGCGCTGGATGACCTGGGCCCGATATTCGTCAAGATGGGCCAGGTGCTGTCCACCCGCCGGGACCTGCTCCCTCCGGACATTGCCGACGAGCTGGCGCTGTTGCGTGACCAGGTCGCGCCGTTTCCCTCGGACCAGGCCAAGGCCCGGGTGGAGCAGGCCCTGGGGCTTCCGGTCACCGAGGCGTTTGCCGAGTTCGAAAATGAACCCCTGGCTTCGGCCTCGGTGGCCCAGGTCCATGGCGCGCGGCTGGTCAGCGGCGAAGAAGTTGTGGTCAAGGTGCTGCGGCCCGGCATCGAGGCGCGCATCGATCGAGACCTGGAGCTGATCCGCACCATTGCCGAAATGGCCGATCGCTACTGGTCCATCGCCGACAAGATCCGCCCGCTGGAGATCGCGGCCGAGCTGGATAAGACCATCCGCAACGAACTGGACCTGCAGCGGGAAGCCGCCAACGCCTCCCAGCTGAAGCGAAATTTCGAAGAGAGCCACGAGCTCAAGATCCCCCGCATCCACTGGGACTACTGCAAACGCGACGTCATGGTGATGGAGCGCGTCAGCGGTATTCCCATCGACGACATCGATGCCCTGGGCGCCGCCGGCGTGGACTTCAAACGACTGGCCGAGCGTGGCATCGCCATCTTCTATACCCAGGTCTTTCGCGACAATTTCTTCCACGCCGATATGCACCCCGGCAACATCCTGGTGGACGTCTCGGACCCGGCCGATCCCACCTACATTGCCATGGACTTCGGCATCGTGGGAACCATGCCGCCGGAGCACCTGTACTACCTGGCGGAGAACTTCCTGGCCTTTTTCGAGCAGGACTACCACCGGGTCGCGGCGCTGCATATCGAGTCAGGCTGGATTCCATCCGACGTGCGGATCGACGACCTGGAGTCGGCCATCCGTGCCGTCTGTGAGCCCCAGTTCGCCCGCTCGCTGTCCGAGATTTCGTTCGCCGAGGTGCTGTTCCAACTGTTCGAGGTGGCGCGTCGGTTTCAGCTGATTGTGCAGCCCGAACTGATCCTGCTGCAGAAGACCCTGCTCAACATCGAGGGGATCGGTCGGCATGTCTACCCCGAGCTGGACATCTGGAATACCGCCCAGCCCATCATGGAAAAAATCATACGCGAGCGGCACGGCGTGGATGCCGCGGCCCGGGACCTGCGCAAGCGCCTGCCCAGCTGGATGGAAAAAACGCCGGAGGTGCCGGGCCTGGTGTACGAGTACCTGAAGCAGGCAACCACCGGCCGTATGGAAACCCGACTGAGCAACCCGTCCCTGGACCAGATCGCCCACCGGATCGAGAGCAGCGGACGGCGCACGGTCATGGCGGTGTTCGCCGTTGGCCTGGTGATCAGTGCCAGCCTGCTGTGGGCCCTGGAAGCACCCGGACCGCGGGTGGCTGATGTGCCGGTTTTGACCTGGGCGGTTACGCTGATGGCGTGTTGGACGGCGTGGCGGGCGTTGCGGCGGTAGGGGTTGTTCGTCCGCAAGACGGGACATCCTAAGCGATCATGAGAAGCGCCGGATTCCCTCACCGGCTGTGCCGATCGGGCAGCAGGCGCGCAGGCGCTACGCAAAATGTGATTTTGCTTCGCTTGCGGCCTTCGGCCGTTGGCGCATCCGTGTGCCAAGGGGCTTCGTTTTTGCTCTTTGGCCCCGGGCTTCGATCCACTCTCCCGTCATCCTGGACTTGATCCGGGATCCATCTGAAGTGCCGGAGTCTGGTGCTTTCGACGGGAGCGTGGGTCTGGACCGGAGTCGATGTTTTTCGAACAGCCCGCATCGAAGGCAACAGTGATCCCGCTCGCTGATGGATCCCGGATCGGGGTCCGGGATGACGTTTTTTAGGAGTTCCGTGTGACTCCGGCGCCTGCGCGCCGGTGTCACTTGGAACGGCTGGATTAATCCAGCCCTCTTAGTAAATCAATCACCGCCTGGTTTGTCCGCCTGATCTGCTCGGTCACCGCCCGGTCCGCAGCATCACGCCGGGTGCTGTCCTCGGCATCCAGGCTTCCCACCTGTTCGCTCCAGACCTGGAACAGGGATTCGGTCTCGGCCGGCACGTCGCCACTCAGCAGCTGGCCCAGGGTGCGGATGCTCAGGACGTTTCCCCAGCCCTGGTTCCAGGCGCTGTTGTTGCCGGTTTCGCCAAAGTAGGCGAGCTGGTTCGCATTGGCCTGCAGCTCACCCAGCTGCTCCACGATTTCGAAAGCCGCGTGGCGGGTGTTGCGCTGGTGTTCCGTGGTTTCGTTGCGCCAGGTGTTGTAGCCCAGGCTGGCCAGGGCGATGGCCAGACTGATCAGGGCAACGGCGTTGCGCTGGATCTGCTGCCCGATGGATTCAACGTCAATTTTCACCATAGGTGATGCTCACCGGTCCGGGAAGCGACTATACCGGCGCAGGAGACTGGCTGGCCAGTGCCGCCTCCGGCTCCAGTTCAAACTGGTGGACCTGCCAGGGGCCTGCGGCCAGGGCCAGCATGCCGGTGACGAGCGGCGCCGCCACGAACTCATGGAAAAACCAGTGCTGGTCCGCGACAGGGTCCCCGCGCAGCCGCAGCAGACGTATCGGGTCGCCCAGGCTGAACTCGATTCCGGCGGCATTATGGAACACTCCCGTGCCTTCTGCCTTCAATACCGCCTCCTTGGCCGTCCAGCCGCGAAAAAACAGCCGCTGCTGATCGGCCTCGGAACGTCCCTGCAGTCGTTTCCGCTCGTCGGTGGAGAAACAGCGGCGCAGGAGGCCCTGGCGTTGGATGGCGTGGATTCGCTCGATGTCCACTCCCAGCAGCGGGCACCGCGCTACGGCGATCATCGCCAGGTCGGCGGCGTGGGACACATTGAAATTGAGGTCCGTGGCGTGGGCGCTCTCCTGCAGATGGGGGCGCCCGTGGGGCCCGGTGCGCAGCCTGATGTCGGCCGGCGGCAGGCCAAGATAGTGGCTCAGCAGGCAGCGCAGGCGGTAGCGGCAGTCCAGGCGCCGGGCCCGCATCACCGGGTCCAGAAACCGGCTCAGGCGCCGCCACTCCGATGGATCGAGAACCTCCTGTACGTCGCTGGGTTCCTGGTCCCGAAGCACCAGCCGCCACAGGTGAACGCTGGATTCATCCAGTACCTGGGTCTCGGGATTGGCGGCGGCGAACTGGCTCGATATCATGCGCGCTTCCAGGGGACGAATAAACAGCAACCGGAATGAGCGATTGTAAGCGAATCTGCCTGTGGTCGGGGCCGCGTAATGTGTCCACTGCGCTGATGTACGCCTTCGATCAGCGTTCCGACACCACCTGTGTGGACGAGCCCCTGTATGGTCATTACCTGCAGGTGAGCGGGGCCGTTCATCCAGGCGGTGACGAGGTCATGGCCGCCATGGACTGTGACGGCGATCGGGTGGTGCGGGAGGTGGTGCTGGGAGACTGCCAGACGCCGGTGCTGTTCTGCAAGATGATGGCCCATCACCTGTTGGCATTGGATCAACATTTTCTTGAGCGTACCGTGAATGTCATCCTGACCCGCGATCCGGTGGATGTCCTGCCATCTCTGCAGGTGCAGGTACCCAATCCGGGGCTGGCAGATACGGGATACGCAGAGCAGGTACGGCTGCTGCAAGGGTTCAATGAACTGCCCGTGGTGGACTCCCGGGAACTGCTGCTGCATCCGGAGTCGGTCATGCGCCAGCTGTGTCAGCAGCTGGGCCTGGATTACGAGGAAGGCATGCTGGAATGGCCCGCCGGCCCCAAGGGCTGCGATGGCGTCTGGGCGCCGCACTGGTACCACAACGTCCACAAATCCACCCGCTTCCAGACCTACCGGCCAAAGACCGAGCCGTTTCCGGAACACTTGAAGCCCCTGCTGGAACAGTGCCAGCCGCTGTACCAGACCCTTTTTGATGCGGCCATCAAAGGTGACGCCCGTGAATGACAGACCTGATCTGCGGCAGGCGCTGCCGGATCCGCGCAACGCCGACATCATGGTGCATGTTGGCGGACGGCTGGTGCCTCGAAGCGAGGCCCGGGTATCGGTATTCGACAGCGCAGTCCAGGGCGGTGATGCCGTGTGGGAAGGCCTGCGGGTCTATGACGGCCGGATCTTCATGCTGGATGCCCACCTCGACCGGATGGCCGCGTCCGCCAAGGCCATGGCGTTCTCTGATGTCCCCACCCGGGAGGAAATCAAACAAGCGATTTTCGACACCCTCGAGGCCAACGGCATGCGTGACGGGGCCCATATCCGCCTGACCCTGACCCGTGGCGAAAAAACAACCTCGGGCATGAGCCCGGCGTTCAACGTGTTCGGCTGTACCCTCATTGTCCTGGCCGAGTGGAAACCGCCGGTGTACGACAACGAGGCGGGGATCAGGCTGATCACCTCAGCCATCCGCCGCAATACGCCCAGCTGCATCGACTCCAAGATCCATCACAACAACCTGATCAACAACATCCTGGCGAAGATCCAGGCAAACATGGCGGGAGTTGATGACGCCCTGATGCTGGACCTGGACGGCTTCCTGTCGGAGACCAATGCCACCAATGTGTTCCTGGTGCGGTCGAGTGCGCTGCTGACGCCATTCGCCGACGCCTGCCTGCCGGGCGTGACCCGGGGGGTGGTGATGGACATCGCCGGAGAACTCGGCATTCCCTGCAGGGAGCAGAACCTGTCGCTGACCGAGGCCTACACCGCTGACGAGATGTTCACCACTGGCACCATGGGTGAGCTGTCACCGGTGCTGGACCTGGACGGCCGAACCATCGGTGCAGGGGCCACCGGACCGATCACCCGGCGCCTCTCGGCAGCCTACGGCCAGCGCACCGCCAGCCTTGGGGAAAAATTGCCGTTTTGAGCCGCCCGCCCGCTATACTTTCCCCGTGGAGGTGCCTATGAAACTGCTCTTGATTACCGGCCTGGTCGTGGTCCTGACCGCCTGTGCCCAGCCCACCCGGGAAGAACTGCTGGAAGCCGAGGCCGCGCGTCAGGCCCAGTGCCGCAAGATGCTGGAGGAAGTCGAGGACGCTGCTGACCGACCGCTGATCCGGGCATCCCTGCAGGAGAACTACAACCGCCAATGCCTGGGTGTGGAGTATCCCGACCAGCAGCAGTAGGCCGGTGAAGCCATTTTCGGAAGCGGCCGCCCGCAATGGCGAGGCTATTCTCGCCGAGCTCCAGGTTCTACTCGGCACGGCTGAAACCGTACTGGAGATCGGTTCCGGTACCGGCCAGCACGCCGTTCTGTTTGCGCACCACCTGCCCGGGCTGACCTGGCAGCCCTCTGATGTAGCGGAAAACCTCCCGGGCATTCGAGCCTGGGCCAGTGAATCCGAATTGCCCAACCTGGCAGACCCCATTTGCCTGGACCTGGCCGCACCGGAATGGCCGGAGGCCACCTTCGACGCGGTTTTCTCTGCCAACGTGATGCAGGTGATCGGATCCGAACGGGCCGAGGAACTGGTGGCGGGCGCTGCCCGGCGCATTCGCTCGGACGGGTTGCTCGTTCTGTACGGCCCGTTCAATGAGGGAGGACAGTTCACCTCACCGGGCAACCGGGCCCTGGACCAGTGGGCACGACGAAGCTTCCACGGCGGCGGCCTGAAGGATCTCGAATGGGTAACCGGAGTGGCCACCGCGGCCGGGCTCCAGCCGGAGCCGCCCCGGATCATGCCGGCCAACAACCGCCTGCTGGTGTTTCGGAAGCGGTGGCGCGGTAACACAGCCGTTAGCGCATGAGAGGCTGTGGACTATACTGAAACGGCTTTCCAGCCAGAAGGGAGCTATCCATGAATGCCAGAGTCATTGTTGTTCCATTAGTCAGCCTGTTGTTCATCTTCGCCGCCGGTGCTGCGGAAAAGGGCAAACCAGAGCTGGAAAAACCGATCCAGTTGTCGGAGAAGACACGGTTGGCGTTTGATCGGAGTCCCGAACGTGCTCAGGTCCATCAGCACGCCGACGGCATGAAGGTGGTGGAATTCAACGGGACCCGCCAGATGGTGATGATGGCCCGGATCGGCCCCGACGGTACGGTTGAGACCTTTTGCACTGACAGCGAACATCAGGCCCACCAGTTTCTGACGGGTGAGGCATTGCCGGGAGAAGAGAAATGACGGCCGCCCGGACCTGGGTGGCAGCCGCCGTGCTCAGTTTTGGATGTTCACTCCAGGCGGCGACCATTACGGTCGATACCTCGGGGGATGGACCAGACGAGGGCTTCAATGACCCCACGCCGGTTGTTTCGCCCGTGGGCGGCAACGACGGCACCACCCTGGGTCAGCAGCGGCTGAACGTGTTCCAGGCGGCAGCCGATCAGTGGGGCCAGCTGCTGGACAGCTCGGTGACCATCGTGGTGGCCGCGACCTTCGATTCCAAGTTCTGCAGCGGAAACGCCGCGACCCTCGGTTCGGCTGGGCCGACCCATTCAGTCAACAATTTTTCCGGCGCCCCCATGACCGATGTGGCCTATCCCGCCGCCCTGGGAGACTCCCTGGCGGGCACAAACCTGCGCCCGGGCATCTCGGCTGATATCAGCGCGTCGTTCAACTCCGATCTGGATGGTGGGTCGGGCTGTGGCCTCAACTGGTACTACGGGCTGGACGGTAACCCCCCCGGGGGCGCCATCAATCTGTATTCCATTGTCCTGCACGAGCTGGCACACGGCCTGGGGTTTGCCTCGCTGACCGCGGTGAGTGACGGCCAGGACGGCAGCTTCAGCGGGGTCGATGGCGACCCGGACGCTTTCAGCCTGAACCTGTTGGACCAGCAGGAGAACCTGTTCTGGGACGAGATGAACAACAGCCAGCGGCTGGCTTCGGCTCGCAATGACCCGAACCTGGTCTGGGGCGGTTCGGCGGTGGCCGCCGACACGACCAACTGGCTGGACTTTGCGCCCGAGGTCAACGGAACATCGACGGTGCCCGCCGTTCTTGGGCGCGAGCCAGACGCAACGATTCCGCCCGGGGGCGTAACTGCCAGCGTAGTCGATGGCGACACGCTGGGGGATGGCGACGCATGCGATGACGGGTTCAATGCCGGCGGTGCCTTCAATGGAAATATCGTCCTCGTGGCGGATGCCGGGCCCACCTGTCCACCCGCGTTCCAGGCATTTTTCGCCGAGTTCGAGGGCGCCGTTGGGTTGATTGTCGTGTCCACCGAACCCAGCGGTTTTCCGGACATGAGCATCACCATCAGTAACCAGGACGTCAATATCCCCTACGTCGGAATAGAGAGTGGTTCGGCTGCCGCCATCAGTTTTCCATCAACAACCATTCGAACCAGCACCACGACCTTGATCGGCGAAAACAATGGGCAAATCCGAATGTTTGCGCCGGCTACCTTTGATGATGGCTCGTCGGTCAGTCACTGGACGTCCGACGCCACGGGCGATCTGCTGATGGAACCGACTGCTGGAGACCTTGCCTTCGATCAGGTAGACCTGACTCCGGCGGCTTTCCAGGACATGGGCTGGAACCTGCTGACCGGCACGCCGGACGTCATCCTGTTCAGCAGCTTCGAAGCCGGCGAATAGACGCGCTGACCGCTGGCGCCACGCATTGTTGAATTCCGCGGCCACCGGCCGCGGGGACCCCTGAAACCCAGGCTCCGGGCAATTTCGCCCAGCGGGGTCTGGGTCACAGTTTTGCCCGGGATGCCTGGCTAGACTGTGGCAGTTAGTGCAACAGGGGAAAATGCGATATGGATCGCTGGATTCGTGCCGGGGGGTTACTGGTGTGTGGCCTGTTTTCCGGCCTCGTTTACGCTCAGCAGCCCGTCCAGTTCAACCACCAGGCGGACTTCGTCCAGGCACTGGAGTCCGGTGCGGCGCATCAGCCGCTGGCCCAGACCGTGGAGATTGGGGCCGCTGAACTGGCGGTCCTGGTCAGTGCGCCGGTCGGCCGCAGCCTCGATCTGCCTCAGCTGACTTTAGGTCTATCCAAACAGGCCGGCTTCACCCTGAAACCCGTCAATATCTACGCCAGCCGGGCCAAGGTTCGGGTGGTGGATGAAATGGGAAGCTCCACCCTGCCGCACAGCGACAGGCGGTTCTTCGTGGGGACCAGCCGCAGCGGCGGGGTCGGGTTCTCCCTGGATCCTGCCAGCGGCCGGGTTCGGGGTCTGCTGGTGGAAAGCGGTGAGAGTTACACCATCGAGGGCGGACCGACCAAGTCCGGTGGGCTCGCCCTGGAGCTTCGATCCCTGCGGGAAGTTCGCCGGGATGGGGATTTCCAGTGTGGCAACGACCACCTGGAGCAGGATCCCCAGCGCATCTTCGAAACCCGGGCAGCGCTGCCCAGCCTGAACGCCATGGAAAAAGGCTCCGGCCTGCTGTACGAGGCCACCGTTGCCATTGAGACCGACAACGAATTGATGTGGGAGAAGTTTGGCAACAATACCAGCAACGCACGGGACTGGATCGAAGACCTGTTTGTGGCCATGAACGCCTTTTACGAGCCTGACCTGCAGATGCGCCTGCTGCTCGGCGACGTGTTCCTCCGCGTTGACACATCGCCCGCCGGCGACCCGGATTTCAATACCGACCCGGCAGGCTTCAACGACGGCCTGAGTGAATTCAGCAGCTACTGGCAGGACAACCAGTCCGGGGTGGACCGGGACTTCACCGCGCTGCTGAGCGGCAAAAATGTGTCGTCCAGGAGTTTCAGCGGCGTAGCCTGGGTGACCAACCGCTACTGCCACCCGGTATACAGCAATTCATTTAACCGCATCGGCAGCAATACTTCGCCCTCGTTTATCGCCGGTGGCGTCGGCCACGAGATCGGTCACAACCTGGGTTCCAGCCACACCCACTGCGAGGCGCTGGGGCCGGGCGGTGCCTTCGTGGACAACTGTTATGCCAACGAAGACGTGGGCTGCTACGAGGGGGTAACAGCTTGTCCGGCAGGAGACGGCACCCTGATGAGCTACTGCCACGCCGGTTCGTCAGGTTTCGACGGCAGCGGTCCGGCGGTGGGTCCGCCCAACCGCTGTTCCACCAGTGATACCTTCCACCCGCTGATCGCGGGCAAGCTCAGCGGCTTCATTGCCGCCAACAACCCGAGCTGCATAGCGGATTTCATCGACATTGGCCAGGTGTTCGTAGACGGCTTCGAGTAAGCCGTCGGCCCTTTAATTCGGGATCTGGCGCTACCATCTCAGCGCCATGAGTTTTGCATTTGCCATTGATCCTGATCAGCCCAAGCCGGCGCTCTTTCGGCACCTGGCCGACGCCGCCCGCGCCCTGCTCGACGGAGAATCGGACCGTACCGCCAATGCGGCCAACCTGAGCGCGCTGATCTACTCCACCGTGCCGGACCTGAACTGGGCCGGATTCTACTTCTACGACGGCAGCGAGCTGGTAGTGGGCCCGTTCCAGGGGCTGCCTGCCTGCGTGCGGATCCCCCTGGGCAAAGGCGTGTGCGGCACCGCAGCGGTTCAGCAAAGCACCCAGCGCGTGGCCGACGTGGAACAGTTTCCAGGCCACATCGCCTGTGATTCGGCCTCCCGCTCAGAGCTGGTGGTACCGCTGGTCAAGGACGGGGAACTGGTCGGCGTGCTGGACCTGGACAGCCCTCGGCTGAACCGGTTCGATGATGAGGACCAGGCTGGCGTAGAGCAGCTGGCCCGGATCTACCTGGACGCTATTGGCTGAGCAGATGTCCTGACCCGGGCTGCAGGGGGTGAGCGGCCGGAGGTTCAAAATCGATGATTCGCAGGTCGCCCGGCGACAGGGAATGCCCCGGCCCGCAAAGATAAGACGCCAGCCCCGAGATCCCGGGGTTATGCCCCACCAGCAGGACCCGCGCCACCGGGTGCGCCTCCAGCACCCCCAGCAGGCCACTCACCGTCGCCTCGTAAATGTCCTCCACCAGCCGGACCTCCGGGGGTGATGCCAGCCGTTCCAGCACCAGCGTTGCGGTTTCCCGGGTACGCAACGACGGAGAGCAGAGAGCCAGGTCGAAACCGGCATGGTCGTGGACGAAATCCTGCCCGACCTGGCCGGCCTGCAGGCAGCCGCCAGGGCTCAGCGGCCGGTCGAAATCACGGCCGCTGGGCGAGTCGTACTCCGCGGCAGCGTGCCGCAACAGGCCCAGGCGAGTCAGGCGGCTCACTCGGGCAGGATCTGCTGCAGGGGCAGGTTACTGCGCTGCCACTCCACCCGGATCGGGCTCTGGATCGACACATCCAGGCTGTCCAGCACGCTGCTGCCGTCGCCGTTCAGGGTTCGGGTCATGGTGCCCCCGGGTATCAGCTCCACCGGTGTCCACACGCAGCCCGGGCAGTGGGCCCTGGCGCTGCTGACGTCAGCTGTGCCCTGGTTAACCAGCACCGTGCCGTCGGATGTGACTACGACCCAGCGCGGGTTGCCGGCGGTGTCGTAGAAGTAGATGGCGGTGAACTCCTGGTTGCCCTGGCGGTGCAGCCCCAGGCCCCAGCCGGGTTCGCTGCTGTTGAAGTACTGGTCGGTCAGTGTGCCGTCGACGGGAGATCCGGCCAGCTCGAAGAACTGGATGATTTCACCGCTGGATTCGCCGTCAATGGTCCAGGTCATCACCGCCCGGCTGTCGTCAATAAAGCTGAAGGTGGCGGTGCCGGCCTGGGTGAAGGTGGGAGGCGTCTGGGTGATGTCCCCGCTGAGGCTGAAACGAAGGATGTCAGCGGTCAGCTGGTTGTTGGCCAGCTGCTGCTGATCCCGGGTCTGCACGTAGTACCAGGTGGGCAGCCGGTCTTTGCCGGCGGTGTACCAGGCTGAGTACATACCGGTGCCGTTGAAGTGGATGTCGATGCCGTTGCCGGGCCGCAGGGCGTTGAGCCAGAATCCCTGTTGTGGCTGCACCGTGGGGGCACCGGTCGCGGGACACTGGTTATTGACGTTACAGGCGCTGCCGCCGGCCTGGGTGGTTATGGCGCCTCTTTCGGGTGTGTTGGAGAAGCCGTTGTCGTGCCCGGTTCCCAGATAGTCGACGTTGATGTTGCCGCCGCAGGCAAACGATGGGTCAACCTGGACCACTACGTCCACGACCACGGTCTGGTTGGGGTTCAGCGTGCCGATGGGCAGTGCGCCGTTTTCCAGCACAACGCCTTCGATGTCTTCACTCATGGACAGGTCGATGAGATCGGCTGGACAGTTGGGCTCGTCATCGTCGCTGAAGGTGTATCCGAAGGTGTCGGGTCCACCGGTGGCTTTGCCGCCGGTGGCCGGTGCGTTGAAGCAGACAGCCAGGTTGCTCAGAGTGGGATTGGGGTTGTTGCTGCAGGAGTACCCAAGGCCGTCGGTCGCTCCCGGGTTCTGTATGCCGATGCCCCGTCCGAAGCCTGAGCCCAGGTTGCCCGGGTCATACTGGTACACGATATCCCCGTTGTCATACAGAACAACCTGGATGTCAAAGCTGACGTCGGCGCTACCAAAAAAGCCGGTGTCATCCCATTGAAACACGTTGCAGCCGACGCCTCCCGATCCCGATGGCCTCGGGCAGCTGGAGTAGTACCGGTGTAATCCCTGGGAAATGATCAGGTCGGCGTGGAATGGCAGAATCCTGCCGCCGGTGGTGGAGCCGTCCTGAGGAACCGACGGTATCGGGCACACATCGGTGACGTTGCCGAAAAACTCGCCGTTGTCCGTTGGGTCGGTGGACAGATACCCGTTGCTGGACATGGCTACGGTGTCGACCGTACTGCCGTAGAACGGAAAGCCCGGTCCGCCGAGGCTGACCGTGGCTGCACCATCGTCAAGGGCGGGAAAGGTGCTGTTGGGCGCAAAGCTTAGAGGTGACAGTTCGGCCGGCCCGACCGCAAAAGCGGCAAAGCCGTTGTTGGCCGCAGCGTTGCCCGTATTGCGCAGGGTGACCGGAAACGACCAGGATTCTCCGGGTTCCAGCTCTGCGTCACCGTCTCCGCAAACCTCGGCCGGTGTGCCTACACCGGCCACCACCACGCTGGGGCCCTGGGCTACCAGGCCAAAGGTGGCGCTGGCCGCGCAGCTGGTGCTGTCGGTGACGCGCAGGTTGACGTTGCTGCTGAAGGCCTCGTGATACTGCGCCTGTCCGGTGGCGGCGGTGGAGTCCACCTGGCCGTCGCCGTCAAAGTCCCAGGCGTAGGTATAGGGGGCCTGGCCGCCGGACACATTGGCGCTGAAGGACACCAGCTGCCCCACCTGGGTCACGCCGCTGGCGCTGTTGATGGACACGTTGGGTGCGTCGCAGCCGGCCGTTCCCTCCAGCTGCTGGGGATCGGTGCCGTCAGGATCGAGCCAGTCGCTGAGGCGGGTGTTGGGGGTGCCGCCCCCGGTCCAGGAGACGTCAAACCGGCCGTACCAGTCGGGGTCATCGTTGCCGCAGGCCGCAAAGCCTCCACGCAGCTGGCCGATCAGCAGCTGCTGGGGGTTCCAGATGCCGGAGCCTGAAGAACCGCCCTCGGTGGTGCCCAGGTCCCAGTCCTCGACCCGCCAGAAATCGCCGGTGCCGCAGGCTTCCAGGTAGGGCGAGGTGCACAGCGGGTCGTCCTCGAAGGAAATACGCTTGGCGTGCCCGGCGGGATGGTGAATGGCGGTGACGCTGGCCGGTGCCGTGGTGCTGCGGTCCCAGCCCGTCCAGTAGGGTTCATAAGATGCCGGTGGTTCCTGGGACATGCGCACCAGGGTGAAATCCGAGATGTCGGAGGTGGACACCAGGGACGCGCCGCTGATGGTGTCCGGAAAATTGTTTCGGCTGAGTGCGGTGCCGCTGGCGGCGGAGCCGGGCTCCCGGCAGGTGTCGCTTTCGAAATTGAAGTAAAACACCATGCCCTGGACTTCGGAGTTGGTGGACACGCAGTGATTGGCGGTCAGGAACAGCCGGGCATCGGTGGGCACCGCGTTTATCAGCTGGCCGGTGCACACGAAACCGCTGGTGGTGTAATGGGCCACAGAGGCGATCTGGTCCCGCCAGGGATCGCCCTGGGGGCAGATGGTGTCCACGTTGCAGCTGCCGGACTTCTGGCTGAGATCCCACAGCGGCCGGTAGGCCTGGATGACCGCGCCCAGTTCCAGCTGAATGTGGGCAATGGCTTCGGCGGGGGCCACCAGCTCAAGGATGCCCTTGCTGCCGGGAACAAACGGCAGGGGCAGCACCCCGCTGGGGGTGTTGTGCTGGTCTGTAAAGGGGCCGCGCACGACCTCGCCCGTGGGGTCATAGAAATACAGCTCGACGCCGTTGGGGACCCAGAAGCTGCTGAGTACGGCCTCCAGGGACTCGCTGTTGGGACCGTCGATCAGCCAGCGCCTGGAAAGGCGGCCGTCGCCCAGGTCGGTCCACTCCGTACGCTTGATGGACTGGCCCGGCACCAGGGTCTGACCCAGGTCCCGCTTGATGCCGTAGCGCATGGCGCCGGGCTGGCGGCTGGCCAGATCCTGCTCGATCAGCGCGTCCTTGTTGATGCTGGGAAGTCCGAAGGCCGTTTTCGGCAAGGGTTGCTTGGCTGTCAGTCCAGGCGGGTTGGCCTCGGCGGCCGAGGCCAGGCCCATGCAAACAGCCAGGGCAGCCAGCGTCAGAATCCTCAACATGCACATCTCTCCATTTATGCTCAGCGCAGCGCTAATGATATACGAAGGATGTCCTATTGTTTTCGACGGAATTCATAGCCTGAAAACTCGAAGCCGCCCTGTTCGTTGAACACCACCCGCTCCCCCAGCGCGGTGCCCAGGCCTGGGATGTAGTAGCGGTGCCGGTCCTGGGGCAGCAGCGGGATCTTGGGCTTCAGGGTCAAAAACATCGGCAGCCGGTACAGGGCGTACAAAACGCCATCCTCGTGGCTCAGTTCGACACTTTTGAGTTCCAGTCGTTCGCTGAAGGCGTCGGGGTTTTCCAGCAGGTAGACTCCGGACCGGGCCGCGAGGTCGGCGGCGTTCTGTGGGGTAGTTCCGTTGAGTTCGGTGCCGAACAGGAAATCCTGGCCCTGGTAATGCAGCAGCAGTACGTGTTGGCCGTCCAACTGTACCGGTCGAAACAGCACTTCTTTGATGATGTTGAAGCGCAGGTTGATCAGGCCGAACAGCCGATAGGCAATGTCGAACCAGCCGTCGGCCCGTGGCCGCAGGCGGAATTTCCGACCCAGGTAGCGGGCGTCGAACTGGTCTTTTCGGGCAGTCATTTCCATGATTCCCAGGGGGGTGGAGTAGCGGCTGGACATGAGCCCCGTGACCGCGCCCCCTGGCAGCTCCACACGGCCAGGCAGCTTCTGCTCCCGGTCGGGCGGCAGGATCCCCGCTTTTGCCCGCAGCAGGTCATCCATGGCCTGGCGGCCCTGTTCCAGCACAAAGTCCAGGGAATTGGAGGAGTTGGCCAGGATCACTACCCCCAGCTTGTACTCGGGCACCAGCAGCACCAATCCTCGAAACTGCATGGTCACCATGTTCAGCCGCAGCACCCGGTCGACGTTAAAACGCCCGAGATTGGTCAGTTGCCAGGCCAGCCCGGACTTGTTGTCCAGGTCCAGCGGCACGTCCTCATTGCGGACCGACTGCATCCTCGCAGCGGAATCGGCTGACAGCACCGGCCCTGGATCCTCGCGCAGCGACCAGCTGGCCAGCGTGGCCAGGTCCTGCACTGAACCCATGGCGCCCAGGGCGGACTGGTCCCTGGGAAAAATGTCCGGCCTGACCTTGCCGCGCCTGCCGTGTCCGCGGGAATCTGCCTCGGCCGGTGCGAAGTCCACGCGGGTGATACCCAGCGGCGCCAGCACGGATTGCCGTACGATGTCCCGGTAGGGCCGGGGATCATGGGCCTCCAGCAGGTGGCCCAGAAGCAGGTATCCCAGGTTGGAGTACGCGTAGATCTGACCCACCGGTTGGGACACATACAGGTTGGGCAGGGGGGTCAGGTCGGCCTGGGGGTCAGCCACGTAGTTGTTGGCCAGGATAGCGTTGGGCAGGCCGCCATGGTGGCTCAGCAGCTGTTCCACCGTGGGTACGCTGGACGGGTCGTATCGATTCTCAATGGACAATCCCGGCAGCGCCTGGGTAATGGGGGTGTCCAGCCGGTACCGCCCCTGCTCCACCTGCTGCATCACGGCAATGGCGGTCAGCAGCTTGGTGAAGCCACCCAGGTTGAATCGAGTGTCCGCCTGCATGGGCGTTTTGCGCCGGGCGTCGGCGTAGCCGAATCCCCGTGCCAGCAGCAGCCGATCGCCTTCCACCAGCGCCAGGGCGGCGCCAGGGACCTTTTCCTTGCGGCGCGCAGATTCCACCCGGTCCACGATGGTCTCCAGCACCTGGGGGCTGTCCAGCGATGCCGCGCATGCCGAAAAATCCACGAGCATCGCTGCGATCGTGGCGGCAATCAGTACAGTCCAACGGTGCGCCAGATTCGTCTCTCCTGTCCAATAACCTGCAAGTTTATTATGCCGAGCCCTGGTTAAAGTCCCGTGAGGGCAGGGTGAACGGCTGATCCAGGTGGTAAACTGCGATGCCGCCGCAAGGACGAAGCACTGATGTCTCTGCCAGCAGGACGCATCGACACCGAATACACCCTGGATCACCGCTACACCCGTCAGCGGGGGCGGGTTTTTCTGACCGGCATCCAGGCCCTGGTGCGGCTGCCCATGATGCAGGTGCTGCGGGACCGCGCCGCGGACCTGAACACCGGCGGCTTCATCTCCGGCTATCGCGGTTCCCCACTGGGTGGCGTTGACCTCAATCTGTGGCGGGCCCGGCATCACCTTCAGGAATACGGTGTCGAGTTTGTCGCCGGCCTGAATGAAGACCTGGCGGCCACCGCGGTATGGGGCTCACAGCAGGTCAACCTGTGGCCCGGCGCCACCGTCGATGGGGTCTTCGGCATGTGGTACGGCAAGGGGCCGGGCGTGGACCGCTGCGGTGACGTGTTCAAGCACGCCAATGCGGCCGGCACATCGCCCCACGGTGGTGTACTGGTGCTGGCCGGTGATGACCATGCCGCGCGCTCTTCCACCGTACCCCACCAGAGCGAGCACGAATTCATCGCCGCCATGATGCCGGTGCTTTACCCGGCATCGGTCCAGGACATCCTGGACATGGGCCTGCTGGGCTGGGCCATGTCGCGCTTTACCGGCCGCTGGGTGGGATTCAAGACCATCGCGGAGACCGTGGAAAGCTCGGCCTCGGTCTACGTCAATCCCCACCAGTTGGAGGTCCGGCTGCCCGACGACTTCGAACTGCCCCCGGGCGGCCTCAACATCCGCTGGCCGGACGAACGCATGGTGCAGGAGGAGCGGCTGCATCGCTACGGCCTGCCGGCGGCCCGGGCGTTTGTGCGGGCCAACGGCATCGACCGCCTCGTCATCGATTCGGACCAGCCCAGGCTGGGCATCGTCACTGCCGGAAAATCCCACCTGGATGTCATGCAATCCCTGGCCGACCTGGGAATCGACCGCCGGATGGCTGCGGACATCGGCATCCGGGTGTACAAGGTGGGCATGCCCTGGCCGCTGGAACCCGAGGGTATCCGGCGGTTTGCCGATGGCCTGGAAGAGATCCTGGTGGTGGAAGAAAAACGCGCCATCGTGGAGAAACAGCTCAAGGAGCAGATGTACAACTGGGATTCTGATTCCAGGCCGGTAGTGGTGGGCAAACGGGACGAAACCGGCGAGTGGGTGCTGCCCTCTATCGGCGAACTGACCCCGGCCCGGGTGGCGCAGGTCATCGCCCGCCGGCTGGAGCGCTTCTTCAGCTCCGATGCCATTCATGACCGGGTGCGGTTCCTGCAGGAAAAAGAAAAGCAGGCAGGCGCTGGTTCGAGCTTTCAGCGGGTGCCCTATTTTTGCTCGGGCTGCCCCCACAATACCTCGACCCGGGTGCCCGACGGCAGCCGCGCCGTGGCCGGCATCGGCTGCCATTTCATGGCGGGCTGGATGGGGCGCAATACCGAGACCTTTACCCAGATGGGAGGTGAGGGTACGCCCTGGATTGGCCAGGCGCCGTTCACCGAGACCCGGCACATATTCGTCAACCTGGGTGACGGCACCTATTTCCATTCGGGCATCCTGGCCATTCGCGCCTGTATCGCCGCCCGGTCAAACATCACCTTCAAGATTCTCTACAACGATGCGGTTGCCATGACCGGGGGTCAGCCGGTGGACGGCACCCTGACGGTCCCTGACATTGCCCAACAGGTCCGTGCCGAGGGTGTGGATACCATCGTGGTGATGTCCGACGAGATCGAAAAATGGTCGGAGCAGACCGCCCGTTTTCCCTTGGGCGTCCGCTTTGAGGACCGCGGCCGGCTGGACCCCGTGCAGCGGGAGTTGCGCGAAGCCAGCGGCGTGACGGTACTGATTTACGACCAGACCTGTGCCGCCGAAAAACGGCGCCGCCGCAAGCGCGGCCTGATGGCGGATCCGCCGAAGCGAGCCTTCATCAATCACCGGGTGTGCGAGGGCTGTGGTGACTGCGGCGTGCAGTCCAACTGCCTGTCCATCATCCCCCGGGAGACCGAGCTGGGCCGCAAGCGGGCCATTGACCAGTCTTCCTGCAACAAGGACTTTTCCTGCGTCAACGGTTTCTGCCCCAGTTTTGTCACGGTGCACGGAGGCAGGCTCAAGCGCCGGCAGGGCCGCCATATGGACCTGGCGGCCATGGACCTGCCAAAGCCGGATCTGCCGGAGCTGTTTCAGCCCTACGGCATCGTTGTCACCGGCATCGGCGGCACCGGGGTAGTGACCATCGGCGCTCTGCTGGGCATGGCGGCGCACCTGGAAAACAAGGGGGTCACCGTGCTCGACCAGACCGGTCTGGCCCAGAAGGGCGGGGCCGTGACCAGCCACGTGAAAATCGCCGCCGATCCCCGCGATATTCACGCGGTGCGGGTGGCCGCCGGCTCGGCCGACCTGATCCTGGGTTGCGACAACGTGGTGGCCGCAGGGGACCAGGCCCTGGCCAAGGTCAAGCCGGGCAGGACCCGAACGGTGATCAATACCCACCAGACCATGCCGGGTACCTTTACCGGGGACGCCGATCTGGCGTTTCCCGGCGAGGAGATCCGCTGCGCCATCGTGTCCCACATCGGTGAGGATCATGTCCACCCGGTCAACGCCACGGCCCTGGCGCGAACCCTGCTTGGCGACAGCATCGGCAGCAACCTGTTCATGCTGGGATTCGCCTGGCAGAAGGGCCTGATTCCCGTCAGTGAGGCGGCTCTGGACCGCGCCATTGAACTCAACGGTGTGGCGGTGGAGTCCAACCGTCACGCATTCGCCTGGGGGCGTATGGCGGCGGCGGACCCCGACGCCGTGGCCACGGCTGCCGGCCTGGGCAAAACACCCGCCATGGAACCGGCCGGGGCGGCCGAACGCCAGATGGCCCGCCGGCTGGCCTTCCTGACCGATTACCAGAACGCGGCCTACGCCAGCCGCTGGCAGCGCCTGGTGGACCGGGCCGCAGCGGCGGAAAAGGAGCGGGCGCCGGGACTCAGTGGACTGGCCGAGGCGGTAGCCGAAAGCTACTTCCGGCTGCTGGCCATCAAGGACGAGTACGAGGTTGCCCGGCTGTACACTGACGGCGAGTTCACCCGGGAGCTGGCGGAAACCTTCGACGGCAATTATTCGCTGAGGTTTCACCTGGCGCCGCCGGTACTCGCACCCAGGGATCCGGATACCGGGCAGCTCAAAAAGAGGGAGTTCGGTGGCTGGATCATGCCGGTGTTGCGCGTGCTTGCGCTGCTGCGGAGAATCCGGGGAAGCTGGCTGGACCCGTTTGGATTCACCGACGAACGTCGGATGGAGCGCCGCCTGCAGCGGGATTACGAGTCCTGTGTTTCCGAGCTGCTGCGCGACCTGGATCACGACAACCATGGCCTGGCGGTGGAAATCGCCGCCCTACCAGGCCGCATACGCGGGTTTGGCCATGTGAAGGAACGCAGCCGCGATGACATCCATTCCCGGCAGTCGGAACTGATGGAGCGCTTTCGTTTCAAGCATAATGCCCGGGCCGCCTGAGGCGACCGGTCTGGATTCGACCATGACTAACGACCATCGGCGCAATGGCGGCGCTGTGCCACCATGTGCCACATTCCGCCAGCGGTAACAAACTCACGAGCCTGTTCGTTACCCCTGTGAATAGGGAACCTGCTTTAAGACGGGGAAGCAAAATGAACAAATTGACCATTCTGGCCATCATCCTGATCACCACCACCGCGGGCTGCGTCATTGTCACCGACCGTGAGGATTTTGAAGACTGGGACTACAGCTCCAACAGCTGGGAACGCGAACAGGAGCGCAATCGCGAAGCTATCGCGGATCTGGCCCTGGGCACCTCGGTGGAACAGGTACGCCAGACGCTGGGGGACCCGGACTTTTCGGAGGCCTACCGCAACGAAGGTCACGACTACCTGATCCTGCGCTACCGCACCCACCACCGTCATTCTGACGGGGACACCACCCAGGACGAAACCACGCCCCTGCTGTTCGAGGATGGTGTGCTGGT
>JAAUYH010235979.1_pt1 | contig 20206 bp, 13 predicted proteins | sample 7278061 | NCBI WGS metagenome assembly JAAUYH01 (sample SAMN14350203, study PRJNA611818) | marine sediment metagenome | isolation source: surface marine sediment (0.6m) | place: French Polynesia: Moorea | collected 2018-08 | reverse complement strand
TGGACTGCACTGCACTGCACTTTTCACGTCGCTAGACCTTTGTATCCTTCTCACCGGTCGTTTTTGATACTCTCGTTTTTTTCACGAATTTTTTGCCTGTTTCAATCTTCCTTTGCCCTGCACCACCCCTGTACCGCCGCACCGTATTTTTTTCACCTCATACGATGCACTTACTTTGAAGTTCTTGATACGAGACTCTCTCTTCGCGCTCGCGTATGCGCTTGTGCGAATCACAATCACTCCTCGTGTGCTGCGCTTCGTGCTATTCCTTTCTTCGATCGCACTTGTTGTTGTTGTGCGACCTATGACCTCGCACACTGTGTGGCACCCACTCACCTTTTCATCCTTTGATACGAATCACTTTAGTGTTCATAGCCTCCTCGTTCATTCCATTCGCATCTCACTAAAAAGATTACTCGACTTCTTCCTTCCGTACTGTCGTGATTGCAGCTACTCTCGTGGCCTCGCTTCATCATACGTTTTGCATCCTAGTCAATCTACTTCAACTTTTACCGCGATCTACCGCACTAGACAGCCATTCAACTAGTTCTTTCTTTCATCCGAGGAATCTCACCTTAACAACTTGCTGCCTACGTACCGTACTTACCGATTGTTATTGCATTTCTTCTCTCCAATGAGTATCCCCTCCTTTCTTTTATTCAATTTTCTATCACGAACCTCTCCACTACATTGCAAAGGGTACTCGTAAACGATCCCATTTTCTAAGTTGCGCCGTGCTATCGCAATCTATATGAGCTACAGACTCTTCTCATCCCCTGCTCCTTTTCTTTCGACCTGATAATCCCGATGAGCATTATTGTCTACCGGCAGGTCCATATGAAACACCACGAATTCAAAGATTATGGAAATTAGAACGCAGGGAAATGTAGGACACGATTCGCTCTGCCTGCGTGTCTGTTATGTCAACACATCCACTACTTTTCTTTAGTACTACTGTTATGAACATTATTTCTACTTTCTTCATAGTTTCATCATCGTTTCATTTCTTGAATTTTCTTGGTCGAGTGTTAGCCTCCGTGTCGATTTTCATTAGACTCATCTAACTCTATTCGATTTTATTGCCATACTTTCGTCAATCATTCAAACTCTCCCAAATTGCGCTTTGATCTGTGTTTTTTCAACGTGGTTTTAGAAAAATCGAGAGTGAACTATATTTCGAGAAATCATTTTTTCCTTTCGATTCAGATTTGGATCACTAGTAAGCTGCTCAGATTTGCTATAGATTAAAAAATATCTCGAAAACTGTTCGTCATAATTTGCAGCATGTCGGGCCAAATCTAATTGTTCTTCGGATGTTATTGAATACCGTAAAAATAGCTCAGCTCGATACCGAACGTGTAGGGGGCTGTACTAAAATTTTTTAATGGAAATTGTAGAATCAAACGTGTGTCAGCACACCACCCTACCAAAATCATACTGACATGGCCATCTGACGAAACCAGTTCTTCTGCATCGCAACTCTTTTCTACTTGAAATCATTGTGTTTTTGCAAATTCCAAAACAATCACTATTTTACAGCACAACCTTCGCCACTAAGCACTTAGTTTAGAAATATTAACGGGTAGTGATTTCTAGATCTCTTGCATAGTAGCAAATTATCTTAGAGTTTTTTTGGCTGAACAATTTGCTGACTAAGAAGCGTTTTTATCGGGCCGCCAATATTTTCGGTTGCATTGAGATCTGGGCTTAGCTTTGACCACAGAATTCTGTTATTGAAAGTCAGTGAGATCCGAGCACTCACAGATTAATTGCGATGTAAGCCGCAGATTTCAGCTTAAAAAGTAATGTCCTAAGGTCCATTGTGTTTCTCGAAAGGAGAAAGCTATGATTTTTCCTAGAATCTGGGTCTATTCAACTTGTTCCACAGCTCCTTCCGCTCTCTCAACTGCCGACCTTCTTTGTACAGAAAAAATAGTCCAAACCGACACTGACTGATAAAAGTGCTTGAAGGTTGTCGCAAAAAATTAGAGAGAAATCCCTGCTTCAGTTCTCCTCAAACCTGGGCTAAATTTCTGAATACTTTGAATATTAAGATAGAATTTTCAGAAAATGCTGCATTGGAATATAACCATTCACTTCGTAACGCATGAATCTTTGTAGAATACAGACAGATTTTCTGCCGTTTAGAGATGAAACAGAATTTGTTTGTAAATCTAATTACATTGCATAAAATATTGAAAGCAGAATAAAAAATGAAGAATGTCTCGTCACGGCGTTCCACCTTGAGCTTATTTTACTATTTTCTAGTCACCATTTGATCTCTGTGGTCTCCCATATGGGTTATGTCATACTCAACGTATTCTATTTAAAGTAGTAGGTTTATCAAGGACCTCAAGTTAATGTACTCTGTTTTAAGGGATCAAAATACTGTGTTGAGCATTCTTTTCGCGTTGGACCTTAGAGAATCTAGGACGATATTTGAAGAGAAATTCTAATTCGTATGTCGAAGGGATTCATGCCTGCTACGCAGTTCATCGTGCATTTAGAAATTCTTCTCAGAAATCACTACCCCTAATTGTCTTTTATCGACTTTTCCTTGCTATTCTTCTACTATTTACCGTCATCTATGCATCTCTCTACGACTACTCTACCCATATCTTCAATTTAATGCTCATAAAGTGCTCTTGATAGCGTGTTTAGCTAAATGGAGTAATTTTTCATTAATTTAACAGAACAGCTGACGAAAAATGAACAAATGAAACAGAAATAGAGCTATCGAATTGTAAAAGGTAGTCGATCGACTTTATATAGGTCACGAGAAATATAGGGATCTTTTATCGCGCTAGAAAATTTCACTTAATAAGTCTTTGTGTTCCAAAACAGAAAATTGAAAGACACGAAAAATATGCCGTGATTGAATTTCACTATGCATCAAAAATACTAACATGGGATTTTATTTTCTTATCCATAAGTTCTTTACGCAATTCAAATTATTACCAGGCCCCTAAAATCAAAGTATCTAGCCATTTTTATCAGAATAAATCTTTTATGGCAATTTAAATATGATTCAACAAAGAATTGAAATCGGGTACAATTCAAAATTCTATTTCTGAGTCTAATAAAATGAACAAAAGGGTTAGTCATGCATCTAATCTCACAACAAACAATTAAGCGAGAATCAAACTGAAGACATTAAATACGGGGTGGCTTGGAAATTCCAATGAATATTATTTTTACTTTCTCTTTATGTTAATCATTTTCGATCATCCTGTTTTCAAAAATATCAAATCGTTCAATGTTAGATTATGTTGCCTTTTCATACATTAAATTATTTCTATAATCATACAATATGCGCTTTGAGTAAGTGATATATTTCTTGCGATATACCGAATGAAGTATATTATTGTTTTTGAATTCTTAAAATTTCATGGAAAGTAGGCAAACTCAATTTAAATTAATCTAAAAGAAGACTGTCGTAATAACTACAAAACGTTTAAAAGTAAAACCTGCTTGAAACAAAAAATTTGTACAGGTGTAGCAATTTGAAATCATAGACGTCGAATAATTTTTTGTTAATTTAAATCCTATCAAATTTGAATTTCCACTTGCACTAGGGCTGAAAATGGAATGTAAGCCGTGCATAGTCTAACCTAGAGATTGTACGTTACATTAGCGACTGAAGAATAAATGCACAAAATTTTCGAAGAAAAGACGTCGACTTAATGATTTGGAATAACAACACAAAAATTCGCCTGCCGCAGAGAATTCTTCACATATAACCCACTCGAATGAGTAAGTTTGACTTATTTTTTGTACCCAATGGCCTATAGTAACAATCATTTTCTTTGTTTTTTTGTCAGAGGCCCATGGGAACACTTTTCAAATTATTGTTTCTGGATGCTACTGTAAAATGTCTATCGCAGCTATTGGAGGGAGAGCACCTATTGCTTCTTCGGGGTGCAAGATACTTCATGCAGTCATATCTTCAATGCTTGGATGCTTCTAGTAGTGAGTTTTCATCTTGTAGGCCTAAAATTATCGCTGCATCACTACCTGTTGGGAACCGTATATTCCTATCAGTAAGCGTTGAACAACAGTTACAGATTAGGTACTGCCAAAACAGCACATATTTTTACAAGTTGCTTCCAAAATTACTACAACACGATTTCTTACCGTAATCAGCTGAGAGACATCGAACTGAGCTTCAAGTAGCTGAAGGCATGTTTTAACTCATTAATCTAGAAACTCAGGCATGGTTCTTTTGATTCTGAATATTTTAGGTTATTGCAAGTGCAAAATATTATTTAGTATCACATTCTAGAAATAACAAGAATTTTATTAGCTAAAAATTCGGAAAGAAGCTACAAAATGCAGCTTCTACAAGTCTATTGAGTCTCACGTACACAGAGGACTAGTTTAATATGCTTGTCCACTTTATCTTTCCTTATTAGTTCCGATTAGCAGCTATTGTGACGATATGAAATGTAATTAATTCATGAGTTCTGTTTCAATTAGATTAGGCATATAAATTTTTGAAATAGGGTCAAATATAGTGTTTTTGTTTGATTGCTCGATAATTCTGAATATTGAAGGCATTTTGGTGTAGTAGTAAATTCGGCGAGATTTTTTTGAGTTTCCTTAACGACATAATCCACTAAAGTCGGTTGTAATATCTTAAATGCACAGAATTTGCATAGCGGTGTTCCCTAATAACAAAAACGAACAAGGAACTGAATGAAGAAGCAAAGAAATATGCGTAAATATTCTTGATAACGTGAATGGAGAGGTTTTCTGATTTTCCTCATTCTTAAAGTATTTCACCTAGGAAGCTTTTTTAGAGAATTGAATCGGAATCAAGAGAAAACGTAGTAGAAAATCCTTCAAGGTAATCAGTGCTTACGGAAAGGTAGAATACATCCTAGAAGCGGGCTGGCGGCGGCTCTAGAGTTTCTGTTGACTAGTTTAGCGGGTGCACTTGTGTCAGGTGCTTATATGTGTGTCGAAAGTGTCGATTGATCAGTCAAAGTATAGCAGAATGCGCCTTCGGTCCCCAAAAAGATATGAGAGTAGCACAATAATGCCACATAGCGAAATTCCAGTAATGTAAAGAACTCTTCTCATGGATACGCGACAGGGGACGACCTTGATACCTTAAATCTACGATAGGAGTTTGAAAGACGACAACCAAGAGTGGGACCAGAACTCTGTACATCGACGACGGAGTTGAGTTTGGGCTGAAATGCACTTGCTTTACTTTTTGACCTTCCCTGACTACTTGTAGCACTGGAGTACAATTAGAGCACAACATAAGCTCCCTGAAACAATTTCATGCTTAAAATCATACATGAACTGCCCAAGTGTACGGATAATAGTCACGAGATTGGTGAGGTTATGAATCCAGTACGAACGCGTTGCACGCATTATTGTTGTATACGGAAAGTTGTGATTCTCACCCATTGGGTCTAAAATTCGTTGTTTCTTTTCCCAAATGAGCAAGCCTGCCAGCGGAAGGTCAACTTTCGTGCTTGAAACTGGGACGGCTCTATTTGGAAAAAAAGGAAGAGTTTCATAAGCTAAGGAAAATACTTCAATTGCAACGACTCTAAGGCAGTTTTGTTGGGAAAAGAAACTTGTTTCACTTTTCGGACCGAAATCGGATGACTGAGAATTTGACTTGTTATTTGACGCAAAAATCGAAGGATCCCTCTCCTAATTTGTCAATTCATTGCAATAATTAAGTCAATCAAGAAATAAAATTCAGATAAGGTTCCTTTGGTACGAGTCAGGATAAATAACATTTGCTTCAAGCAACTAGATTTTGATTGATATCAGAGGATGCTAAAATTTATTTTTTTGAGATGAGGTCTGTAGCAGAACCGCCGAAGAGGCCAGGAGGACTATAAACTCCAAGCTAAATGATACAGGGCGCCTTGCGAGCACCTTGAATCGAAAGATTGGGTTGTGACTACTTACCTGAATTCAGAAACGAGAAGTCACTGTCAGAGCTTACCGAGCGACGGAGTAAGCAGTAGAACAGTATTTTGCGGCTCACAGCCCCTACAGGAGGGATTATTATCGAAAAAAAACTTTCTACTGCACCAGTCTGCAGTAGGGAAGGAATGTTCCCTAGGAATTTCCCAAGCACACCGAGTCGTATAGCCCAGCAGCGTCCGGAAAGGTACATTATATTCCAAAAAAATCATGTGTTTACTTTCAGCCTCGCCAGTGACTTACATTATCGAGGTGCAGTGCAAAAGAGCTATTCTAAACTAACAAAAAATCAGGTAACAAAGATAGAACTCGACAACTACCATTCCAGTAAGGACTGTTCTCAAAGTGCGCTTTCTACTACTAGAGTTAAAAAACTTCGCATAATTGTTTCACCTCAAGTCTGATATTTCATTTCAACGGAGAGATTAAAACAAATCAAACAATCTATCCCCAAATAACTTCTGACTTTTTAGTTTCCGAGCACGGATGAGCGCATTCGTGTAGTACATGAGATTCTACGAAATCTGCTCAAATTATTGCTCTAATTTCCAAAATACTGTTTTCCTAGCCTCGCAACAGTATGTGGTAGGCATTGCTGTATTCATGGTTGTGTCCTTTATATTTACTAACAGTTACCTTTCTTTATAATTTGCTTTGAATGCGTCGAAGATGGATTCAGTAATATGAAAAGTGGTAATCGGCTCTGCTATATAGTCTAGGTGCTGTATAGGAGATTCAAGGCACCATAAGCAGAAATTTTGCTTTCCTGCTCTATAATCCCCAAACTTGTTTGATTGCGCAATAAATCATACGACAACGAAGTTGTACGTCCTATATAGCTTCATAAAAGATTTTATAGATAGTAACTGTTGGATAGTCAGTAATTACACTCTGAGCGAATCAAGGCCTATTTGTACTGTCAATCTAGCTCTCTCTATGTTGAGTCTGCTGTTCTGATCGCGAGTATTGAATTTCAATTCTTTGTCTTGAAGGTTTTGAGTTCCCATACTACTTTTTAATAGTATTACTAATTCCTATTCTTGGAACTGAAGTTTTGATTTGCATCGCACCTAAGATCGTAATGTGGAATCATTCAGCGACGAAAGAAGTGAGCAAGTCACGCCAGCATGATTTTCAGAGAACAGTAGTAAACCACAGCTGGTTTGCAATTTGACCAATTTTATAGAGGTACGAAATAAGTAGTGGATCATGTCCTTGAGAATCAGAACTCTCGAATCGGTCATGCATTTGTATGTATCTGAAAAAATGTACCCTTTCACTTCCATGAGAACCTCGGGTACAGAGCAAGATTCATTTGCGGATAAGAAAAATCATATATCTGCTTTATATCGGAATATCCATGAATTAACAAAAGTTTACCTAAACAGGAGCCTCTGGATCACATCGTTTAGTCCTTGGAACTGGCTCAGACCAACTTACTAGAATGATGTGGCGCCGAAACACTCGAACCTTTGCTATCGGCGTTCGAAGAATAAAATTTCGGGATGCTAAAGCAGCAACAAGCACGCAGTATCATAAAAAGTCGCAATACAGTCTAAAGTCACAACAAGAAACGCCCAGCCAAGAGTAAATTGTACACTAATAACTCACAGTCAACAAAAACCATTCAATGTATAGTTCGGTTTTCCCTGAGCACTACAGTATTCGGCCTACAAACATCGGGGTATGACTCTAACTTGAAACCAACGAGTTGCTCCCTATTATGAAAAAATTAAAACTTACAGGTCGCGTTGGTACTGCAAGAGTACACTGTATTAGAAGTACAGCTGTTAGATTTCGCAAACATAAGAAATGGCACGTTTTCGCCTAACAGTCTATAAGATATAAGAATCACATTCAGTTCCAATAAAGCCAGTAATCCGGTCTGTATCAACCAGGAACTTTTTGTTGTAATATTGCTGAAATCTTGGAATCCCGTTATGCTATGATTAGACCTGATCTTAGCGAAACCACATTCGATTCTTCTAATATCTCCTAGATTGTAGACGAAGATGATACTACTGATGTTTTTTTCTAGTTTTCCCGCGAGGTATGGTGCTCCAATCAAGGATATGAAGCGGGGCACCCGATTTACCTCCTGATGTCGGATTTACAGTTTAATTTATTGGAATGCCCTCACATTCCATTGAAACTGTAGCTTTTACTTTGAAGCAGTATTGCGACTATCCCTGCAAAGATGGGTAGGAAAGAGCGCATAAAAATTCAAATAGTTTTGGGAATCAACGCAGAAAGTTAACAATTCGGTTTGACGTAACGATTATTATTATATTGAGATATTATTTTTCAAATTTCTTTTTTGTATTGATATATTTTTAACTAAGATTTAGAACAATGTAAAAGCTTTGATAGTGAATAAATCTTTGATATTAGAATCTTTTGTGTCGAAATTCAAACATCTTATCATTTGACGTTCTACTTTCTAATTTCGTCATAGTTTCTCCCTGTATAGTCAATTTACACTTGGGTGTATTCCGCTCCATGAAGTGAAAAGTCAAAGAATCTTTCAGTGTTCTCAATCTTGCCTTGGTAACTTGTAGGAACATCAAGTACCAGGGTTCGAAGAAGTAGCACTCTACTTTACACAACTACTCTAAATTCTACTCACTTAAGTGATTAAATTTGACGTAGTTTTAGGTTCTATCAACCCATCTAGTCACGGCGCTGCCCCTAGTCGTCGTCTGGACGTGTCTAGGAACTGGTAATTGACTTTTTTACTCGTCGAGGCGATTGTAACCACACTCGCTGAAGCAATAACAACAATCACCGTAGATAGATCGAATTAATAGTCATGCGAATGCTTCCTCTTCCGGCTACCGCCTGTGCGAATCCGCGATTGTCTGATGAAGCTTCTAAGTAGTTGTGATATTTGACTCAATTCCATTTTAGCTCCACAATTGTTACATGCGAACAAACAAACAATATTGTTTTGTAACGTAACTATTTTAAATAATTGATATCATTGGTCTCATATCAATTAATGTGTAAAATTTATTTCCTTATTTCGACTACAACCAGTCTTCCTGAATGCACTCAATTAGCAACTTGAGTTGTTCAAATGTTCTCAAGGAGTAATGAAGTACGAAAATACAATATATTTGACGTCAACGAAAAGGATAGCAGAAAAATTTAAATGATTCTGTTCAAAATTACTGTTATGACATTATATTCAGAATTGTAGAAAGGTACCGAAGTAGTATGAAAAAATAATGTTTTGCACTTCCATTTCTGATGGATATGAATCTTCTCTATAAGATCGGAACTATTCTTTCCTCGAATCAATTAAATGAGCATTCTGAACATCGACTGTATTGTTGGATTATGTTCTGAAGTTGCTGCAATGGCTGAACAACGAAATTAAAATTCAAAAAGTCGAAGCTCCGCCCAAATATTCTATAATGAATGCAACTGTTATATGGATTATTACGTTTTATTCCATACAATGATTTTTAGCATACCAAAATGTGTATTTTACTCATTGATTATCTACATCAATTAATACTGTGACTCGGGGATTGAATTTTAAGTGGTAGGATCCGTTCACTTCTGTTATCGTGAAAGATTTGGCACTTCAAATCATATCAGGAAATTGAAGTAAACCCAGCAGCAATTGTACAATTTATCATTATATGAATACGACAAGATTATTCAAGTCTCTAATCTTACGAGGTGTACGGAGCAGTGGTCTTAATTCAACGAAATCAAATTATGAGTGCAATATATATATACATATACATATGTTACCTCTACATTCGTCTAAACCATTACTGATTTTTATGTCCCTTCAATTTTTCCGATCCAGATACAATAAATTGTTTGCATATTTTAAGTTAGCTAATATGCCTACTAGCAAAACTGACGAGATTATGAAATAGAAAGGCCAGAGATCTTTTATTGGCCGAATACAATCTGACAGATAGCGAATTCACGTGATTCTCCTATTTATGTTTCCCCAAATCTTGATACCATCGCCGTTAGAAGTAGAATGTGCTGTTCTATTGGCAGTACACCAAGTTTGAATCTGTCCGTAATAGAAGTCAGGAAATACGAAAGAGTGATGCCATCGACGATAGCAGAAATACACTATTCGAGTTTCGACGGTGCTAAGTTCGGACGCACTCAAAGCACAAATCTAATACAATGAAAGAGTGATATATTTTCCATCAGGAATAGTCATTGTCGCCAGAGTATAGGGAAAGCAGAGTCGGAAACCCCCGAGTCAGTAATACAGGAGGCAACGATAGAGTTGTGAGGAGTTTAAAATGTTTCTAATTGTAAACCATAGTTGCTTGTGTTTGTCCGCGTGACAAATTAGAGACGATTTCAGTTACCGCTGATTTCCGCCCTTCTTCCTGTTGTATGGAATTTTAATCGTATTGTACCAATAGAAATTGGTAGTTCTGCCCAATCGAAGCACTGAAGAATTTTCAATTAGTAAGAAACGCTTGAATCTAGATAGTTAGTTATTTTTCTCAAAAATTTGACGTGGAACTAAATGGCTTTAGTGTAGTTTTCACGCCGCACGATCGATCTGAAGGAGGAAGATAGAAAAAAATGAATTCTCAGCTGGTAATGCGAGATCAGCCGATTTAACTCTTATTCTGATTTACTTACATTACTTCGATGATAAATTCTCATTTTTGACTCGCTAACGAAATTTAGGGTGGTGAAGTAAGAAAAAATTTATCTCGAAGCCCTATAATGTATCAAAAATTAGAAGTGTGCTTTGTCACCTCGTGTCGTGAACGTTCAGATTCTACTAAACTCATTTGATCTCATGACATGAAGCATACCTTGATTTCAATTCTCACAGGACAGGAGGATCTTCGAATTCTACCCACTAGAATCGCATGGGCTATAAACGAAAAAGAAATGTGAGCCAGGGTACCGAAATTTAGGAGTTTGACAAATAGGATAATAGAAAATTGTAGTGTAGGTTTAGTCAGTGTAGAGGATTGTAATGAAGAACCCCTTACTGGTAGCGGTATTTGATTCCTTTAAGACACTGCCTAATTCCCAGAACTAAAGAAAATGCCACTAGAGCACCAATCCGAAGTATGGTTTTAGAAATTTAATATTGCAGAAATCTAGAATTGTTGCATTTGTGTACCCAGGTACACTTTTATTGCACCGTGTTGCCGGAGGCATAACAAAACGGGTAAACACATTGCAGTGAATTGTTCTCATGATGAATCACTCACAACTTGTCACATCCCACACATGGAGAGTAAATAACTTCAATAGTCTGATGGTTTTGAAGTTCGCAATTTTGTCAACTTCCTTGAGCGCTCGAACAGTTGTGGGCACTCATACGCGCAGCATAGTTTTAACATTTCTTGTACTTTAATTCTCTTAAATACGAACGACGCGCTGAACAAACAGCATAGAAGATGGCATTTTCATCTCAAGCCTTGGTCTAACCTCAACCTAAACTAAGGGGCGAGGCCTCGTCAACACGAGCATTCAAAGCAGGTTGTTTGAAGTGCGATGCAATGATGCCACAACCAAGACATTCTTTCTCATGATAAAACACTGCGAACTGACCAGGCGCAAGTGCCTTATTACTTTCCGTCAATCTCACCACTGCGCGTTCGAAATCTACTCGAAGCACAACTGCATCATGAAGATTCGGACCGTGTCTAACCTTAACTCGTAGATTCCGCTCCTCTCCTACCGCCATTGGCCATCGTCCATTAATCCAACTTGTATTCTCCACTTCAAATTCAACTCGCTCCATGCCAAGTGCCCAATAATTCTTGCTCACGAACACCACATTCCGGTCAACACTTTTTGACACCACATACCATGGTCCATCACTCAATCCAATCCCTTTTCTCTGCCCGAGCGTGTAGAACCAGAAACCATCGTGCAAACCCAAAACTTTGCCTGTTTCCCAACAAACAAATTCACCTTGCTGACTACCAAGATGTAACTTGAGAAAATCCGACCATTTCAGCTTACCTAGAAAGCACACACCTTGACTATCTGGTCGTTGCGCATTAGGTAAGTTCATCTCAAGCGCAAATTCTCGAACTTCTTCTTTACGGTACTCACCAAGAGGAAACGAAACACGACTTAACTGGTCCTGTGTCAAACCAGCGAGGAAATATGTTTGGTCTTTCACTGGGTCCGGAGAGATAAAAAGTTTTGCACCATCTTCTTCGTGTCGCACTCGTGCATAGTGTCCGCTAACAATATGGTCGAATCGCGAACCAACATATTCATAAAACGCCCCAAATTTCACTCGCGAGTTGCACATAACGTCTGGGTTTGGTGTGCGACCGGCACGTGCCTCATTCACAACGTATTTCACAACTCTATCTCGGTACTGCTCTTGAAGCGGGACTGTTTCCAGCTCTACTCCGGCTTGTTCGCACACTGCAGTTGCTGCGGCAACATCAGCTTCCCATGGACATGAACCAAGATGCGCCTCATCTTCCGCTAACCAAATACGCAGGTAAAATGCTCGTACTCGAGCACCCGTCGATTGCGCTAATCTTAACGCAACAGCGCTATCCACACCACCCGAAAGTAACACCGCCGTGTCTTCTTGTCTAGTGTAGGACTCTCGGAAGTGCGAAAAATCACCACGTAGCTGAGATTGTGCATGTGACAGAATACGAGACAGTGCAGCAGAGCGCGATGCGCTACCAATCCCGGGTAACCCGGCTGCTGTCGCAAGAGTTTTCGCATCTAATGCCAAGAATTCGGACTTCGACATTCCTGCCGTCCCGAGAGCTAATAATGCGACCAGTCCACGCGCTACATCACTATCCGCCGACCCACTTAGATACACTCTGTCGTCACGGCTTTCTGCTAATAAATGCACTGTCGATATGCACCCGGTCACACGACATGTCGGTGTGAGTGCTTGTGGTGTGGCACGAGGTAGACGAGAACCTAGTTCGATAAGTGCTGTATACCTCGACACAGTATCGGGATGAACACTCAGCTCATGAATGAGATTTGCCAATTGAGGCGTCTCATCTTCGACCAGCGTGCATCGTGTTACGCGAGGTCGCTTGGAAATTTCAATTCTCTTGCGTCGCTTCGCCTTTGCCGGTAGTGTGACGCGGAATCGGACCGGCGACGGCGGGGTGAAGCAAGGTGAACAGCTCATCCTGGCGAGCTCGACCGTCGATAACGTAATCTGGTGGAAAATTGATCTTTTGTTATTCCACTAAATGGGTGCCATTCCCAATCATGACGTCCACGGCTGGTGTTAAGGTGCCTGCGCACTACGGAGGTCCGGAATCTCCAGCGCTGCGTTTCGAAGTGCACGCGACATGGAATAAAGCGCGTGCATCTACGCTGTATCTTCCACATCATGCGGCGCTAACGCCAATGTTTTGTCCCGTGGGAACGCAAGGGACCGTGAAAGGAATAGATCCAACGCAACTTCTCGATACGTCGGTGAACGCACAAGTGGTGCTCGGAAACACGTATCATCTAGCGCTTCGACCTGGGGGCGAATTAATTGCATCTCAGGGCGGTTTGCACAAGTTTATGAACTGGCCACGCGGGATACTTACCGATTCCGGTGGATTTCAAATGGTCTCCTTATCGAAATTTTCGCGAGTCACCGAAGAAGGCGTGTTATTTCAAAGTCCGGTGGATGGCTCAGAAATGTTGCTTACTCCCGAACGCAGTATTGGGATCCAGAATGATATTGGTGCCGATATTATTATGGCACTTGACGATGTCGTACCTAGCACACTCACGGGGCCGCGAGTGGAAGAGGCATGTCATCGTACGCTAAGATGGATTGATAGATGTAATGCAGCACATAAGAGGAAAAACGAACAGAACTTGTTTGGTATCGTCCAAGGTGGACTTGACGAACGACTGAGAAAAATATGTTGCGACGGTATGGTGAAACGCAACTTGCCGGGCTATGCAGTCGGGGGATTATCAGGTGGTGAAGCGAAAGATTCATTTTGGCGTATGGTTGACTTATGTACCGATGAATTGCCGCATGACAAGCCACGTTATTGTATGGGTGTGGGATATCCCGAAGACCTTGTTGTTTGTGTTGCACTCGGCGCTGATATGTTTGATTGTGTGTATCCCGCTAGAACCGCTCGGTTTGGAACCGCGTTAGTTCCAACTGGATTGTTGAAAATTCGTTCGGCAAAGATGGCGCAGGACATGAGACCAATCATGGAGGGGTGCAAATGCTTCACATGCACTAACTACACACGCTCCTATTTGAATATGTTGTCACCGAAGGAAACCGGAGTTGTGTCTCAACTAATCACCTTGCACAATATCGCCTATCTCACTCAACTGATGCTGCGTGCCAGACAGTCGATAATCGACGGTGTGTTTGAACAATTCGTACAACAGTTTATGTTGGGCTTGTACCCTACGAAAAACTATCCGACTTGGTCGAGAGATGCGCTCACCAAAGCGGGCATCACTCTGCTTTAAGTGACTTGATTGTTAATTAGATCAGCGGAAAAAAACTTCTTCTGACCATGACGCTTCATGGTTATTCGAAATAAATAAGTTAAGAACAGGGAGTGGTGCGCGTGTAGGTTCATACATCTGGCGGTCGAGCGCCAGGTGCAGTGCCATTATGTATGTGTACTGATGGCGCGTGGTCAGGGTCTTCCTCGTCATGGTGTTCGACGACATGTTCACTAACTCGCATGGGCTCTTTGCAGAGCGGACAACTTGGGTCGTTCGAGTTCACCAGCCATCGCAATATGCATCTTCGGTGGAACATGTGTTGGCACCCGTGCAATCGTGCAATATCTTCCAGCAATACTTCCAGACATATTCGACAGTCGTTTCCTTCACGTCCCGCGCCAAGTACCACGCCATCACTCGGTGGTGGAACCAATTCAATGAAACGCATAAAGTATTCCACCGCTTGACTAGGTGGCATCGCTCCAGCTGCCGCGGCGGCAGTAGCACCGGGAGACCAAATTCTATTATTTGTGCCCGGTTGTGACTTCACGCATAGACTTAGCACAGTGCTGATGATACTCACCACTAGAAGCATCAACGCGAGACAGCACAGCGAGACCGCGAGATAGAAGAGTGCAGAGTTTGTGTGCGCATCAATTAGCAGATTAATTCTTTCCAGTACATAATCGAAGTCTGCTTTGCTCCTTATTCCACTGTCAAGGCGAAAGCGCTTGAAACAAGGTCCGTCCAGACCTCCCCATTCGCGAAGACTATCGTAGTGGTCTATCCAATCACCTGGGAGTGCATTTCGCACAGGGATGGTGAAAGGGAAACGGCGGTCCTTGTTTACAGCGAATGCACCAAATGCGGACGCGGTCATCGCACTCGCAGCAAGCGCTATACATATCACATCCACAACAAGCCGCCAGCGCCGCTGCTTCAGCGCTCGAAAACGGACCAACGTCAACAGGGTCCATACGAGCACGAAGAGGAGAGAACTCGCTGTGGTCCACGCGGCCATACGCTTCGCTTCGTGGAGCTGGTTTTCCGCATGCTCCACGTTCACTTTTCGCACCGCGTTCATGAGGATGTGGCATCCTTCCTTGGAGTTGGGTTTCGGTATCGATTTCTGGACGGCGGCCATGTTCTTTCGTGGCGCCTCGGCTCGGAGGCGCCGTGGCTCCTGATCAATGTAATACACTGCCAAGTGACCCCCTCAGCCGGAATGGCATAATTACAGCCTTCGCGCCTATCATACTTCGCAGTCTATGGACAGCCATGCATGAGATGTTGATTTGATTACACACTTGGCGCTTCAGGGTTTCAAGGTTGCGAATTATTCTGCTTTCGCTTTGCGCTGTTATGTGTGCGCTATTTCCGTTCACTATTTCTTCCGGAAATTTTCCTATTCAAATCTCCCCAATATCTTCTAACACCGCACACACTCTTCCAATGCAACAGACCTGTACCCACTCTCGTAATTGAAGCATGATCGAATTCTTCGATACTAACGTGGATTTCATACTCTTCCTTCTCATAGGCCCGTGACCAACACAGCAGCGCGTGGTAATCACCCAAACATGCCTTAAATATATGAAACAGTGTCAGTCATTAAGCAGTTATTATGATGGGTCCGCACGACTTGGAATTCGTCGGAGAAAGTGTGGTGCTCTTTAACTTATTGCTGATAATTTCCATATTTCTATTGGCTAACTCTCGGCTATGAACAACTTTCAGTAGCGTGTCTTGATGCAGTAGTCCGAGGTTTCTAAATACAGCCACATTTTTCTATTTCTTTTGATGCTTGCTGAATAAAAACTATTCTAATATTCTCTCTAATTTACAAAGAAATTTAGCACCAAGTGATCTGCTAAAGCATAGCAGTCAACTTGTTACATCTGCTGTGCCTCGTTCATGAAGGGCAAATCCCGAACAGTACTAGAACATTTACCGATGATTTCAGATAAAGCACTGAAGTCGGGAAAACGACTCACCTATGATTCTGGTGATAGCCCGTACCCGATCGACTGCTTACATTCATCATCGCTTGTGCCAATTTCAGCAATGTCACGACTCCATTCATAACATGCAACGCAGCAGTTTTTGCTTGAGCAATAGAAATTTGCAGTATTTCTACGAGCTTATTTTTAGTCTGGATTCATCCTGGTGACAATTACTCGCTTACTTATCATTCAGCCTGTGGAATAGTTTATTTATGTAGATGGAAAAGTACGAGGTAGAGGCAATAGCCTATCTTTGTAAGGGGAGGGGGGTGGTCTCTCCGCGAGTTCCCGAGTTCTCAAGTGGTACTGTACTGTCAGCCTTTGAGCCAACACAAGGATTCCGCAACGCATTTAAACCAATATGCACCAATCGATAGAACGCAATTTAACTCTTTTCTACGTAAATCATCCAGTGCAATTGCCGTACGTGTGTGTTACTTCATCAAACAAGATGTAAGACTAGTTTACACTCTTTTTGGCAGTGCAGATATCAAAAATGTCAAGAAAAGATTTCTACGTCAGATCGAGTACAGTAAATTTTAGTTGTACAGTACTAACAATTTTGCAACAATGCATGAGTATGGGATGACATCAGCTTTCCTAATTTAAACTTGCGTAAACGTGAGTTCATGTTTGGCCAAAGAAAGAACAAGAAATCGACCATCTGCTACCTGAAGAACAGAAACATGATAGAAAATGAAGAGATCGTTTGGTGCGTAATCGCACTGAAGGATCATCTGTACTGTACACGATCGAAACGATATTTCATCAACATAGGCACGACGATACCAGTGCAGGAGCGCAGCCCCTGGAAAAGCCTAATGGCGCTGATCCCGAGGCAAACTTATGACACTTCAATCGAACACTGATGCAATTTCTTGGCCTCTACGCTACCGCCTAAAAAGAAAACCTTTGCAATGCTCGACGAATTTTTGGCTACACACAAGAGTCAGAAATATATGATCCTCACAAATTTTGTATCTTAGGGTCATTTCAGACTGAGTCGGAATCCGACACTTCACCACTCAATTTGCTTTATTCAAGTGCCTTAAGTTCCATGAATCTTCGAAGCGGTCCAATATTGCGAGGTCCGATTATCGGCTAATTGAAGAAAAAAACGTCGTGTAAACCCTTTCAGTCGTAGCCATATGTTGTATTTCAAATTTATGGGGAAGACCATATTGTAAGATTCATTAGTCCGTAATACAGATGCATGGTAGAGTGTTGATCTCCTACGTAGCATTTCTACTCGAAAGATTTATATATGTGCTGATAGATTGTACACACAGGCATTAGTGTTCTGTGGAGTATAGAACGAGATACTACTGATCTTTGATGAATGTGCCGTAAATTAGTACGAAACCTCTATAAATACCGAAATATTCGAGATCATTGCCTTGATCGCAATGTTGATAGTACAATTATTGTATACAACGAAAACTTGAAGATCATATATTTCTGATGGCTCTCTTCTGAAGTATCAGTGGAAACATAAGCGAATTTTTCAGCTCTATTTTCTTGTTATCGTCAAATATCTACTTGGTTTTCGTGAACTTATTCGACGACTATCGATGGAGCCTTATTTTGAACAAAGAGTGTGTTCGTATGGCGAGATATTCGGCGAGGAACGAACCGATGTGGCAGTCCTGTCTGATTCTGGAATAGCAAGTCGATCGATTTTTGATGGCAGTCCAGAACCAAGTGCGATAAATACTCAAGTTCAACCCTCCGTATCTCAAAGATTGTTGAATACTGCAAGTGGAACTTTAGTATCACAGTCCCAGAATAATTCTTCTCTACTAGGTGAGCAACCATCTATACAGCCCACAAATCGTTGGTCGACAACAGAAGGAGGTGATTCCAAATCTATCTCTTTTCGCACTGACAAAAGGAATAGGTGGGATGATAATGATGATGGTGCAGTGCAGCTTATTCTATCGTTGATGAGCTCGATGGATTACCGAGACAGAAAGCGACAGAAGAAAACAATTTCTGCGTTTTACGAGGAAGTGGTTGAGCACGCGAGGAAGGATCATGGTATTGAACAAAGCGTATCCAATTGGAAGTCGAAATTCTGAAGGCTGAAGAGCAGTTACGGCTCGTACATGAACAATTTGAAGCAAAGTGAGCAGAGTAGAGATCGATACAGAAGCAGAGGTTTTAAGGAGGCTAAAGTGAGAGATTGGAATATAGTTCTACTGCTATTCATTTTGGTTGCTCTATTCGACGAAGAGCTTGATTTATTCATACTTGTCTTCGCTCTAAAACGTCGGGTATCATTTAGCATCACTCGGAATGCAAATCGTAGGAAAGGAAGTATTGCAGGGCGTAGATGGTCGATACAAAGAAATAAAATTAATTGGATTTCTGAGTATGCCATCAAATTCGACTTTCAGAATTCTAATCAGTGGACGGCAGATTTTCGAATTCCTGTATCAATTTTTAATAAGATTCTAGACCGCGTTTCTACGCAATTGAGCAAAAAGGATACAAATTTTCGTGACGCTACTCCTAGTAATGTACAATTGGCTCCATTCTTAATGTATGTGGGAGATAGAGTGCATTCATCCGTTGCTAGTCAGCTCGGTATTGGAACAAGCTCTGTGAGATACATAATGTGTACTGTGTCTAGGGTGATTTGTGAAAAATTTGAGGGAGCAATTCGCCTTCCAAAGAGTGCACAAGAACTAAGGCGAGTAATTAATGGATTCGAACAGATAGCTGGGTTGCCATACTGTGTTGGAGCGATCAATGGCTGCCACATACCTTGGCTTTCCTGCCCTGATTCTCGATTTTACGATTACCGTTGCTACAAGGGTTACCGAGCTTCGTTCTGTTTGCTGTGGTTGATGCTCACCGGCGCTTTACTTACTGTGACTATGGTCTTCCTGGTGTGATGGGCGATTCTAGTATATTCGAAATATCGGAACTCAGGAGACAAATTAGAAATGGTACGTGGCTGGGGGCAAGCATACCTTCCCTACAACTCGAAGAAGTGCAGATCCAACCATATTTGATTGGAGATTGTGCTTTTACGTTGTCGAAACATGTGATGAAAACTACCAGTACTAGAGAACAGAAAGCACATCCAGAATTGAAGGAATGGGAAAAACTGGCCTCAAAAACACGAAAACCGGTAGAATGTGCCTTTGGAATATTGAAGAAAAGATTTCCTGTATTGAAAAGAGGACTGAGTCTGCGCTACGAAAAAGAAGCTTCAATAATTGTGCGATCTTGTACAATTCTGCACAATCTCTGCATTGATGAAGGAGAAAGTGAAACAGACTTTGAACTTTCTTCACCCCCACAATCACAAGACTGTGAATTTGAGCAAGGCATTGATGCAAAACGAATAAGACTAGCTTTGCTAAAATATGTTAACCAGCAATGAGAACGAAAAAAGAATGAACTACACATAAAAATACTATGCTATGAATTATATCATAATAAATCAGTTTTCTTTTAAAATCGGTAAGGTGAAATATTAAGACGGTTATCTAGAGAGGCATTAGTGCGTACCATATAAGGCTGATTTTTTCGAAAAGGGGAGGAGACTCTTACGTTTCACAAATGTGTAGAAAGGATATAAAACTACCCTGTTTCCTTTTATTGTGTCTATTTAATTAGTCATAAAATTGAAAAAACGTTATGAAAAATTTGGTTGAAATAGTGAGGTGAGCAATGAACAATGGAAATTATATTTAAAAGTTTTAGAGTTGAACATAATAATAAAAGGCAAGTGTTAATCTTTTGAATCGATGAATATCACATTCCGAAATTCTGATGCCAGAACTGTGTAGATACTTCCTTGCGTGTAAAAT
>JAAUYH010232040.1_pt1 | contig 20215 bp, 16 predicted proteins | sample 7278061 | NCBI WGS metagenome assembly JAAUYH01 (sample SAMN14350203, study PRJNA611818) | marine sediment metagenome | isolation source: surface marine sediment (0.6m) | place: French Polynesia: Moorea | collected 2018-08 | reverse complement strand
GTACCTTGAGGGGGCCGCTCAAGCGCTCGTAGACTTGGATGGCGTAGGCGAACATATCTTTGCGCAGATAGTGCACGCCCAGGTTGATGAGCGCACTCGGAGCGTCGGGCTTGAGCTCCACTGCTTTGTAATAGGCAGAAAACGCCATCTCCGGCCGCTTGGTGCGATCGTAGACCAGGCCGTAGACGTAGTGGATGTCCGAGTGACGCTGGGCCTCGTGGCGCTCTTTGTAAAGCAGGTCGAGAATCACTTCGGCGGTGTCGTAGAGGCGCTTGGCATGGTAGGCGTGGGCCATGATGACGGCGGCATCGAGATTGGCCGCATCGACGGCCAAGGCCGCCCGGGCCTCGGATAGCGCGCGATCGGGGTCGCGATTTTGTCCGCGCAGGGCCGCGCGGGCCCGGGTCAGGTGGGCGGCGACTCGCTGGCGCTGCTCGGTGGCCGTCAGGTCGAGATTGGGCGGCTCGTAACTGCGGGCAGCCTTGGCCTTCGCAGCTGTGTCGCTGTCTATCGTCCCGTCTGGGGCCTTGTCTCGCTTGCCGCTCTTGTTTTGCGCCGATGTCGCTTTGCGGTCTGCATCACCGCTCTTGGCCTTGTCGCTCTTGCTCCCCGATCCACGCGCGCCCCCGGCGCCCGGAGATCTAGCCCCCGGCCCCATGGGCTCGCGATTGTTCATGCGCGCAGTACCATCGGCGGCGCCGTTGTCGGAACCATCGCCTCCCATCCGCTCAGTAGTCACGGTTCCCGACGAGGTCCGCGGCGTCGTGTCTTTCTTGCCCGCGGCCCTGCTGCCGCAGCCCATCACAATAGTAAGGCTCAGGCACGCGCAGGCCAAAACCGCCGTCACTCCACCCAAATGCAGCAAACCTCGGCGTCTTTGTAGACCTCGGGGTCCACACCGCGGCGCCGCCATCATGCCAATCGTCATCATCATGAGGGCTCCTCCGTACCGCTGGCCAGTTCGTCGTGGAGGATGGGATACTCGTCGGGGAATTCCCGGTTGAGATTTTCGAGCGCGAGCTTGCTCCAGCGATTGCTCACGCCTTGCTGTTTGGCCATATCTACCACTTCTCGCCACTCTTTTTTAGCTTCCTCAGCCAGGGGCGCAAGGGTCTGGGTCACGGTCTCTTCGAACTGCGCCACCAGCCCCAAATCGGGATTGCGGCGGTCGAGGTTCAGCACGTACTGGGGCGTTGGCATTTCAAAGACCTTCTGGGCGTAGAGGGTCAAGGTCTCGCCGTAGCGCACCTTGGCCGCCATCGCGTATTCGCCGACGCCAAATCGGCCCAGAGCCAGGAATTGTTGCTGCATGTCTTTGGTCTTGGCGTCGAGTGATTTGCGCTGCGCCAGCGCTTGCTTCTCGGTGCGAGCCGCGCGGCGAATACGCAGCGGCATAAAGGTCTTGCGATAGTGGCTCTCGGCAAAATAGAGCGCGCACTCTCCGGCCAACTCGGCACCGCGGGTGCGCTTTTGCGCGCCCTTTTTCTCCCAAGCGGCGATGGTCTTTCTGCGATAGTCGTCGGCCTGCGGCGTTCGCTTGCGCTTGGCGTAGGCCTCGGCGACATCGTAGAAGCTGAATACGTAGTCGTCTTCGTTGCCGGCATCATTGCCGTATTGGCGCCGCCAATTATCGTAGGCCGAGATCATGCTGCCGATGTTGCCCGATGCCCGATGAATGCGGGCAATGGCCCAGAGTGCGCGGTCTTTGCGCCGTCGGTCGCGTTCCTCGCGCTCGTAGCGCCGGTATAGGTCGACGGCCGATTTGAAATCGCGATCGAGTTCGCGGAGCAGGGCCGCATTGTATAGCGCGTCTAGGCGCACTTCGGCAAAGGTCTTGGCCGATTCGCCCGGTGGTGGTGGCGGCAGCGTCAGTCCGCGCGCCTTGGCCGTGCCGGCCTGGTCGTAGAGTTCGAGGTAGGCGGCCACCGCGCGATCGTAATCAAACATGCCGTGGTAGGCGATGGCGGTAAAGCGCAGGGCTTCTAGGTAATAGCCGCTCTTGCGGTATGCGGGCGCTCGGTTGTTGGTGAATTCTCTGAGCAGATGGATGGCGGTCTTGGGGCGACCGGCGGCGCGATAGCTGATGGCGGCGTTGTATAGGGCGGTCGGCGCATCGGCATCGTCGGCTGGCGAGCTCTTATAGTAGGTATAAAAGGCTTTGGCCGCCTCGCCGTATTGTTGGCCGCTGAAGAGATAGCCGGCTCGGCGAAACTCGATCGAGCGGTTCTGTGCCTTGGCCAGAGCCAGGGTCTCGCTATCGCCGCATTTGGCGGCGATAAATTTATCGTTGGTGGCTTTGAATGCGTCGGCTTGGCCGCGGGCCTCGTAGATCGTGAGCAGTCCGTCTTTGGCCCGAGCGGCTTCGGCAGTGCCGCAAAACCCATCGACCACTTTGCCCAGGCGCATTACAGCATCGTCCAAGTCGTAGTAGGCGATGGCGACCAGCGCCGCGTTGAGCCCCATCTGCGGCGCGGTCTTGGGATCGGGCGACAGCTCCTGATACTTGTCCCATTCCTGCTGCAGGCGGCGGTAGATGTCGGGCATGGCCTGGGCCTGCACCGGCTGCGGCAGGGCGCGCAATTCCTCGGCGGTGGGCACGCGGATGTCCTCGATCACGCCAGCGGCCACGAGTCGATTGGCCTCGGCCTCTAAGGCTTGAATCACTGAGTAGGCGGCCTCCTCAAAATGGCTCTCGCTGAGTTCGCGGTGGTCGCGGACCCAGCGGTAGTGGGGCACAGATTCCAGGTAGCGCCCGCTAAAGTACAGGGCCTCGGCCAGGGCGAAGGTGAGCTCGTAGGTCTGGAGCGATTCGGGGTATTGTTCGAGAAAGCTGCGGTAGAGGTCGACGGCTTTGCCGTAGAGCTCTAGATACTGCCCGCGGGCCACGGGATCGACGATGCCGGCAGTCTCGTAGGTCTCGCGCTGCGCTGTGGCCGCGGCGTGGAGATTGCGCGCCGCCGCGTACAGCATGCGCTCGCCGATGCGGCGCTGGTTGGCCATGGCTTCGCGATCTTTTTCATTGGCGATGTACCACTGCGAACCAGGTCCGTAGCGCGCGGCCAGTTGTCCGGCAGCCTCGTCGGCGGCCAATTTATCGCCCTTGGCCTCGTAGGCGTTGACGATTTCTTGGTGAACCAGGGGATTATTGCGGTGTAGATGCCACGGTGGATCGAGGGCCTTGCTGAGGGCCGCGATGGCCTGATCGTAGGCTTGAATCTCCACAAATGCGTAGCCGAGGACTTCCCACACATCTCGAACATGAGCTTCGCCCTCCTGTCCGCGATAAAATGCTTGCGCTCGCTGCAGGCTGACGGCGGGATCGGTGTCGAGTTCACCATTCCATGGATCGGTGAACGCCACCGCGATGTACTGCAGCGACTCGTCGCGGAGTTCTAACTTGGGGGTCTCGCCGCGGGCCACGGCGGCGTCGTAGGTCACCAGCGATTGATCGAAGTATTGGATGGACTCAAGCATGAAATCGCGGCGATAGTAGGACCAAGCCAGTTTGTACAGCGATTCGGCGTATAGGCCGGCTTGTGGACTGTCCGCGACCCGATTGTAGGCGGCAATGGCTTGGTCGAGCTCGCCCGGGACCATGAAGTGTAAATCACCGACGCCGCGCACCCACGCATGTTGGATGAGTTCACCGTCTGCGCCCGCCATGGGCGAGCATTCGCCGTAGGGATTGCTCATCGTGCGCCGCCTGGCCCGCGCACTGGCCACGGCCCGGTTGGGCGCTGGTGGGGCGGGTTCGGTGTGGCGATGTTGGTTGGCGCAAACCAGTGAGAGGAATAGCTTGAGCGAACGGCGCTCGTCTTGGATTTTGCTGTAGTGGGCCAGCAGGTACACCGTGCCCGGCAGCTGGCGATACTGGGGGAAGCGATCGAGGATTTGTTGCCATAATGTGATCGAGCGCGAGTAGTCGGCCACAGGGTCTACGTCGGGGTCGGCGCGTTCCTCAATGGCTTCCAGCTCGGCTTCGGATTCGTCCAAGTATAAATCGGCGAGCCGAAACATGGCGTCGGGGGTGAATTGGCCATGATTTGGATGCTTTTTGATGAACGCCTGTAAGAGCGCAATGGTATCGAGGTGGCTCTGCGTTTTTTGCTCTTCGGCATGGCGCAGATGGGTGTCGTAGCGGGCCTCAAGGCGCTTTTGCTGGGTGGTGTAGGCCCGGCGCAGGATGGTCACCATGCGGGCTTCGTGGGCCTTGGCCGCATCTTGGTAGCGGGCAAAGTCGCGCTCGATCTCGTCGAGCAACTGCCGCTCTGACGCCGATAGCGGCGCCCGCCGGAGACTGGGCGCCGGCGCTGGACGGCGGGCTGGGGTTTGCGTAGTAGCTCCCGGCTCGCGGGTCCCGGGAGGGCCGGCTTGGGACGTCGGCGCACGCCCATCGTCTGCATTGGCGGCATCGCGCTCGGGACGGTTGGCGCTTGCACGACTCTCGGGTGTCGCAACAGTCCCACCGGGCGGCTCTTCCGCGGTCGCCGTCGGCGCCATCGCTGGCGGCGCGGTGCTCGGTTGCCCGAGGGCGTTCGACGGTATCGAGATCATCGCCAAGACTGTCAACGAGACAATTGTCGGAATCATCAGGGCCGCCCCGACAGTGCTCGCCAGATTCGTTGCCAAGGCGGTCGCCGCCGCATCGACCACGGACCAGCGCGGCAGCTTCCATGAACGCATCGATTGCGCAGGTCTCTTTATGGTCATGGCCTTGCCCCCTGGCCTACTGCCGCCGTGCTCGGCTGTTCTTCGTCAGCGCTGTCACTGTGCGGTGGCTCGACGCGTCGACCTTGGAGATCACCTTCGAGCTCACCTTCGAGATCGCCTTCGTCGAGTACATCGCGAAATTCGTCGCTGAGCGTCCTCAGTTCGCGCAGACGGTCGAGATTGAGCTTGCGCACGCTCTCGTCGCTATCCTCTTTCTGCGACCAAGACACGTCGATGACGCCGACATCGCAGCGGATGAGGATGTCGTAAAACTTGTCTTTGATTTGGGCAAAGCTCGCGCCGAGGACGATGGCGCCCAACTGGCGCGACTCGGCCTCATGGGCCAAAAATGCGCGCTTGTAGCTGGCCAGACGGGCCTTCTCTTCGGCCAGGGCCACGCGGACCTCGGCTAGAGACACTTCGACGATCTCGTCTATCATACTAAAAATATTATCGATTTTCTGAGTGACACGCGATGCGCGGCCGAGCGCGGTGTACAGTTCGGCCAGCATCGAAGCATCCGCACCCCCGCGCTGGCGCATGAGCTCTGTGAGAAACTGAAACTCTTCGTCCAGGGCGGCGCGCAAGGCGGTGCGCAGCTCCGCCGCCCGCACGGCTACTTCATCGCCGGTTCCGACTACATCTTTGCCCAGCGTTGCCTGACGGCGCACTTGTTCGAGTTCGTCGCGCATATCGTCGAGCTCGGTCTTGAGGGCCCCCATGGTTTTGCGCGCCTCGTCGCCGCGGGCGAGCTCGGCCCCGGCATCCTCTTGGTCGCGGACATATTTTTCTAACGCCACGAGAGCCGCGGTCGTGGAATCGATGAGGGTGGAGAGTTCGGCCGCGCGCTGGTCGAGCACGACGTAGTCGGTACGCGCGCGGGCAATGCGCTCGCCGTAGCTGAGCTGAGCCCGAGGCAGGGCCGCCATGTCCCGCGCGAGTCCTTGCCGCCGCCGGGCCAGGGTGCGCAGGCGGTTCTGGTCGGCCCCGGACAGGCCCGCGATCGCCATGCCTCCCAAACGATCACTGAGCTCGCCGCGCAGCGCCAGCAGCAACTCCAGACTCTCCGTGATTTGGGTGCGCTTGTCTGCCAGTGCGGGAAAGACGTTGACCCGTGACGGCTTGGCCACCGCCTGCTCCAGACGCTCGATGATGCGCTCACTCTGGTCGATGTCGTCGCCGATTTCGCCGAGATCCTCTTCGATCGCGATCACCAGCTCCATGTCATCGATTTCGCGCAACCATGCCGCCGCCACTTCGGGCAGCGTCGCGCTGACTTCGAAGGTCTGCGATACCCGACCGGTGATCTGGTTGAGAAAGAGTTGCGGATCGGTGTGCTCTTCGATAATGCGCTGCAATTCTCGGTGTGAGCGATCAAAGGTCTGGTGGGTATCGTTGAACACGGCCAGGGCTTTGCTGTATTCCTCCGCGCTGTTGCCGATGGCAAACGGCGACTCCCCTTGCGCTTTGCGTATGCGCAAGTTGCCCTCCAAGATCTTCACCGATGGCAGCTTAGTTGAAGTGGGATCGGAGAGCGCCAGCAACTCAAGCGCGCGCAGGGCTTTGTCGTACTGCTGATGCTTGACGTAGACCCAGGCGATTTCGTAGAGGGCCTCGTCGAAAAGGTCCGATTTGCGATCGACCTCAAGATATTGCTCAATGGCGGCCGCAGGCCGGTCGCCCTCGTAGTACATGCGTCCCAGCGCTAGATATGCCAGTTCAAAGGTCCGTTCGTCCTCGGCGCTCCAATTCTGCCGGCGATCGTGGCGGCTCAGCAAATCGGCAAAGGCCGCGGTCGCGCGTTCGCCATCGCCGCTGGCGACAAAAGCGGTGCCGATAAAGTAAAGGGCGCGTACGTAGTATTCGGTACCGGGAGGAACCGCGGCAAAGTAGGCCAGCGCGCGCTCAAAGCGGTTGCGGAAGTAGGCGTATTTGCCACGCACATACGGCACAGACGGTCGCCACTGGCTGCTCGGGATACGATCGAGGGCCGAGAGCCACTCTTCGATATCGGCATCGTCGCGCAGCGCGATCGATAGCTCGATGAGGCGCTCTAGACTCTGTTGGTAGTATTTGCTGTTGGCGCCGCTCTCGCGGACCAGGGTGCGAAAATAGGTGCGCGACGCCATGTAATCGCGTTTTTGAAACAGCGCCTCTCCCAAGTAATACAGCGCCATATCGTGTGATGGACTGTCGGGATATTTTTCGACGTAGTCGTAGAGCAACACCGCGGCATCGTCGAAGCTGCCTACGCCAAAGGCCACCTGGGCATCGACGAGACGGCGATCGGCGCGCTGCCGCTCGGACTCTGAGGCGCGACTATTGGCCTGAATGTTCTGGGTCGCTTGATCGACGGTGTCTTCGATCGCGTCCAGCCTGGCATCGTAGCCTCTGGGTTCGCTTGCCCCTGGGGACGTCGAACCAGGGGCTCCGTGAACGACCGTCCACACTGACAAGGTCAGCACTGACAAGGTCAGCACTGGCAAGGTCAGCGCCGACCAGGTCAGGAGGCATGCCCATGCGCCGATGGTAATGGCGCGCGCGCGTAGGTTGCGACGATGCCGAATGCGCAAGGTGACCATCTCCGCCCTTTCACTCACTTGTCCGCGCTCGTATTGACGCGGGTGGTGGCGCTGCCTCCCGGCGCGCTCAGGTCGCTGACTTTGAATTCCATGGCCGGGCGCTGATCGAGTGGCGTCGTCGCCCCACCGCGCTCCAGGGCCACCGCTTCGATGCGAATCGATTTGCCCTCGCTCGCGGTAAACGTATGGCTGGAGCGCACGCTGAACTTGTACTTATTCAAATATTTGAAAACGCCGTAGCCGTGACCGCGATACACGGCCAAGACGCTGATGGTGTGACTGCCGGGCGCGATAGGGCCGGAGAGCACTTCGATCTCTTTGTTCTTATGCAGCTCCTCACCGCTGTCGGTTTTGGAAAAAACTTGGGTGCCATCAATGGCGTAGACCAGTTGCACCAACCGATATGAACTGCCCATGTTATTGACATGGACCACAGTGGCGTTGGCGCCCAGGCCACCGCCGAGAACCGCATCTTTGAGCATGCTGACCCGCGCCTTGGTGCGCCAGGCCCGCTCTTTGAGTGCTTGTACTTGTTGCTCCAAGCGACGCAGGCGGACGTTGACGGGAATGTCATCAGTGCCAGTAGCCGCGGAGGCACCGGCGCTCGCCGCGCCTTGGCTGCCGGTGGCAGCGGCCGTTTGCGGTGCGGGGTTTGGCTGGCTTTGGGTCTGTGCCAGCGCTGTGCCCGTGCCCAGATGTATGGTTACAATTGCGGTAACAAAGATCACGGCGGCCAATGTGGTGCGTGCGGGCATGTGTCTCTCCGAGCTCGGCGACTGTCGGGGCGCGGTTGTCGGTTTACTATTGTCGGTCAGGTGTTATCGGTCTGGTATTGCCGATGTGTACGCCTGCGAAATTTGTATCACCGCCTGATATTGTCGACAAGCAGGGGTATTATCCCCAGGGATCTAGGTCACGTAGGCACATCACACGGCCGTGCGAAATGCGAGTCACAAACCCGGGGCTACTGAGAGACCGTGCGCACGCGCTGCCACAGCATTTCGAGAAGCGGAGCAATTCCTTCACCGCTCACTCCCGAAATCAAATGTACTTCAATGCCACGCTCGGCAAATGACCCGCGAATGTCCTCAGCCCGCGCGCGGGTCTCGGGCAGATCGATTTTGTTGAGGGCCACGATTTGCGGTTTGTGGGCCAGCTCGGGAGCGTAACGCCTCAGCTCGCGATTGAGGGTGTCGTAATCCCCTACGGGATCGCGCCCTTCGTCGAGCATCTCATGGGCCTCGATCACGTGTAGCAAAATGCGGGTGCGCTCGACGTGGCGCAAGAACCGATGGCCCAGGCCAACGCCTTCGGCGGCGCCCTCAATGAGTCCGGGGATGTCGGCCATGATCAGGCTGCGATCGTCCGAGAGTTGGACGACCCCGAGATTGGGGATCAGAGTCGTGAAGGGATAGGCGGCAATCTTGGGTCGCGCCCGCGATACTTTGGCGATCAAGGTCGATTTGCCCACGCTGGGGAATCCAAGCAGTCCGACGTCGGCCAGGAGCTTGAGTTCGAGGCGCACGGTTCGCTCTTGTCCCGGGGTTCCCGGATCGGCGCGCCGCGGTGCCTGATTGCGCGATGTCTTAAAGTGAATATTGCCGCGGCCCCCATGGCCACCGCGCGCGGCGATACAGCGGGCTTCATCGGCATCGAGATCAGCCAAGACCTCGCCAGTGTCGTCGTCGAAGATGATGGTGCCCACAGGCACACGCAGGATCAGATCCTCGCCACCTTTACCGTACTGATCTTTGCCGCGACCGTCCTCGCCCCGCTTGGCTTTGTAATGGCGCTTGTATTTGAAATCCAATAGGGTGCCCAGCTGGGTATCGGCGACGAAGACCACATCTCCGCCGTCGCCGCCGTCTCCGCCCGCAGGTCCCCCGCGCGGAACTTTGGACTCGCGCCGCATCGCGGCACTGCCGTTGCCGCCATCACCGGCCTTGATGTACACCCGAGCTTCGTCGATGAATTGCATACACGAACCCTCTGTACTCGTACTGGGCTCGATTACGCCGGCCGGCCCCTATCGAATACCTTCTCAACCGGAGACGACTTCGACTGGCGCATCGGCCGCACTTGCGGTTTCGCCAGTGACTTCCGGTGCATACACCGAAACCCGACGCCGATTGCGCCCGCTGCGCTCGTAGCGCACAACGCCATCAGACAAGGCGTACAAGGTCCAATCTTTGCCGGTACCGACGTTGGCGCCAGGCTGAATTTTGGTGCCGAGTTGGCGGACCAAAATATTGCCGGCGCGCACTTCTTGGCCGTCGAACTTCTTGATACCGCGGCGCTTGGACTCGGAGTCCCGCCCGTTGCGGGTTGAGCCCTGACCTTTCTTATGAGCCATCTCGTTACTCTCCTGTTGGTCGGTCTGTCGTCGGACTAGGTATCGTCGGACTGTCTATCGTCGGATTATCTTGGGGGTTTGGCTAAGCAACCAAGACTTCGTTGATTTTGACCGTCGTGAAGTCCTGCCGATGTCCTTGCTTGCGCTTGTAGTTTTTGCGCCGCTTGAACTTGAATACCAGCACTTTATCGCCGCGGCCTTGGGCCACGATCTCGCCGGTTACTTTGGCGCCCTCGACGAGAGGCTTGCCGACTTTGACTTCGCCCTCACTTGAGAGCATGACAATTTCGTTGAATTCGACGGCGTCGCCTTGATCGCCAGCGAGTTTCTCAACTCGCACGGTCGAGCCGGGCTCGACGCGATATTGCTTACCACCAGTCTGTATCACAGCGTACATGGATCCTCGCTTCACCAGATTCGCTTGCAGAATCGCGGAGTGTATCCAGATCGGGCGATTCGTCAAGGCATTTGCTGATCGTTGGCCTCACTTGCCAATTTCGCTCTTGCTGAGAGCGAACAGACCCTCGCCATATGGTGGGTGAACTACCCCTCGATCGGTAATAATGGCCCTCACGAGGGCCGCGGGGGTGATAGGTGAAGAGCACAAGCCGCCACCTTAGGACGCCCTGGTCGAGGCTGCTGGTCAGGTCGCGGGCCAATACGCCTCGGTCTCGCGCTTTGCTGGCGCCGGTCTCTGGACAACGGTTCCCCGTCAGGGTTGCGAGCGTGGCATTTTTTGCAGAAGCTATCCTCCTGGTGACTAGCCCCGACATCCCCCCACGACGCCGCTTGTTGTTGTGGTTTCTGTACTATGGCGGCCTGTTGGTCATCCATCTGCTGTACATCCACGGGTGGATGCGGGGCGGCCTGTACGGCGACGAGTGGCGGTATACCTATTATGCCAATAACCTGATTCAAGGTTATTATTCGCCGCCCGAGGCGATCTTCATCTGGAACGGCCCAGGCTATCCGTTCTTCTTGGTGCCGATAGCGGCCTTCGAGATTCCGTGGCCGGTGGGTCGGTACCTCAATGCGTTGCTGCTGGTTGGCGCGGTGGCGTACTTTCGCCACACGGTGGCGCTGTTCGCGCGCCCGCGCTGGGCCGCGCTCGCCGGCCTCGCGCTGGGCCTGTATCCGCCGCTCGTCTGGCACCTGTCGCTGCTGTATAGTGAGGCCCTGGCCACGTTGCTGCTCACCGGATTTGCTTATCATTTCCTGCGGGCGATCTGGCAAGGGCGCACGCGGCATCTGCTCGCGGCCGGTCTGTTCGTGGGCGCGTTGGCGCTCACCAAGGTCGTTTTCGGTCCTGCCTTGCTGGTATGGGGCCTGTTGGGCGGGATCGGGGTCTTGGTTCGGCACGAGAGCCCGGTGTGGAAGCGTAGTGTTGCAGTCGCGGTGCTGGGGTTGGCGCTCTGTGTTCCCTATTTGACGTACAACTATCAGGTGACAGGCCGCGTATTCTATTGGGGCAGCGCGATGGGGATGTCACTCTACTTCATGTCCTCGCCCCATCCGGGCGAGCTGGGCGACTGGTACAATCCACGGCAGGTTCGCAAGGTGCCCGCGCTTGAGAAGAACCACTTGGAGACGCTGGAGCGTATCGGCCGCTTCAAGGAAGTACCCGAGGACTCTTCATTGGGGGAGCTTCATTTCCTGTGTACCGATGACGCGGACCAGGCGTTTCGCGAGCTAGCGTTTCAAAACATCCGTGCGTACCCATGGAAGTACTTCGAGAACTGGCTGGCCAATGTTTCACGGCTGTTCTTCGAAGCGCCCTTCTCGTACTCCATCTGGCCCCGCAAGCCCAGTATCTATGTGATCAACGTGTTGCTGTTGCTGCTCTTCCTGCTGTCCACGATCATTGCGCTGCGGGACCGGCGACGCATTGATGCGGCAGTCCTCATGACGCTCTCGCTAGGCATCGTCGCGCTCGGGGGAAACTCGCTGATCAGTGCGGTTGCGCGCTACTCGGCCCCGGTGATGCCATTGCTGGGGTTGTGGTGCATCTTCATCTTGAGTGGCGGGCGAGCCAGCCGCGACGCTCCTGCCTCTCCGTCTACGGGCAGGGAGGCAGCGAGCTCATAGCCCTTGGGGCAGCTCGGCTCTGGCGGGAGCTCGAAAAGGCACTGCCGGAATGAGCTCTCTGCCCGCCACCGTGAGCTCCCTTGCGGGGCTCGTACATTGATGGTACAGGTGTGGGTTTTATGCTGCTCTCTGTTCTCATCCCAGCCTATCAAGAGGAGTCCTCCATTGCCGAAGTCCTGCGGCGCGTACGTGACGTGGACACGGAACGCCATGGTTTCGACAAGGAAATCATCGTCTGTGATGATGGCTCGGCCGACCGCACCGCGGCTCTGATCGAGGAGGCGGCTGCCCAGGACGAACGTGTGCGTCTGGTTCGCCACCTCGAGAATCGCGGCAAAGGGGCCGCGATCCTCACAGCCTTGGCCGAGGCTCGGGGGGAGTGCTGTTTGATCCAGGACGCCGACCTCGAGTACGAGGTGAGCGATTACCCGGCCATTCTGGCCGAGCTCGCCAGCGGCGCCGAGGTGGTCTATGGCTCACGCTTTTTGCAGCGTCGGTATCCACGGGGGATGCGCTTTCCCAACTTCATGGCCAATAAGCTGCTCACAGGCGCGGCAAACTGGTTTTTTGGTATGTCGATCACGGATGAGGCGACCTGCTTCAAGGCCTTTCGGACCGAGCTCTTGCGGTCGTTGAATCTGACTTGTACCGGTTTCGAGTTCTGTCCCGAGGTCACCGCAAAGATCGGCAGCCGCAAGATTCAGGTGGTCGAGGTCCCCATCTCGTACTCGGCGCGTGATGTCGCCGCTGGCAAGAAGGTGCGCTGGACCGACGGGGTCGAGGCCATGTGGGTACTGGTGAAGCACCGCCTCATGGCCACTCGATCAGGAGGTCACGGTGCCCACCCCCCATACTCAACCCGCCGTGCTTGATCGCCAGCGAGTGTCTCAACTCGCACGGTCGAGCCGGGCTCGACATTTGTTGTTCGTTGGCCTCACTTGCCAGTTTCGCTCTTACTGAGTGCGAGCAGACCCTCGCCATATGGTGGGTGAACCACCCCGCGATCGGTAATAATGGCCGTCACGAGGGCCGCGGGGGTGATGTCAAAGGCTGGATAGCGGGCCTTGGCTCCGTCTGGGGCAATGGCATGACCGGCAATCTCGAGCACCTCATCTCCGGAACGCTGCTCAATGGGAATATCGGCCCCGGTGGCGGTATCGAGATCGACGGTCGAGAGTGGGGCGGCAACGTAGAAGGGCACGCCATTGGCCTGCGCCGCCAACGCCACGCCGTAGGTGCCGATCTTGTTGGCCACATCGCCATTGGCGGCAATGCGATCGGCGCCGACCACGCAGCATTGCACTTCGCCATGGCGAATGAGGGCCGCCGCCGCCACATCAGGGATGACGGTGACGTCGATGTTGTCGCGGGCTAATTCCCATGCGGTCAGGCGTGCGCCCTGCAAATACGGCCGGGTTTCGTCGGCCAACACGCGAATGCGCTTGCCGGCCTCACTCGCCGCACGAATCACACCCAGCGCAGTGCCATAGCCGCCAGTGGCCAAGGCGCCGGCGTTGCAGTGGGTCAGCACGGTGGCCTCTGCCGGAACCAAGGTCTCACCGAATTGACCAATGCGGCGGCAACGCTCTATGTCGTCGACGTGAATGTCGCGGGCCTCTTGTTCCAGCGCGTCCGCAATAACGGCCGCCGTATTTGATTCGGCCGCCGTACTTGATTCGGCAGCCACGCGCTTGGCTGCCGTTCGCATGCGTTCGAGGGCCCAGAACAAATTGACCGCGGTCGGCCGCGATGTGGCCAAGTGCTCGATGGCCTGCTCAAGACGAGCGAGCACGTCGGCCGCGCCAGCATCGGGCTGTTCCTCGGCTACTCGCAGCGCGGCCAAGGCGACGCCGTAGGCGGCAGCGCAGCCGATGGCGGGGGCGCCGCGCACGACCATCGTGCGAATGGCTTCATGGACTTCGTCGGCAGATTGGTAGCGACGCCACTCTTCTTTGCCGGGCAAGCTGAGCTGGTCGATGAGAAAGAGCGCGCGGTCGCGCCACATCAGGGGACTAAAGTCTCGGTCTTGGTTCATGGGCTTGCGCCCGGTATAGCATTATCTACTGCAGCAGCCGGCCGAGAACGCGATTGACCACTTTGGGATTGGCTTGGCCCTTGGTCTCCTTCATCACTTGGCCGACGAAGAATCCCATGAGCTTGGTTTTGCCGTTGCGATACGCCTGGGCCTGGCCGGGATTGGCCTCGACGATACGGCGTGCAATCTCTTCGACAGCGCCTTCGTCAGAGATTTGCCGCAACCCTTTTTTCTCGACGATGGTGTCTGGGTCGGCACCCGATGTGTACATCTCGGCGAATACTTGCTTGGCGATTTTGCCGCTGATGGTGCCGTCATCAATGAGCTTGACCAGTGCGGCCAATTGCTCGGGGGCAATGGCGCAGTCGTCTACAGAGCCGCCATCGCGATTGAGCTCGCGCAGCAATTCGGACTGGATCCAATTGGCCAGGGTGCGAACGCCGTCACCACTGCCGTAAGCGGCGGCGGCGGCATCGAAAAAATCGCTCAACCCGCGCTCGGCCGATAGCAGGCGGGCATCTTCAAACGGCAGCTGATACTGCGACATATATCGGCGACAGCGGGCCATGGGCAACTCGGGCAAGGCGGCAGAAGCGGCCTCGATTTCGCTGGCTTCAACCACGAGCGCCGGCAGATCGGGATCGGGGAAATAGCGGTAATCTTCGGCCTCTTCCTTGGAGCGCATGGGCCGCGAGGTGCCAGCGTCTTCGTCCCATAATCGGGTCTCTTGGCGAATCTCGCCCCCGCCTTCCAAGATCTCGATCTGGCGCGCAATTTCGTGCTCAATGGCGTTTTGTACAAAGCGGAACGAGTTGATGTTCTTGAGCTCGGTGCGGGTGCCCAGGATCTCGCTGTCCGCTGGCCGCACCGACACATTGGCGTCGCAGCGCAACTGGCCTTTTTCCATATCCCCATCCGAGATACGCAAAAAGCGCACTAGCTCTCGAAGCGCCCGCATGTATTCGGCGGCTTCCTCAGCGGAGCCAATATCGGGCTCACTCACGACTTCGCATAGGGGAATGCCGGCGCGATTGAGATCGACGAGCGAGGTGGCGCCGCGACCATGCACGCTCTTGCCGGCATCTTCTTCTAGGTGAATGCGGGTGAGACGCACGCGCCGCGGCTTTCCCTGCAGGAAGAATTCGATAGCGCCGTGTTCGCAGATTGGCTCGTCGTACTGCGAGATCTGATAGCCCTTGGGCAAGTCGGGGTAGAAGTAATGCTTGCGGGCAAATCGCGACACCGGACGAATCTCGCAGCCGGTGGCCAAGCCGAGTCGCACGGCCAGGGCCAGGGCTTGGCGATTAAATACCGGCAGCGCGCCCGGAAGCCCAAGCACCGTGGGATCGGTGAGGGAGTTGGGTGAAGAACCAAACGCGGTGCCCGAGGCGGAAAAACACTTGCTGTCAGTGGCGAGCTGGACGTGGACTTCCAACCCGATGACGGCTTGCCAATTCGATGCGCTCATACAGCATGCTCCGGCGGCAGTCGATTCGGGACGCCGCGGCTGTCGCAATAACCCACCTCGCGCTCGTAGGCGGCACCTGCGGCCAAGAGGCTCTCTTCATCGAGCGGTTTGGCGATGAGCTGCATGCCGATGGGCAATCCCTGGCGGTCAAAGCCACACGGCAGGCTCATTCCGGGAAGGCCGGCAAGGTTACAACTCAAGGTGAAGATATCCGATTGATACATCTCCAACGGATTGTCGACTTTTTCTCCGATTGCGAAGGCCGGCGTTGGCGTCGTCGGCGACAGCAAGACATCGACGCGCTCGAAGGCACGGGCAAAATCGGCCTTGATCTGCGCCCGCACTTTCTGCGCTTTGCGGTAGTAGGCATCGTAATAACCGGTGCGCAGGGCAAAGGTGCCCAGCATGATGCGCCGTTTGACTTCGCTGCCAAAGCCGCGGCCCCGACTGATCTCGTACATGTCGCGCAGTGAAGTCGCCGCGGACATCTCGCGCAAGCCGTAACGCACCCCGTCGTAGCGGGCTAAATTCGACGAGGCTTCCGCCGGCGCCAATAGATAGTAAGTCGGTAGAGCGTAGGCGGTGTGCGGCAGAGATACTGGCACGATCTCTGCGCCCAATCGGCGGTATACCTCGACGGCGTCTTCAATGGTGCGCCGCACTTCGGCATCCATATCCGCCGACATGTATTCGTCGGCCAGGCCGATGGTGAGCGAACCGATGTCGCGGGCCAACGCGTTTTGATACGACGGCAGCGGCGCATCGACCGAGGTGGCATCGCGGGGATCCACGCCGGCAATGACGTGCAAGAGCATGGCGGCATCTTCCACCGTGCGCGCCATTGGGCCCACTTGGTCGAGAGAGGAGGCAAAGGCGATGACGCCAAAGCGGGAAACCCGGCCATAAGTGGGCTTCATGCCCACCACACCGCAAAACGCGGCTGGCTGGCGAATCGAACCGCCGGTATCTGTGCCGAGCGCGGCCGCGCATTGCATGGATGCCACAGCCGCCGCGCTACCGCCCGAAGACCCTCCGGGAACTCGGCTCAAGTCCCAGGGATTGCGACAGGCTTTGTACGCCGAATTCTCGTTGGACGAGCCCATGGCGAACTCATCCATGTTCAGCTTGCCCAGGATAACTGCCCCAGCATCGCGCAGCCGCGTAACTGCAGTGCCATCGTAGGGCGGTACCCATCCTTCTAAGATGCGTGAGGCCGCCGTGGTCTCTAGCCCCTTGGTGACCAGGATGTCTTTGAGGGCGATGGGTACTCCCGCCAATGGGCCGCAATCCTCGCCACGGGACAGTGCGTCATCAATGGCATCGGCGCGTGCAAGAGCCCGCTCGCGGTCCAGATTGAGATATGCGCCGATATTGTCGTCGATCGTGTCGACTCGGTGCAAATGCGCACTGACGAGTTCTCGCGCACTCACCTTCCGGCTTCGTATCTGCTCGGCTTGGGACGCCGCCGATAGTTGAATGAGCTCGTTCACGACGACTTGCCCCCCGCGTTGGGACGCGCCGCGTTAGGACGCGCGCGAACCGACTTACCCGCCCCGCTGCCAGCATTGCTCGATTTGATAATGTGGGGCACCCGGAAGCAATCGTCGTGGTGATCGGGGGCATCCGCCATCACGTCGTCGATGGATAGAGATTCCTCAACGACATCGTCACGCAATCGCAACTGTAACGGCACAGCGTGCGTCATCGGTTCGACATCGTCGACGTCGACTTCCGATAGGGCGTCGATGTGGGCCAAGATCGTGCTCAACTCATCGCGGAGGCTCTCGATTTCGCTGTCTTCGAGCTTTAACCGCGCCAGCTGCGCGATCTCCTCCACATCGGCTCTCGTCAGTGGTTCTGCCATCGAAGAGGATGTGTACCGCCGATTGCGATGCCGACACAAGTCCCCGGCACATGTCTCGAACACGACACAAAACTGTGGCGCGCGCGCACATGACGTTGTGACTTATAGCGACTGTTCGCCTTCGGACTCTTCTGCGTCGGCCGACACGAACACCTCGTTCTCGGCGTTCTCCATCATCAACTTGACGCGATCCGCGCTGCCGGCCAAATAGGCTTCGGCGAGCTGCGCCGCATGCGAAGCGTCGTTGGCGCTGATGGCGCTCAACATCTCCGCATGGTGTTTGCGCATGACGTCGGCGGGCGCAGTCATACATTCCAATAGAGGCTTGTACGATCTGGCCGCGTCGCGGACCGTGTTGATGAGGAGTCCCATGACCCGATTTCTCGTGCTCGATGTCATCGCGAGGTAGAACGCGAAATCGACATCAAAGAGCTCTTCGGCCGCCATGTCATCGTTGATGCGGGAGGCGCAAGTACGCATGTGAGCAATGTCTGCCTCACTGGCGCGCTCAGCCGCCAATCTCGCCACATCGCGGCCGAAGATCAGACGGAACTCCATCATGTCTTGGATGAGGGAGGGATCCGACGACTTGGCTAGGGGCAATAGGTGCGAAACCAGCTCGATCCCGGCGGTTTGCATGAAGTTTTGCACCCGAGTTCCATCGCCTTGACGGATCCGGACTAGTCCCAAATGTTCCAACTTCTTGAGGGCTTCCCGCAACGATGCGCGGTTGACCCCCAGTCGTTTGGCGAGCTCGCGCTCGGGTGGGAGTTTTGAACCAGGTGGATATCGACCGGTGAGAATTAGATCGCGCAATTGCTCGACGATCTCCTCGGCGACGCGCTGCTTTTCTACAGGCTTCAGCATGATCTGAGGGACCGGGAGATTACATCGCTCGCACGCTAGGTCCAAGACCTCGATTCGCAATGAATGATAAAAAGACAACCTTCACACGACTATTGCGGCGAATTACGAGAGCCCGATTACTCTTTTAGCATTGCATGCTAAAAAACGGCCTCTTGAGTCACGGAATAGGTACGTGGTAATTGCGCACAGAGCGCGATGCGTACACCGTCAACATGCGGCCTCATGGATTCCTCTGGTTGTATAGAACGTGATCTAGATTGCTGCTATGCCATGTTTAGCAGCACGTCTTCATCTCACGATACCTGCGATACCTACGCCCGGCGCCCTCGGAGCGAAAGCGACCCGAAGGGATGCGGAGCTCGCAGCACACATCTCGACGTTGAAAAAGTCGACGCCGAAAAAATTCGGGTCGAAAAAATTCGGGCCGAAGAAATTCGGGCCGAAAAAATTTCGTCGATGCCGCCGGTGCCTCGCGCATCAAAGTTGCTCTGGCAACCCAACTACCCACAGGCTTTTTTAGTTGTGAAGCCGAAGCCCATCCAGGACCGATAGGTTGTGGCCGTCGCCACCTCATTTATGTCAGATTGGAGAAACTATGGCCGAGACTCTAGATGAGATTTCGTACGACTATGAAGAAGATGGACGTCAAGTACGACGCGAGCTCAAGCGTGAAGTCCTATCCAAGGGCGCTTGGGCAACCCTCATGTTCCTCTACGAGGAGCTCGATCGCAAAAGCGATGAGTGGCGCCCGCCGAAAATCGCCATCGTCCGCTACAAGAAGTCGAACGGTGTTTACCGGCGGCAGTCCAACTTTAATATTTCGAGCGAAAAGCAGGCTCGACAGATCGTCGCCGCCATCTCAAAGTGGTTCGATGAGGCGGACGAAGAGTGACCCAGTGATAACGATGTCACGGATCTGTTTAGCGGTCAGTGCTACACGGTCGAGTCCCAGTAGAAGAGCGTAATCGCGATGCAGTGAAATGCCTCATCACTAGACTGCGTAACCACGATGTTTCTGACCTCGCAATGCGAGTTGCGGTGCATCCAGTCGGTGATCTTTCCGCCCAGATTTTCTCGATCGGATACCATGGTGGCAGAAAATACCTTGACACCATTGAACTCGTCGCTGTCACCAAACGTTACCTGCCCTATAGAGCTAGATATCTGCCCATTATTGGAAGTAATCGGACTACTCCTTGATTGCGCCAGTGCTACTCGGCAGATTGATATTCTTTGATGATTTGTAAAATCTCATCATCAGATAGGACACGATTACCACGTTTGGCCGCCGAAAGGATCGTAGAGCTGAGCTCTTTTGTCGGTTCGAATCCCCGTTGCTTCAGCCAATAGACGACGTTCGACTCGCCCGAGTAATGACCGATCTCAATTTGTTGCTCGCGGCCAAACATTCCCGCGGGGACCCCAGAGTAGATCCGATCGGCCAACCAGCTGTCGCCCTTGCGATTGGCCTTGATGATCGCGGCTGCATGGACCCCGGTCGCGGTGCGAAAGGCGTCCTCGCCAGCCAGTGGATATTGTGGTGGGATGTTGACTCGGCAGGCCTGTGCCGCCACTTTGCACCACAAGAGCAGCTTCGATAGATCCTGCTCTGGCAGCTCGCCGAGCAATTTGAGATTCAGCAGCACCTGGTCCATCGCGGCATTGCCGACGCGTTCGCCGATGCCGAGCGCGGTGCCGTGAACGCGATCGGCCCCGTATTCCAAGGCGAAAATGGTGTTGACCACGCCGAGGCCGCGATCGTTATGGCCATGCCAATCGATGCCAATGTCGATGCGCCCCATGCCTTCGAGGATATGACGGGTGAATTTGATGAGGTTGCGAATCCCATCCGGAGTCGCATGCCCTACAGTATCGCACAAACACAATCGGTAGGCGCCGTGTTCGATGGCATTGCGAAACAGTTTGCTCAAGACCTCGGGACGCGACCGTGTCGTGTCCTCAGTGACAAAGGTCACAGGCAAATTGTTCCTGGTCGCCAAAGAGATCGCCTCTGCCGACAACGACATCATGCGCTCAAGGTCCCAGTCTTCGGCGTACTGGCGAATCGGCGACGAGCCGATGAAGGCCATCACTTCGATCTCCATGCCCACCCTTTGCGAGATCTCGACGATGGCGCCAACGTCGTTGCGGTGTGTGCGCGCGGCACAGGCTGGCTTGATCGCGAGCTTGTTGTCGAGGATGAACTTCGACAGCGTCGTGCAGTCGTCAATGGCCCGCTGGCCGGCCCCTG
>JAAUYH010166702.1_pt1 | contig 20215 bp, 28 predicted proteins | sample 7278061 | NCBI WGS metagenome assembly JAAUYH01 (sample SAMN14350203, study PRJNA611818) | marine sediment metagenome | isolation source: surface marine sediment (0.6m) | place: French Polynesia: Moorea | collected 2018-08 | reverse complement strand
TTCTTCGACAGAGTTATGGGTTTAAAAATTTTCAATTAATGAGAGAAAAACTATTAGCTTGTCTTTTTACATAAGCTCGACTTATAACCATAACTACGGGAGAGCCTAAATAGAATCTTAAGACGGTAAGGTGGGCAAGCCAAAGACATATCTAAACTAACTTCACCGTTGAAAACCTTGCCCACCCTACAAAATTCGTTGTTATTATTGCTTTAGAAACAGTCTCTTATATAATATTGTATTATATAGATTGAACTCATTACTTAGGAACAGATGGAGATAAGATAATCACTTGTCCTTTTTTATCAGTTTTTATCGCTAAAACGGCAGGTGCTTGATTTTTATCAGCATTCTTATCTAACCCAAAAAAACAATAAATTATGTTATTATTTTCTAGCAATAATCGCCAAATTCTAGGTTTTTCTGGGTCATTATCTTCACGTCCTTGTACATAATCAAATAAACCCAAGTCTCCAATAAAACGAGAATCTTTGAAACTAGGAGAAGTATAAACATCATCCAAGTCTCGTCCCAATACTAAGTTTTCTTTAGGAAAAATATAGGTAAACACAGGTAAAGTTGAAGTCTCATTTATTGCATCTCGACGAGCATCATCCCATCCTTGAATTCTTGCTAACCAGAATAAAATGATTAATAACCAAATCACAATAATTAAATCTTTTCGCAGAGAAACAGGAATAATAGAAACCAACTCTCGTATAAAATTAAATGGGGGAAATTGATGAAAAGCTTTAGCAAAAACCATAAACTTACGTTTGACTTTCTGCCATTGTCTACGACGAAATGTCCTGTTTAAAGGTTGAGATAAGGATAAAATAAAGGGAACGGTTAACGGTTCTACAAACCAAAGCGTTATTTTAATCCCAGTTGCTAGTAAAAATAATGCTAAAATAGTTTTGATAAATGCCCAACCATTCCCTACAAAAACTTGAATAGGAACAAAAAAGAAGGAACGAAAGGGAAAAGATAATTGTGTTAATTCTAATTTAAAATAGGCGAAATAAGCCCAACGATAGATCCATGCGGTAAAATAAAGGAAGATTCCTAGCAACCCCAAAATACTAGCAAAAGTTCCTAAAATTTGTGTATTATTGGGTGAAGGCTGACCATCGGACATAAATAACCCACTCCTTAATCATATAGTCCATATTATCCTATCGAGTCATGATAAAACATTCAATTAAAATCATTACCCTTGCTTCTCTAACTGTCGGGTTAGGACTTTATTGTGTACCGAAAAACGGGTTGTCCTTACCCTCCCCTGAAATTAAGTCCACTAAAGCGCAAAACACGAGTATTCCTGTATCTTTACCTAATGATGCTAATGCTACCCTAAAAAAAGGTGGATCAGGGCAAGGAAAAATGACAGGGTTTGATCAACAAACGATAACTCTAGAAAAAAGTAGAAGAGACCCTCGAAAAATAGCAATTACTGATATTCAAAAAGTAGGGTTTTCAGGAGAAGCTAAACTGATCCATAAGCAAGGTAGTATTAGAGTGAGAGGAGGAAACGATAATTCTAACCAAAATAATAGAGAAACTTGGCAAGAACCTTTAACCAATTTTAAAATAGTTAATGCTAAAAATGGAAAAGCTGAAGTCATTTTATCTCAAGTGAGTAAAGCCAAATTAAGAGGAATTATTGATGTTTCTCAAACCAATACTTATGTGGTAGATGAACTCAATTTTAATCATGATAATAATCATGTCATTTTAACTGTCATTCCCCGTGAAGAGTAATTTTAAACATAATGTCAATTATTACTGGAAAAACAAAACTATTAGGAATCATCGGTCATCCTGTGGAACATTCTTTGTCCCCCGTAATGCAAAATGCAGCCATTGAAAGGTTAGGAGTTGACTACATTTATATTCCTTTCCCCGTTAAACCTGAAAACTTAGCAACCGCATTGAATGGCTTTGCAACCATCGGCGTGATGGGATTCAACGCAACCATCCCCCATAAACAGGCCATCATACCCCTACTATCCGAAATTACCACAACCGCCCAATTAGTGGGAGCCGTTAACACCGTTTGGCGAACAGAAACAGGGTGGAAAGGGACAAACACCGATGTTATTGGCTTTTTAGCCCCCCTAAAACCCCTCAAACGTCCCTGGAACACCATTAAACCCATTATCCTCGGAAACGGAGGCGCAGCAAGGGCTGTGGTGGTCGGATTAGCGGAATTAGGTTGCCCTGAAATTGCCGTTGTGGGGCGTGATCCAGACAAGTTAGGTCAATTTAAGCAAAGTTGGGATGAAAGTGCGCTTACTGCCTCCATAACCGTCCATTCCTGGGATGAATTATCGGGGTTGGTATCCGAAAGCGAGTTAATTGTGAATACCACACCCATCGGGATGTTTCCTCATACGGACAATTCTCCCGTTGACAGTTTTATCTGGGAGAAATTCCCTAAAAATGCGATCGCTTACGACTTAATTTATAATCCCAGTCCTACCCAATTTCTTAAAGACGCGCAACAACAGGGGTTAACCATTATTGATGGCTTAGATATGTTAGTCTATCAAGGGGCTGCAGCCTTAGAAATTTGGGTACAACAATCGGTTCCTGGAGAGGTCATGAGTCAAGCGTTGAAACAATATCTTTTTGCCTAATTTTATGTATTTTTGAGCATAGTTATGACCCTAACGAAAACCCATTTAACCCTTGAAAAATATCTCCAATATGAGGACAAGACAGATACAAACTACGAACTGGTGAACGGAGAATTAGTTGCAATGACTTTGGGGATGGGACAACATGGTGAAATTGCAGACTTTCTCAATTATTGTTTTCGCCAGGAAATTACGCGTTTAGGCCAACCTTGGGTCTCAAAACAGATGGTTATTGGAATTCAATCACCCCGTGGAACTCGATGCGATACGGTTCGCATTCCTGATGTGGTGGTTTTATTAACTTCTCAATGGCAACAACTACAAAATCGTGAAGCAGTTATTCTCCTTAATGAACCTTCACCTATTTTAGTGGTAGAAGTGGTCAGTGAATCAACCAAAACTATTGATTATCGTGCTAAACGTTCTGAATATAGTGTACTAGATATTGCTGAATATTGGATTGTTGATCCCCTTCAAGAAAAAGTAACAATTCTGTCTTTATCTGAGGGATTTTATGATGAGACAATATTTACCTCATCAGATAGGGTGAAATCTTCTACTTTCACTGAATTTAACTATACTGTCTCTCAAATTTTACAGGGAGAGATTTAATTTGAACTACCTATTTATTTTCCTGGTTAATATTTAATCGAAATGTATGGGCTTAACAAGATTAAGCCCATACAGATTTTGTTAAAAACCTACGCTTTCGCAGGGAATCCACTACTAAAACGAATTCTCAAGAAATCTTCTTCCATTTTTGCCCCCGAAGGTTTTAATGCGGCCAATGCTTGCGGCAAGACTAAATTACGGCGATGGTTACCGATTCTAATGTTCAATTCATCTCCTGTTTTATTGAGTTGTACTTTTTCTTTAGGAATACCTGGTAAATACAATTCTAAGCTGTAATCTTGACCATTTTGTACAACTCGAATGGTATCTTCTTGATGGTAAACTTGTGCCGGATCTTCATCTTTATAAAGGGTTTCTTTTAATCGTTCTAAGGCTTCCATACCACACATTTCTTCAGAGAATAAAGGCACTTCTTTGACCGGTAAGGGATGGAAATTATCATGAATTTCTTGTTTATAAACTTGTTGATTTCTTTTCCATTTTTCAAAGAAGGGATCATTAACAGTATCAGGAATAATGCGGTTAGCAACCACTAAATCTGTAGAAACATTATACAAACTCAGATAAGCATGGGCCCGCAACGATTCTTTAATGACCATTCTTTCGGGATTTGTGACCAAACGAACCGAAGTTTGCTTATTATTAGTCAAAACCTTCTCTAATTCTTCAATTTGCTCATAAAATTCGTAAGGTGCATCCATTACCTCCTTATCTGGTAGAGAAAATCCTGCGATCGGTCGGAACAAGGGTTCCACCAATGGACGCAACGCGACAGACATCCCTTGTAACGGTTTATAAAATCTTCTCATATACCAGCCTCCCACTTCAGGAATACTCAGCAGACGCAATGCGGTTCCAGTGGGGGCCGAGTCGATGATTAAAACGTCGTATTCCCCTTCGTCGTGGTGACGTTTCATTCGAACTAAGCCAAAAATCTCATCCATCCCAGGTAAAATGGCTAATTCTTCTGCTTGTACTCCGTCAAGTCCCCTTGCTTGCAATACCTGGGTAATATATCGTTTAACTGCCCCCCAGTTTCCTTCCAGTTCCATCAATGCGTCCAGTTCGGCCCCCCACAGGTTAGGACGGACGGAACGGGGTTCATGACCCAATTCTAAATCAAAACTATCCGCTAGGGAATGGGCCGGATCTGTACTTAAAACCAGGGTTTTGTACCCTAACTCAGCACATCTGAGGCCGGTGGCCGCAGCGACGGAAGTTTTTCCAACTCCCCCTTTACCAGTCATGAGGATTACACGCATGATTTTTTCAGAAAAATTTACATTACTTATCTTTATTATGGATGATTTAGGACAAAATGTTGTTTCAGCACATCCCAACGAGAACAGTCCCAATAGTCGATGTGGGAAATAACGAGGTTTTGGTCATTAATAGTCAGTTCGCTGCGTCCTGGGATAGAAATGGAGGGTTTCCAGGGTAAAGGAGTTGTCCAGTGTAGCGTCCATTGGGTGTGAATGATATTATTGGTTTGATAGATATTGTGTAATTCTAAGTCAATATTTTTGAACCAAGTTGACATAAATTTAATCATTTCTTGATAGCGTTTAATTCCTGTAAACTCTGTCATCGGGTCTTTGAAATAAACATTATCGGCGTAAATAGAATAAGTTTGATGATCGGGAAAGGTTTGATAGTCGTTTTTGATGGTTTCTAATAAAGTCATGGTTGATGAGATTTCTATATTAACATAGTTAATTATACATAATTAAATCAAAAAAAACTCCCCACTATTATTAGTTTGAGAGATTACCTTGAAATAATTCATTATTTATTTTGTACAGTTCATTTTATAGCAGAGATTACTTTTTTGCAAAAATATTAATACAAAGCATTTTGTATCTTTTTGGCATAAACAATTAACAATGGAATCTAACTAGGTTATCATGGTCATAAGAGTTGTTAGGAGAATAGTCGATGCAACCTTTAAAAATTCGTAAATTTGGTGATTCATTAGGGGTAACATTACCTCAAGAACTTCTCGAAAAACTCAATCTCAGTGAAGGGGATAACTTATATATTAAAGAAACTGCTGATGGACTACAAATCACATCTGATGATCCTGAATTGGACGAAGCAATGACCATTTATCGTCAAGGTAGTTGTCAATATGATAATGCTTTAAGAGAACTTGCTTAATGACTAATATCCGTTGGATAAGTGAAAAAATTGTTAGAGCAATTCAAAAAGATTTAGTGCTTCAATATGGTGGAATACCAGGTATTCGGGACGATAACTTACTGTCTGCTAGTTTAGCAAGACCTAGGCATTTATCCACTTATGAAAATCCATCTATCTATGAACTTGCTGCTGCTTATGGTTATGGAATAACTAAAAAACATCCTTTTGTTGATGGTAACAAACGAACAGCTTTTATGGTAATGTACACTTTTTTAGGATTAAATTGTTATCAATTAAATGCTCCAGAAAAAGAAGTTGTTATAATTATGGAACAATTAGCATCAGGAGAAATTGAGCAAGCATCTTTAGCCGAATGGTTAGAAGTATATACAGAAAATAAAGCTTAATTAAAATTAAGACTTATTTGCGTTCTTACATTTGTAATAAAATTGAGATAAAATCAAACTAGATAAAAAAATACTTCATTTTGAGGTTGATATGGAAGATCACGAAAAATTAGAAAATATAATTTACCAACTTCAACAACTTAAGCAACAACGTGAACCACTTAATGATGATTTTCCTAGATTATCGGATCAGGAGAACAAATTATTAGAAGATTTAGCTACTACAACTAATCAAACTAAAAAAGAAGTCTTACGCAAAGCACTAGCATTAATTAATATAGCTATTAGTTCGGAAGAACAAGGAGCTAATCTTGCTATTATTAAAGATGGAAAAGTTATGACTGAAATTACAGGATTTTCAACCAGTGCAGAATGAACCAGAAAAACCGAAATCTCTTGATTTGTCTAACCCTGACAATTTGGATAAGTTTCTCAACTCTCAAAGCCCTATCGCTGAGAAGTTAGCTACAAATATTATACAACGGGATAATGAAGATGCAGCAGTAAATAGAAGAATTAAAGAAACAGATGCACAAGTAAAGCGTTGGAAAGGGTTAATTCAAACCTCAGTTATGTATATTGTCGGAGGAATATTAATCCTTTTTATTGGTATTGCTAGTTATGTTATTTTAACTAACCCTAAAGCGGAGAATGATGAAAAAAGTTGGGCGAGAACGACTTTAACCTCCTTAGCAACGGGAGTCATTGGGTTTCTGTTTGGGAAACAAGGAAGCAAAGATACTTAAAATAATTTAAACTAATATTTAACTAGATTATAATTAACCATAATATGATAATAAGGAGTAAATAAATGAACGAATCAAATCACACCCTATGGAATATTTCCAAAGAAATGATTGAACTAGAAAACTTAATTAATCAACTGCAAGACTCTGAAGACTTAAGTGAAGAAGAAAAAGAAGTTAAAATCAATCAATTATTTTCTGAGTGGTTAACTGCTGACACAAACTTTGAAGAAAAAGCAGAAAAAGTTGCCCATTATATTAAGTATTTAGAAGCAATCACAGAAGCACGTAAAGCTGAAGCAAAACGCATCAGAGTCTTAGCAAGTATGAGTAAAAAACAAGGAGATAAATTACGGAAATATTTGATTCGAGAAATGCAGCGAGTGAATAAAACAAAAATTGAGGGAGTCACTTGTAAATTATCCATGCGAAAAAAACAACCAAGTATCTGTTTAAAAGTAGAACCCCAAGAACTTCCCGATGAATTCAAACGGGTTAAAATTGAACCCAATTTAACAGAAATTAGAAAAGCCCTGAAATCTCAAAAAGACCTGGATTGGGCTTTTCTTAGTGATGATGAAGACTATAGTTTAACTATTAATTGAATAACCCTACCGTATAGACGGATAGGGATTCTTTATGCGTAAAACGCAAAGGCGTATCCAATTGCCCCTAATACCTCACCCTACAGGGTTTGGCTTTACTTTGTTTTCTTCTCTTTGAGGAGAGACTTAGCCGAAGCTAATGGGGTTTGTTGGTTAGCTTAGTTTCAGCCCCTGACCATTTTCGCTACTTTTAGTAGGTACTAGGCGGTTGTGCCTCTGTATTTCAACAGTGCTTTTGTCCTTATTATAGCTTACTTTTGATTGTTGTAGAAGCTTCGCGGTTTATATTTTGGTCGCCATTCATCCCTAACTTTTAGAAGATTAGGGTATTCTGGCGACATCAGGATAAAAAAATATTACTTACATTCTTGAATTAGCAAAAAAAGGGGAAACCTGCTGTAGAAATATTGTTGCTAGGTTTATCCCCTAATTTGTTAGTAAATCATTAAGCTTTGGTAGATCCTTTCTTCCGTAGTTTACGCTTGAATGCACCACCGATCGCAATTGCAGTACCGGCTCCTAAGATAGTGAGAGGTTCAGGAACCACACCGACTACTTTGTAATCAGGACCGCCTAAGCTGGGAGCTCCTTCTAAACGAAGACCAATAATTGCTTGATCATACATCAAGCCGTAAGTTCCTAATTCTTGAGGTGCATTGTTTCCACCAATTTCTGTCGTATCAATGGATAGGGTGGTCATAATACCAGTATCAGTCCATAGATCCTGAGTAATGGTGAAAGAACCACCTAATGTTGGGTTTAAATCACCAGCTGACCCGGCAAGAATTGCAGTCACTTTAAGAGCGCTATTCTTTCCTCTTTCCCAGAAAACAAAAGTCTGAGTTGGATCGGAGAAATAAACATCAAAGATTGACGCTGCTGAATCACCCTCTTCTGTATCAATGATACTGTTAAGGTTGTTGTTCCCTAAACTAGCAACAACATCATCAGCATCTGGCATTTCCTCAGCCGGTCCTTCAACTAAAAATGGATCACTAACGGTCAGGTCTCCATGATCAGAACTTCCCGGTCCTAAGCTCGTACCATTCTCGATAATGGTCGCTCCAGTAACATAACGAAACTCAGTCAAAGTTTGGCCATTTTTTGTCACTGAATCAAGACGAATATCCCCTTTGGTTGTGTCAGCAACGTTAGGGGACAAAGTGTGACCTGTTGGACTAGAAGCAAAACCTGTAAAAGAGGCTGCTTGAGCAGGAGAAACCCCTAAAGCAATAGCTGTTGCTCCAAGAAAGGTTGCTCCTAAAACGGTGGCTCTAAAACCCAACATAGACATAAAGTTGATCTCCTTTTTACTGCTTATTCAATCTATTAAGGACTTACCCTTCAAACAACTGTGTTAATTTCCTGTTGTTGATAACATTATCAACAATTAACTTCTAATAAATTTTGGAAGTTTTCAACAATAACTTTTGTTATCAAGGGCAGTGACCTTGCTTTATATGATTACACGCTCATGTTATTTTTAATGCTATTTTTTGTGTATAACTTTGTGTTATTTTTTGTGTATAACTTCAGTCATCTAGCTAGATGCAAATTTTATAGATTAACGATCAACACCAACTTTCTCCTGTTAGTAAATCTATCGAAGTAAGCTCACTTAACTTTTATTCTCTCATCCAATGATCAACAATCAATCTACCCTAACTGTATTTTTTGTTTTAGTTATTATCTTTTTAGGAATGATATTAAGGTTTAATTTCAACATCACCAACCTACCCTTTTTCCTCCATCAAATCTCTAAAATCAAATTAATTTATCCTTTTGATGATCAAAGTTATCAAACCCCATATTATCAAAAGAAAGTGCAAGAATTTTATCAAAACCCGGGAACTGACCAAGATATATTTTTAGTCGGAGATAGTTTAACGGATCAAGGAAATTGGAGACAACTGTTAAACAAAACTAATCTTAAAAATAGAGGAATTAGTGGAGATACCACAAAAGGCGTTTTAAATCGTCTTGATGAAATTATTAACGCGCAACCGCAAAAAATATTTATTATGATTGGTGTGAATGATTTATGGAACGAAACTAAAACCGTTGATGAAATTATTTCTAACTATAAAGAAATTCTCACTACGTTACAAAATCAAACCCCTCAATCTACCATTTATATTCAAAGTCTTCTCCCCATAAATAACCGAGATTATCCTATCAAAATAGACAATCAAGACATTATGGAAGTCAATCAAAAATTACAAATATTAGCCACTGAATTTAATGACGAATATCTCGACATTTATTCTTATTTTGTTGATGAGTCTAATCAATTAAAAATGAGTTATACCGATGATGGGGTTCACCTAACCCCTAACGGTTATCAAGAATGGGCTAATGCGATCGCAAAATGGGTGAAATAACCCAAATCTAGTGGACTGTTTCAGCTAAAATAAGGTAATAGTAATATGAGCATCTTGCTTGCAATTTTCCCGTTACTTTTTGAAGTAATAAACTGGTGAGTTACGACGGATTGTTATTTTCTTGTGGTAACCTAAATTGTAGCTGTCTAACCCACCCTACTGTAATAGACTGTTTTATGACTATTAATTTAACTGTAGAAAATAAAGGCGATCGCTTGGATCTTTGGTTGTCAAACCATCTTGAAAATATTTCCCGTTCCCATCTTCAAAAACTAATAGAGAAAGGCAATATTACCTTAAATAATGAAGTTTGTACCAACAAAAAAATCAAGCTAAAAATAGGCGATTGCCTACAAATTAATATCCCTAAACCTCAACCCTTAGAACTGGAACCCGAACCTATTCCTCTCGATATTTTATACGAAGATGAACAGCTAATTATTATCAATAAACCAGCTAATTTAGTCGTACATCCGGCACCGGGACACCCAACAGGAACCTTAGTTCATGGACTACTCTATCATTGTTCTAATTTAGCAGGAATTGGCGGGGTACAACGCCCTGGCATTGTTCACCGTTTAGATAAAGATACCACGGGAGCAATAGTAGTTGCCAAGACAGATTTTGCTCATCAAAACCTACAAGCACAAATTAAAAATAAAACAGCAAAACGAGAATACTTAGGCATTATTTATGGTGTCTTAACCAATAAAGAAGAGGGTGAAAACAGTAATAAAGGAATAATTAATTTACCCATTGGTCGTCATCCTGTGGATAGGAAAAAAATGGCTGTTGTCCCCATAGAAAAACGAGGAAGAGAAGCCATAACCTATTGGGAAATTATAGAAAGATTGGGTAATTATAGTTTAGTTAAATTCACCTTAGAAACCGGTAGAACCCATCAAATAAGAGTCCATAGTAGTTATTTTGGGAATCCCATTGTCGGTGATCCCTTATATAGTGCAAATCGTTCCTTAAAAATCAATTTATCAGGACAAGCATTACACGCTCATAAATTAACATTAACCCATCCCATAACCTCAGAAAAAATAGAAGCGATCGCCCCTTTACCCGATAAATTTATTAAATTATTAAACTATTTAAGACAGAAAAATAATAATTAATTATATCTTCCTTGCAGTAAACTACGTGGAAAAAAAACAATCAATAGGTACACTTATCCTATCGTTCCTGATGCGATTGTTGTAGCAAGTGCATGGGAAACCCAAAGCATTCTCATAACCAATGACCAAAAATTAAATAAAATTAATGAGATAGAGATAATTTTTTTAGGGACAAAAACACCTTAAAAAAAGATTTACTCTTTATTCAAAACTTAACAAACGGGTGACATTTGCCACCCCCCAAAAAAGACTTTTTCGACAAACCTTATTTATCAATTAATTATAGTTTAAAAGAACGACGATGATGAAAACAAGGACTATATTGTTGCAAAGCAGCACGATGTTTTTTAGTGCCATAACCCTTATTATTTTCTAAATCATAATGAGGATATTTAGCTGCTAAACGAATCATTAAGTTGTCTCGCCAAACCTTTGCTAAAATACTAGCAGCAGCGATAATAGGAGAAGATTTATCCCCTCCGATAATGGTTTCTTGTGGAATGGTTAGGTTAGGTATTTCTTGGTTACCATCTACTAAACAAAGTGCAGGAGTTACCGATAGCTTAGTCACAGATCGTTGCATGGCTAATAAAGAAGCATTCAAGATATTTAAGCGGTCAATTTCCTGAGAAGAAGCATAACGAATCTGATAACAAATCGCCCTATTTTTAATCTCAACCGCTAAAATTTCACGACGCTTAGGCGAAAGTTGCTTACTGTCTTTAACCCCTATTTCCTGCAGTTGTAAAATACTTTTTTCCTCAAATACGACAGCAGCAGCAACCACCGGACCAAATAAACAACCTCGCCCCACTTCATCAACCCCTGCTATTAAGATTTGTGAATGAGAGAATAATTGAGCAGACATGAAGCTAATTTGATATAATTAGAAAATATGTATAAATTTTAGAAATTTTATTATGGCATTCTTTCGTCAATATATTGCTCCGATGTTAATTGTTTTAATGTTTTTGGTAGCGTTGGTAGCAGTTACAGCCCGCGCCTTCTTACCATCGGATTTATCGGCACCTGCACCCATAGATGATATCAGCTATCTGTTGTCAATCATTTGATTTTTTCTATGATACTGAGCCAAACTAATACCATTTTCCTTAAAGTTGGCTACAGATGAAGAAGTGTAGGAGGGGTGGGGGGAAGAAAAATCCTGATCTGTAGTCTTAAATTGTGGAATTGGTATAAGAAAATATCTTTGAGAAAATATACTTACCATATAATTCTTCAGTTTTGTCGCTTTCTATGGTAAAATGAAACATAGAAATCTTCTCAACTTTTATTCTAACTTTTTAGTTTTATTATCAATGACAGCCTACTTTCAAGTTTATCAGCCCTCTGGTATGGTTGACGGAACGAAAGCCCCTCAGTTTCGCCAAAAAATCCAGGAATTACTACAAGCAAACCCTAAAGTGATTGTAATTGATTTCAAAGACGTTAGTTTTATGGATAGCTCAGGTTTAGGGGCTTTGGTCTTATCATTAAAGACGGTTCGGGCTGCAGGGGCTAAACTGTTTTTATGTTCTGTTAATGAGCAAGTAATGATGTTACTGGAATTAACGGATATGCACAAAGTTTTTAGGATTTTTGAGAGTCGAGAAGAATTAGAAAAAAACATTATGAATGTGTAAGTTTCATCCCGAAATATTCTTAGTGAAGTTGACTTCAATAATTGATAAATCATCATCGAACTTATCCTTGAGATTACAGGATTGCAGCCCAGTGATTAGCCTATCTAAAGTTTGAATTTTTTGTATTTGATAGCTATGAAGCATGGATAAAAAACTGGTTAAGCCTAAAATTGTGCCATCTTCCTGTTCAATTTCGTAGATCCCATCACTAAAAATATATAACTTAGACAAACTATCAACAACTAAAGATTTATTATTATAAGTTGCCTCAGGAAACATTCCTATCGGTAAACCAGGAGTTTTCAATCGAGTTTCTATCAGTTTTTTTTCCGAGTTTAGGGTTAAGAGAACAGCCGGGGGATGGCCAGCACTCCCATAAGTAAGTTCACAATTGCGACAATTATAAACACCATACCAAATCGTAAAATATTTATCATTGGTGTCGGTCATTTGAAACGTTTTATTCAGTCCAGCTAACACTTGACTCGGTTGATAATAATCAACTTGACTTAAATTTTGAGAACGGAGTAAATTAATCACAGCCAGAGCCGGTAAAGCAGCGCGGAGGCCGTGGCCTGACACATCCAAAAGATACAGGGCCAAATGATCCTCATCCAACCAAAAATAATCAAACCCATCCCCTCCCAACTGACTCGAAGGCAAAAAACGAGAATTAATGGTTAAACAAGGATGCTTCAGGGGTTCGGGTAAAATCGAGCTAACATATTCGGCTGCTTCTGCCAGTTCCGCTTCTAAAAGTCGCTTTTGTTCCGTCAAATCTTGACTTAATTGATGTAATCTTAATCCGGCTCTAATTCTCGCAATAAACTCATTCATTTCAATGGGTTTACAGAGAAAATCATCAGCCCCGGCATCCAACCCTTTAACACGATCTTCCACTGATCCTAAAGAAGTTAGTAAAATAAAAAACGTAGTGGCTAAATCAGGAATACTCTTCACTTGACGACATACCTCCAATCCGCTCATTCCCGGCATCACCCAATCACAAATAATCATGGCTGGGTGTAACGCTTTGGCCTTAACTAACCCCTCCTCCCCCTCTCCTGTGCAAACAACATCATAACCCTGACGTTTGAGGGTTCTCTCCAAAAGCAAGCGAATACTGTGATCGTCATCAATCAATAAGATTTGAACCATAATTGACAGTTATGAGGAGTTTGAGCAAGAATTGACCCGTGAGATTTAATACTATTCTAGGAGTCGAAGGTAACAAAATCAGAAAATGACCAGCAATATCGTAACAATCCCAGGTACACTAGAGCTAGTAAATAGAATAGGGGTATCTGAATCTCTAGTCTATCTGTGTCAACTATAGTTGATTGTAGAGGCTTTGAATCATTGAGCGTCCTCAAACAGATTTCGTTCAAAGTAAAGAGCGACCTAAAAGCACTAGATGAAGTTTTAGGCCACTTTGACGACATAAATCAACCCTGGATTCCGAAAAAAGACTGGTTACAGTGTCAACTGGCCTTAGCCGAAGGCTTCACCAATGCTGTACGCCACGCCCATAAAGACATTACCTCTGATGTCCTGGTGGAAGTCGAAATTAAACTGACCTCTGATAGCTTAGAGATGAGGATTTGGGACTGTGGTCCATTTTTCGACTTACAAGGCTTTCTCCAAGCGAATTCTACCCAAGATACTCGTTTTGCTGGTCATGGCCAAGGGCTTCCCATTTTACAAAAAATTGCAGCCCAACTTAGTTATGAACGCACCGATGATGAGCGGAACTGTTTATTAATTATCAAAAACTTTTCCCTTCCTTAAGCTCATCGGTTTAGAATATTCTTATGTTTAATCTTAATTCTGTTATTTCCAGTGAATGGCTCGCTGGTCAACTCTCTAATCCTAACCTTGTTATTATTGATTGTCGCTTCCGCTTGGGAGATGCTAACTGGGGATATGAACAATATCTGACCAGTCATATCCCTGGAGCTTACTATTTAAACTTAGATCAAGACTTATCTTCCCCTGTTACCCCCCACGGTGGCCGCCATCCGCTCCCTGATGCTGCCATTTTTGCCGAAACGTTAGAATCGATGGGGATCACGTTTGGGGAAACGTTAGTGGTTGTTTACGATGACCTGCGTTTCGCCTTTGCTTCCCGTTTATGGTGGTTATTACGTTATTTTGGCCATGAACCCGTAGCTGTTTTAGATGGGGGTTGGCCCGGTTGGCAAACCCATAATTATCCAGTGGATACCCTTATCCCAGACAGTAAATCAGGTGATTTTGTCCCTCAACCCCGCCCTGACTGGACCGTAGACATCGAAACCCTCAAGCAACGCAAAGATTTATCCAATGTTATTGTCATCGACTCCCGAGACAGCGATCGCTATAGAGGAGAACGAGAACCCATCGACCCCATCGCTGGTCATATTCCAGGGGCAGTTAATTCCCCTTGGAAGCGCGTCACCAACGAAGAAGGCTATATTCGATCTGAAGGGGAACAACGAGACTTGTGGGCTGATTTTGAGGGGTCTGAGGAGATCATTGTCTATTGTGGGTCTGGGGTAACCGCTTGTGTCAATCTTTTATCAATGGAATCAGTCGGAATAAAAGGGGCCAAATTATATCCTGGGGGTTGGAGTGATTGGTGTTCCTACCTAGTTGGAAATTAATTACTTAGATTTACTTAAATAAAATCCATCCTACAAACTGGTGAACTTTTAAGGTAAAATTTTAGTTAAGTAACCTTATTAATTTAAACAATTAAGCTACTTATCTATCTCTTTATTTTTATTTATACTTAGGTCTTAATTTTATGGATGCTACGAATACTTGTATGTGTCAGAAAGAGCGTCTTTCTATATTTGTTGATGGCAATAATATGTTTTATGCACAGCAAAAAAATGGTTGGTTTTTTGACCCTAGACGAGTTTTAGACTATTTTACTAATGATCCTCACGTTTCTTTAATTAATGCTTTTTGGTACACCGGTTTAAAAGATTCTCAAGATCAAAGAGGGTTTCGTGATGCTTTAATTAGTTTGGGATACACGGTAAGAACGAAAATTTTAAAAGAATACTACGATGATACCTCTGGACGCTATTCTCAAAAAGCTAATCTAGATATTGAAATTGTTGTGGATATGTTTAATACGGTGGATCAATACGATCGCGTCATTTTATTTAGTGGAGACGGAGATTTTGAGAGAGCGATTGAATTATTAAGGTCAAAAAATACCCATATTACTGTTGTTTCCACAGAAGGGATGATCGCTCGGGAATTACGCAATGCGACTGATCGTTATATTGACTTAAATGATATTAAAGATAGTATAGAAAAGCAAGATTATTGACTGACTAATGATTATGGAATCTCCCAAGAAGAAACGCAGAAGAACCCTTGCTAGAAAAGTTGATGATGAAGTCGAAAAAATTATCTATAAAGTCATGACCAATGAGGGGTTAGAACAAACCATTGCTAGGGCTGTAATTAAAGGGTTAATTGCTTTAATTCGACGTTATTTTTTTCTTGCGGTTGCCGGTATCCTACTATTATTAATTTTACAATCAATTTTAATTGGTTTATCCCTTAAATTTATTTTAGGATTGAATTAACTTGTTATACCAAATCCGGTTTAGATACCCCCTTTTTAAATTGATACCTTAAAGCTTGAAAACCCTCGTGCCTTCTGCCTCCTGCCTTTTCTAGAAGATAAGATAGGTTTAAGAATCGGATTTGGTATTAATTGGGATCACACCGTATTTCTACCATAAATCCATCCGGATCATAAAAATAAATTCCTCTACCAGTAGGACGAGTGACGGGGCCGTGATCAATCATAACCTGATTATTTTTTAGCACTTCCACCGCTTGCTCAAATAAGTCAGCATCGATATGAAATGCTAAATGATTCGCCCGTGTAAATTGCTGTTTAGGATCATCATTAGGAGGGGATAACTCTGGTTCCCAAAATAAGTCTAATATCAGTCCATCAGGGGTGATAAAATTGGCAACTTTTCCTTGATCTACTAAGTCTTTAAGGGTACTGGGAACCTCGTCACCGGTTAATTCATGAAGCCCTAAAATTTTACCATAAAAGTGACGAGAAACCGTCATATTTTTAACATTTAAAGCAATATGATGTACCCGCGTCAACGTTCCAATTTTTAAGCCTGGATTACTTTTATTCATGAGTAAATATAATGATCAACTATGCCCTTTATGATAACAAATTATATCGATTAAACTTAACAATAAACCATTAAGAAAATGTGGAGGAGATAAGGAAGTCAGAAGTTCTTTAAGGAAGTTCCGGCTCTAGCAAACAGAAGTTCCATAAGTATAGATGAAATGACAACTAAAAACAGGTTAAACACAGACTAATTGACTATTCAGGTGATTCTCCCCCTATACTAATTCCAGTATGAAAAATCTCTGCTTCATCGATAATTAAAGCTATCATTGATGCTCCTGCGACATCAACATCATAAACCATCGCTTTAGTCAGATTAACGTGATGAAGAATGCTATCATTAAGAGTAGCATTGGTCAGTAAAGAAGCAGTGAGGTTTGCCCCTTCCAAGTTCGCTCCGGTGAGATCAGCCCCTTCCAGGTTAGCTTCGGTTAAATTCGCCCCTTTTAGGTTAGCATCTCTGAGGTCAACACCGATTAAATGAGCAGCCGTCAGATCAGCCCCCGATAAGTCGCAACCTTGACATTCTCTAGTGGATAATAACTGTTGAAGATGATTAGGGTTTGCGGCCTTAATTTCGGAAGTTAATAGCAAGGGGCTAACTAATCCCAAAATAGCAATAATTGATGATTTCATGGCTTGTCTCCACACAGTAGATTTGATAATAGCCTATTGTAAAAAGATCGACGGTATTGGTAAATAATGAGTTCCCAAAAATCATAACTAAATTTATAATCTTTTTTGGCTTTTTTTCTGTAATTCTACGGTTGACAGAATCTTAACTTTTTTAAGGTAATACTCTTTAAAAATAAAACAACTCAGATTTAAAAATTTTAAAAATAAAAAAATAATAAGGTTTTAAATTATCCGACTTTTGAGGCTTTATTGTTGATAATATAAGTTAGTTGATTGTTAGATTTAGTTTTTTGTTTTAATAAAACTTAATAATTAAATCTACTCTTTTGTGTAAATAATAAAGATGGAAATAATTTAAAATTTATGAGAGCGTAGGTCATGCAAACACGAACTGTTTTTGGTCATGTAGATAGAGACGGTAATATTCTTTCTGGGTCTGGAGATTTTACTATTCACAATCATCATAGTCCAGGTAAGCAAGTATTTGTTATTGCTTTTAATCAACCTTTTCTACAACCACCAACTGTTGTTGCATCTCTCGCATCTACAAATCCCTGGGATGCTGAATATGAAACTGACCGGTATAGTGAACCTTCACAAGGTTGTGTAGTAGGTGGTATATTCCCTGATCATGCTCTTGTTTTTTATGTTGAAGAAGCACTTGGTTTTTCTTTTATTGCAATTGGTTTAGAATAAGATTTTTAAATCAATAAAATTTCTCTCAAATATTAAAAAATTTGAAAATAATTCTTGATCTTAATTGGTTGAGAGTTATTTATTTTTTGGATGGAAAAGATGCAAGAAGAAGTATAGGTTAGTTGAGTGATAACACATGATAACTAGCAATAACAATGGATTTTTTGTAAAAAATAATATTAAAGTTTTTTGGTATTGATTTGACTTTTTCATGATAGTATGCGGATATACTTTCGTTACAGGATCAATTTATGGGGGAAGTTCTGAATTTTCATCGTAAAGTTAACAATATGGAGAAAAAATCAGATGATCGAAAAAGATGTCAGCATTGATATTGCTAATTATATTGATCATTCCTTACTCAAACCCACTGCGACCCCAGAAGATATAGAAAAATGTTGTAATGAAGCGCAATATTTTGGCTTTCGGACGGTTTGTGTTTATCCCAATGCCGTGTCCCAAGCAGTTAAATTACTTCATGGTCAAAAAATTGGGGTGTGTACCGTTATTGGCTTTCCTACAGGGGCGAGTACGGCTGCGGTTAAACTATATGAAGCCCAAGAAGCCAGCGAAAATGGGGCAACAGAATTGGATATTATGATTAATTTAGGCTTATTAAAAGCAGGAAATTCTGAAGCAATTTATAACGAAATTTCAGCTATTTGTGAATCCACAGGACAAACGATTAAAGTAATTTTAGAAACCAATTTATTAACAGATACAGAGAAACGTTTAGCAGCAGAAATATGTATGGATGCAGGAGCAAACTATCTTAAAACCAGTAGCGGATGGTTTGGGGGGGCAACGGTTGCAGATGTCCGTTTTTTGAGTCAAATAGCCGAGGGAAGAGTGGGGATTAAAGCATCAGGAGGCATCAAAACTTTAGAACAAGCTTATGCTTTAATCGAAGCAGGGGCAACCCGTTTAGGAACATCTCATGGTGTGGCTTTAGTACAGAGTCAAAATGGATAATCTTTTTGTTCCTTTGATTATCTTATTAGGGGTATTCATTCAAAGCCTTTCTGGGTTTGGGTTAGGTTTGGTTGCCATGCCTTTACTAACTTCAGTTATTGATGTGCGGGTAGCTTCTCCTTTGATGAATTTAATCGCATTATTGACCCTATTGATTATTTCTGTTTATTACCGAAAAAAGTTAGAAATTAAAGCGATTTTTGGATTAGTGATTGCCTCTAGTTTTGCCATTCCCTTCGGGGTTTATTTTTTGAAAAATATTGATCCAACCATCAGTTCCACTGTTTTAGGTATGGTAGTTTTAGGTTATGGTATTTATTCACTGTTAGGGTTTCCTTTACCTTTAATACATTCCTCTAAGTGGGGTTATGGTTTTGCTTTTTGCTCAGGTTTATTATCGGGGGCTTATAATACAGGAGGCCCCCCGATTGTCATTTATGGAAGTTGTTGTCGATGGACACCGGAACAGTTTAGAAGTAATCTCAATTTTTTCTTTTTTTGTAATGTTATTATTGTTTTAGTTAACCATCTTCTCCAGGGAAACATTACCCCTGAAGTTCTGCAACTTTTTATGATTAGTCTTCCGATGATTTTAATCGGGTTAATATTAGGGTTTTTTCTATCAAAGAATGTTAACTTATTATTGTTTCGTAAATTAGTATTAATTCTATTAAGTCTAGCAGGATTACAATTGTTAATTAAAGTTATTGTCACTTAGCCTAAGTAGGGTGGGCAATGCCCACCTTACCAATGATGTTTTCCTAATTATTTAACTCCTAATAATTCCACATCAAAAACTAAGGTTGCATTGGGAGGAATCACACCACCGGCACCCCTTGCACCGTAACCCAAATCAGAGGGAATAATTAAGATACGTTGGCCACCCACTTTCATCGAAGCCACCCCTTCATCCCATCCTTTGATCACTTGTCCCACACCAATTTTAAAAGAAAAGGGTTGATTGCGATCGCGGGAACTATCGAATTTTTTTCCATTTTCCAGGGTGCCGGTGTAGTGTACCGTAACCCTCTGTCCCTGTTGGGGACTGTCTCCTTCCCCTTCTTTAACATCGATGTATTTGAGGCCAGACTCGGTGGTAACAGCGTTTTCTAAGTCCATGTCAGTGATTTCCTTATTGTCAATATTTAAAGCCATTAACGTATCTTTAGTGATTTCAGGGAGATTTTCCGAGGCAATAGCTGTTTCTTTGTCAGAGTTACCAAAAATAAAACTAAAGAGTAACAATAAACTAAACGCAGCAATAATTCCGAAACTAATGAAAATTTCGCGCATGGATCGGTGTTTTCCTTTACTAACTGTCTGTGACATCCTCCCACACTGACCGCGCTTGCGGTACAGTGTGGGCTTCCCAACTCACGATGAGATATTTCTGCCCACAGAGGCATGAAGCCCCTACGCCAGTTATCTAGGC
>JAAUYH010187269.1_pt1 | contig 20220 bp, 19 predicted proteins | sample 7278061 | NCBI WGS metagenome assembly JAAUYH01 (sample SAMN14350203, study PRJNA611818) | marine sediment metagenome | isolation source: surface marine sediment (0.6m) | place: French Polynesia: Moorea | collected 2018-08 | reverse complement strand
GGCCTGGGACCGGTGCTCGGTTCCGAGGTCGGGCTCGAGGTGTGGTTCGGGGGTGACGCGCTGGTCTCCCGGCTCGACCTGGACAGCGGTGACCTGCTGACCCTCGACTTCCGGGCCTACCCCGTCCTGGCGACCGGAGACCATCTCGTGCTCTTCGACGCCGGCTCCGCCGAGTTCGTCGTGCTCGACCGACGCCGGCCCCTCGACGATGTGCGGACATTGACGGTCGACGGGGGCTTCGTGGTCGATGCCGTCGCCCCGGCTTCGGCTCCGAACACGGTCTGGGTTGCGGACCGTGGCGAACCCGACTCGGTCGACTGGCGTCTCGTCGGACTCGAGGTGATGGCGCCGATCGCCTCCACCACGACCGAGGCGGTCAGCACGTTCCGGCTGCCCTACCGGGTCGACGTCGCCGCCCCTCCGACTCTCGATGTTGGTGACGGGAAGATCCTCGTTCGACGCGGCGCCGGGCACGAACCGTGGCTCGATGGCCGGCTCCTGGCTCACGACACGAGCCGGGCCCTGGTGGAGCAATGCGACGCCCAGGGCGAGTGCCGGCAGCAGTGGTTCGACATCGACACGGGAAAGGTCCTCGACCTTCCGGGTCCTACGACAGTTCTCGACCAGACCGAGGTGCTGGGCCGGTGGCTGCACACCCGGACGCGCGACAACACGCAGTCCGTGTTGGTCGAGATCGAAACCGGTCGCGAGCTCGACACCTTGCAGCGGGTCACCGCCCGCCAGTTCGATGTGGCCCCCGACGGGCTGTGGGGTGCCTTCACCGGTGCCCAGCAGCTGCGCCTGACCGATCTCACCACGGGTGAGTCCATCAACGCCCCCGGTGTGTCCCAGCGCCTGGGGACGGCGTCGGCCGTAGTGCTCACCGACCGACTGGCGATCGACCAGCGCCCCCGGCAGGACTCGAACCTGCAGTCGACGGGATAGAAGCCCGTTGCCTTATCCAGTTTGGCCACGGGGGCGGACGGCCCAAGGGTATCGCCGACGTCTACCCGCCTAGGCCGTTTGGCGCTTACAGCCGGTCCAGTCAGCGCCGATCAGACCAAGGTGATCCCCGGTCGCGCCGCGGCGCCCCTCCCGCCGATTCTCAAATCGTTCCTCGAGACCCACCCCGAGGCGCTGGTTGTCGAGATCGCGGTATCGGGCTTCGAGAGACGCAGTCGCCGGAACATGCATCCCGGTCTGTCAGGGCACGAGGAGGGGCCGTACGTCCTCCGGTTCGACGCTCAGATCCGGGAGTCGGTGACACACACGATCAGGGCGGCCTTGATCGATGACGCCCCCACCCACGTCAGCTTGGAGCTACCCGCCGGCGAGCAGACGATGTCTGCGATCCATCTTCCCGAGATCCAGTCGATCGTGCTCGTGTTCGCCTCCGAGGGGTTCGGCGATCCGGTGAATCAGCCGGCGCGCAATCGCCAGCCGGTGCTCTCGGTCACTTGCGACCTGGGGGGCGAGATCAGGGCAGCCAACGACGCCTTCCTTCGGGCGGTCGAGTCGAACAAGACCGACGTGATCGGGCGCTCGATGCTCGACTTCCTGCCTGGAGACGACCCCGACGTGGCCATCCAGGCCTGGCTCGACGCCATCTCCAGTGGCATGGCGACCCGACGTCTGGAGATGGCGGCGCCGGGCGGCCCCCGCCGCTGGTATCAGGCGACCACCAGGGTCGACGACGACCGGGCCACGGTGCTGTTCGTCGACGTCACCGACGACGTGCGTTCCGCCGAACGCCTCGAGGAGCGGGAGCGAGACATCCGCCGCATGGCCGAGACGGTGCCCCTAGGCATCTTTCGCGCCACGGCCGACGGCTCGCTGCTTTACCAGAACTCCCGGCTCCGCAAGGTTCTCGGCCTGGAGCTCAAGGAGCTCGAAGTCCTGCCCCTCGATCGTGTCAAGACGCTCGACGGGCGAGACGCCGTCGAGGTGATCACCGAGCTGCTCGCCGACTCGGACGAGGTTGCCATCGACGTGCGCCTCGACCTCGACGAGGACCATCGCGTCCTGCGACTGCGAATCCGCGGCTTCGAGGACGATGGCGAGCCGCAGGTCGTCGGGTCCGCCGAAGACATCACGGCCGACGTCGAGCGACGCGAAGCACTGCGGCGAGAGGCGTTGACCGACCCGGTCACCGGCGTGTTGAACCGGCGAGCGCTCGAGAAGGCCCTGGCGGACCTCCTGGACCCCGACCGGTACGAGGAGTTTGCAGTCCTGCTCGTCGATCTCGATGGCTTCAAGCAGGTGAACGACACGCTCGGACACGATGCCGGCGATTCGGTGATCGCCGAGGTGAGCAGGCGCTTGACGTCGGTCTGTCGAGCCGACGATCTGATAGCCCGCCTCGGCGGTGACGAGTTCGTGATCGTGTGCGAGAAAGTCGACGGCGACGACATCCCCATCGAACTGGCCGAGCGAATCCTGCCGATGCTGCGTCACCCCTACGTGCACAACGGCAGCACCCTGGAACTGTCCGCCAGCATCGGCGTCGCCGTGTCCCGACCCGACCTGACCACCCTCGGGCTGATGCAGATGGCCGACCACGCGATGTACGAGGCCAAGCGGGCGGGCCGCAACCAGGTGAAGACGTACCACAGCCCCGACCGAACCGGTCAGCTGTCGCCGCTCGCCCTGCGCCGCGACCTTCGCCAGGCCATCAGCGCCGACGAGCTCGAGCTCGTGTTCCAGCCGATCTTCGAGTTGCAGGGTGAGCGTCGCATGTCTGCGGTCGAGGCCCTGTTGCGATGGGACCACCCGACCCAGGGCGTTATCTCGCCGGGTCTCGTCATTCCGGTCGCCGAGCAGAGCGGTCTGATCCGTACCCTCGGCGAGTGGGTCATCTCCAACTCGTTCCGATCGGTTCGACGTCTCGGGGAAAATCGCATGTCGGTGAACATCTCGGCGATTCAGCTCGGCCGCAAGGACTTCGCCACGTGGATCAGCGATCAGCTAGATGCCTGCGGGCTGACCCCGGGTCGCATCGTCTTCGAGCTGACCGAGAGCTACCTGGTCGACCAGGTCGACCACGCCCGGGAAACCTTGTTCGAGCTGCACGAGCTCGGCATCACGCTTGCCGTCGATGACTTCGGCACCGGCTACTCGACGTTCGACTACCTGCTGTCGTTGCCGGTGAGCGTCGTCAAGATCGACCCGCTGTTCACCCACCGCCTCCTGGAACGCCGAGCGGCCGCCATGCTTCGCGGCCTAGCGTCAGCCTGCCGCAGCCTCGACATGTCGGTCATCGTCGAAGGCGTCGAGAACCGGACCCACTACGAAGCGGCCCGGGCGGCCGGCGCCACGCACGCCCAGGGCTTCCACCTGGCCCGGCCATTGCCCCTGGCCGAGCTCGAGAACGTGCCCATGCGCCACGTCGCCTGACCGAACGGGCGGTGACGGAAGCAGCGGCTGACCGTATAGTGGGGAGCCGTCTTGGTGGCTGTAGCTCAGTCAGGTAGAGCGCCGCGTTGTGGTCGCGGTGGTCGCGGGTTCAAATCCCGTCAGCCACCCCAAATTCTCCCGAGTTGATCCCCCCGACCAGGTCGATACGCTCGATGAGCACATCACGCGCCTCTAGCTCAATTGGCAGAGCAACGGACTCTTAATCCGCAGGTTCTGGGTTCAAGTCCCAGGGGGCGTACCACGAAACCCTTGGTTTCTCAACAGAGTTTGAGCGGTCGAGGGTTTTCGGTGTTTTGGCTATCCAACCAGAATCCAACGCTTTCCGGGCAGGCGTGTGCTACACCGGTTGGATGCGAGGTCACCTGCGGGAGCGGAAGCCGGGAACCTGGGAGCTGATCGTCGAGCTCGGCCGCGACCCGCTCACCGGTAGACGCAAGCAGCGAAGCCGGACGTTCCACGGTACGAAGCGCAATGCCTCCCGTGAACTCAGAATCCTGATCGCCGACGTCGAAGCGGGCCGACTGACCGGCACCGAGACGTCCGTGGCCGATCTACTGGACGCCTGGCTGGAGCTCGCGTCGGAGCGTCTGTCGCCGACGACGGCACGGGAGTACCGGCGATTGCTGGACAAGCGGATCGGCCCGGCGCTCGGGTCGATCCCCGTCACCAAACTCACGACCTCACAGCTCGACGAGTTCTACCGGGCCCTCAGCACCAAGGCCGGCCTCTCGGCTGCGTCGGTGCGCCAAGTCCACTCCGTCATCCGCCGCGGCCTCAAGCAAGGCGTGAAGTGGGGATGGATCCAACACAACGTCGCCGTCAACGCCACGCCGCCGACCGTGCGCCACGCCCGGGTCACTCCCCCATCGCTAGAACAGATCCGCGAGCTCGTCGAGAGCGCCGAGCAACACGATCCCTGGTTCGGGCTCCTCGTTCGCCTCGCCGCAGCAACCGGACTGCGGCGAGGCGAGCTGTGCGGCCTCCAATGGAGCGACATCGACTTCGGCAACGGTCAGCTCGAGGTCGCCCGAGCGGTCGCCGCCACGACCGGTGGTGCATCGACCAAACCCACCAAGACCGGCAAGACCCGCAAGCTCTCGATCGACAAGGCGACCCTCGACTCGCTCGCCAAGCACCGCGACGCCATGGCGGCCCGAGCGACCGACAACGAGACCGAGCTCGACGACGACGCCTTCGTGTTCACCCACGCCCTCGACGGCTCCACTCCCATCCATCCCGACAACGTGACCTCCGCCTTCCGCCGACTCTCGGCCAACGCCGGCGTCCGCTTCCATGACCTCCGCCACGCCCACGCCACCCAGCTCCTCGCCCGCGGCATGGACATCCCGACGGTCAGCAGCCGCCTCGGCCACGCCAACTCCTCGACCACCCTCAACATCTACGCCCACGTACTCGACGCCAACGACCGAGAAGCCGCCGACCTCATCGGCGGGCTGCTCGACTAGCGCGTGCACGTCAGCGATAGAGTTGGCGCGCTGCGGCGATGCAGTGCGGCGTTGGTCCTGGCTGCGATGGTGCTCCTCGGCTGTGGCTCAGACTCGACAGACGCTGGTGAGGCGGACGGCTTGTGGCTCCTCAGTTCTCTGGAGGTGGACGACAGACCGGTAGAGGTCACCGAACCGATCTTCTTGGAGATTGAAGAAGGCTCCGTCGGTGGGAACACGGTCTGCAATGACTTCGGTGGTGAATTCGGCGGCGAGTTCGTCTCGACTACCAAGGGATGCATCTCGGACGATCCGAGCATCGATCTCCATCACATCGAGAGCGTGATGATCGAGGCGGTGATGACTGGGCCGGAAGTCGTCGACACAAACCTGGTGTTCTCGACTCCGTCAGGTCACCTGGTCTACGAGCAGGTGGATGACCCGGCCCCTGCCGAGCTCTTTGCCGTTCTCGACAACGCGACCAACGTGGCGTCGACCGAGGAGATCTACCTCGACCCGGAAGCCGGCACCCATCCTGACTACGACCGTCTCGTTCGGCTGACACATCCCGGTACTGACGCCCGGTTCTTCATCGGGATCGACGACGAGTTCATCTGTTTCGTCGTGTCAACCGATGCTGCGGCATCGACGGTGTGCCAGCAGCCGCGGTTCGCAGCTCGCCGAGGCCGGGCCTACGAGCTCAACAGCAGCGAGGGACCGGTCGGCGTTCGGTCTGCGTTTATCCCCGACCTATTCGTGGGCTCACTCGAGGAACGACCCGACCTCGGTCTCATCAGCGGGAACATCCTTCTCGTCTCGGATGATGCGCCCTCCGGGAGACATCCGCTCCGGGGACCTGGGGGTCAGGTGTTCATTCTCGGCATCTAGGAAAGATCTGGGGGTTTAAGGGCGAGCCAAAGAGTACGGAGAGTGCTGTTCAGTCCGAGAATCGTTGAATTGGCAATGGTGACGTTCCATCGAGTCCGACCACAATCCGTGAGATCCGGTCGCTTCTGGCGAGTCTCGTGCAGGATCTGTGCAGGACCCAGACCACCCATTGGCCCGCACCCTCAGAGATCGAACTCGACCCCGACCAACTCGACAGCGCCATCGGAGAGCTTAACCCCATGCACCACGTACGCACGTACCAACACGCTCGTACCGATGAACATGCGCACCGAAGGCAGCCCCGGCACGGCTTCGGGAAGTTCGTCGAAACGCGACGAGAACTGCTCGACGATCGCCGGTAGATCCATGACGAGGAAGTCGGTTGCCGACGGCTCGCCACCCGGTCCGCGTTCAGCAGGGAGTTGAGAATCGAGCTCTTCGAAGAAGGATTCGGCGACCCTGACCTCTCGCCTCTGGGTCACGACCGCTCGGAGTCGAGCAGACCTCGTTCTTCGGCAATGCGACGACTCTTTGCCTCCACCCGGGTTCGGAACTCCGGATCGAGGTCATCGAGCGAATCGAGCGAGTTGTCCTTGACCAGCTGCGCCCGCTCGTCCGGGCTCATCTCCTCGAGCTCCAACGCCTTGATCACGCGGTCACGGGTCATAACTGCAACTTACCAGAGCAGTGCGACAGCCAATCCCGGCTCGCACACGATCCACGGAGGTTCGACGAACCTCCCGATGTGTCTCAGGTTTTTTCTTGGGTGAGATGAGATGACGGCTACCTTCTCGCTCGGACCCTGAGCGCACTCTCACTGTGGGCGACTGGTCTCGCTGGAGGTCAGGGTGCGGGTTAACGGTTTCGTGTTGCAGGCGGCGTCTCTGGACTCGTGGAAGCGGGTTGGCCGCGATCTCTTGGTTGATCGTGGCCCGTACTCTTGGGCTATGGCGAGAGGCTGGCGAACGGTGGTGTTGGTTGCAGTGGCGGTTCTGGGGTCGGCTTGCAGCAGTGACCCGACGGTGGTTGCCGCGGTTGGTGATGACAGCGCCCGTGCGGAGGAGTCTGGGACAACTACGAGCTTGACGCCCTCGGAGGAGTCGCTGCGCGTCCTCGGGACCGCCTGGGTGGTGACGGCGATTGATGGCGAGCCGGTCGTCGACCACGAGGCATCGATCTCGTTTGCCGGTTCGGTGGCAGAGCCCTATGCCTCGATTGACGACCGCTGTGGCGTTGCCCGGGTAGAGGTCGACCTGGCCGAAGGCCTCTTCGTTCGATCGATCGACGGCTTGGACAGGCTGTGCCACGACGCCTGGCCAGTTCTCTTCGAGATCGACCGCAGTACTGCACTGGAGGTGTCAGACACTCTCATGCTGCAGGCTCGTGATCACGTACTCGTGGCCCGCCACTTCGATTCGGTTTCCGAGGTCGGCCCGGTACCCGTACCGGGGTTCGGTGACCAGCCCGTCACTGTTCCGTCGCCGCCGCTCCCCTACGTCGAGGAGGCAACGCAGATCCCGTTCCCCGAATGCTCCACCCTTGGACGCCCGGGCCCGCCCGAGGGCGAACGGCTAACGGAGCTTCGACAGGTTCGCCGCCAGCTCGAAGGCATCCTCGGCGAAAGACTCGATACGGATGGTGTTGTGCGGGTGACGTCGATCGGCGGTCCCCAGAGCATCTACGGGGTGATCAGTGTGGGTGTGAGCCACCGTCATCAGCCCACGATCGATTGGCTAGCCGAACGAGCCGGACCCGACGACCTCTGTTTGGAGCTGCCACCGGTCGGCTACTACGACACGCCACCGCATCTCTACCCGTGGGAGTTCGCCGACCCCACAGACGCCGACAACCCGGACCTAGGCCGGTTCATAGCCCGACTCGACATCGAGTGCGGCCTAATAGACAAGGGCCGTCTGCTCGAACCTCGCATCGACTATCAGGACGACGCCATATTCGTTGCGATACCTGTCCGGCAACCCACCTTCGGCCCCACCCTCAGCCCCTGCCCCTTCCCCGACCTGGTCGAGATCGAGCTCACCGAACCCCGAGCCGGCCGACTCATTGTCGTCGACGACCGCTCCGGCTGAGCCGCTTCGAGCGAGCCCCTCAGTGCCCGCACGCCGAGGCGGCCCACGACCTCATCTCACCCCAGAAATAACCTGAGACACAACGGGAGGTCCTGCGGACCTCCGAGATGTGAGACGGGCGATGAGATGATCGGAGCTAGCTCAACGCCCGGTAGTCGGAGTCCCGGATACTCCGGCGACCTTTGTTGTGCGTCCGAGAAGGTTGGCCACGAGCAGCAACAGCACGTTCTGTTCTTCGTCGCTGCCTGCGGTGACCACATTGACTGTGGTTCCGACCACTTCGGCTTGTTCAGCGGTGGCGGATCCGGGCAGGTCAACCTTCTCATGGGGGGCGATCCAGGTCGGGTCCATGCGTCGAGGGCCTTCTCGAGCGCCCCACATCAACTTCATTTCCGACCGCAACCGGCCCGCTGTGGCTTGTCTGTTCCTAGCGCACTGTGTCCTAGCGTCCGACTATCTCTCGGCGGAAGGAAATGGCATGAGATCAAGGCGACGACGGTCTGTAACGGCCCTGTCGGGTGCACTCGGGGTACTATTGGGACTTGGATTGTCGATTCTGGTGTTGTCAGCGCCAGTGGGTTCAAGGGAACCGGCCCTTCCGGACCCAGATACGGCTGGAGTATTCGTGCGCACATCGGACGGAACTCCCGCAGCGATGTGCAAGGCCAACGAGGAGCACACTTCATACGGCCCTCCACTTATCGATCCAAACGACAAGCTCGCTGGCTACGAGACGGCGGAGGCAGCTTCGGATGCATTTCTTGAAGAGATTCGTTCTGCGTCAACCGCGAGCAACCCAGCGCTTGAAGAACTGACCTCTGCGGATAGGGCTGCGTATCTCGACTATTTCGATCGCTACTACGGGCCAGCCAAGGCGCTGTCGGCCCCGGAGCGGTCGCGCGACGGTGATTCAGAAGTATTCAGCAAGCCGGTTGATGAAGAGGCACGGAGGGCAGCTGGTGTCGACCGTGGACGTTGGTCCGACGTGAGGATCGTGGTCTCGGAGCTCGACAACGGACGATTCCTTGTGACCTCAGCAGTGATTTGCGGTCGACAACTCTATGACCCCGGTGCGCTCGCGGACCACCCGGCGGCCAACGTAGAGGTGCGGCCATGAGTTTCTCAGTCGAACTACGCGCACTCCTCGCAGGATTGGCCGTGGGGTTTGCCGCTTTCGCAGCGGTGACGGCAGCTTCACCGGCCGGAGCTCACGACTACGAGATCTACTTTCAAGAGAACGGCTGGGTCGTGGACCCCAACGTTCAGGCCGGCAATCTCCAAGCGACTCTCGATGGGACAACGTCGAACCGTGCAAAGGTGACCAAGGACGTCAATCACGCTCGAAACCAGTGGAACAACGTTAGTGGTTCCGCTTTCGACATGTGGCAGTTCCTCGGATTCAATGCAAGCATCGTTTGGACGGGGGACGCCTGCAATACCAATCCGAACTCCAACCGAATCACGATCGTGACCCACAACATCAGTAGCCTGGGCCAGGCCCATGTCTGCGGAGGGGGCCCTTACCCATTCTTGGGAGGGCCGATCACAGATGCGGTCATACTCGTTGACCATCGGGCCTGGAAGAAGGGCGGAGGAACTCCAGCGGCGAATCAGTACGACCTTCGTTCGCTACTTGTTCACGAGATCGGACATGCCGCGGGCTTCGGTCAGTACAACCCGGTAGCAACACACCACTTCCCGTCGGGTACGACCACCTGCCCGAGCCCGTTGAATTCAACCGCGAACACTATGTGTTCTGGGCTAGGCACGGGCAGTTCGTACACAGGGAAGCGAACCCTCGAGTCGCACGACGAGCACACGATCGCGGGTTTCTACTAACTGCAGATGCTCTGAAGCGCTACAGGGTCCCCGCACCTGTCTCGGCATCCGGATTTACCGAGGTCGCAGGAACTGGAAGAGGCTCAAGTCCGTACAAGTCACATACCGACAAGAGTTTGAGTCCACCGAGGAGACACAAATCGTGCCCGGCGACAAACCCCTTGCACCCTGGCGGCGCCTTGGCCAGCGCTCCCCTCTTCGTGGCGCGGTGGCCACTGTGTTGCTTGCCATGCTCGTATCGAGCTGCGGCAGCGAAGCGGTGGAATCTGTCGAGACTGAGCCGACGCCAACTACCCTCAGTGTCACATCCTCCACGGCCGCACGCCCTTCGACAACATCGACAGAATCGTCGCCTCCCGCGGTGGCATCCCGTGTTCCCGATTGCCCAGGAACGAGCCTGGTGAGCGCTGTGTTCGAACTCGATGGAGCGCCTGGCGACGCTAATGCCCAAGGTGCGGTGGACCGGTTCCGTTCGGCTGAGAACCCAGATTGGCGCCTCCGCCCTGATTGGCACGATCTCGAGCTGTTGGGGACAGAGGAGCAATCTGCCACCGATATTTCGTACATCTTTGGAACATCTGGCGGTTCAACGAAGCTCGTCCTGGAACTAGGCGACTTCGATGGTGTCTGGCACGTAGGTGGTTATTCTGCATGTCGCAAACCCCAGTAGACGAGGCGCGGTGGTCGCGGCCTAGGAGCCAACCCTTAGACCTCTGGTCGTTCGGCGAGGACACTTTGGCTGATCAGATGCTCGGCTTCGACGACAAGAGAATGCTCGCCCTCTGGCGCACTGCCGAGGAGTACTACGACGAGGACTTCCCACTCCCGGTCACAGGACGAAACATCACACTCGGGCACGTAGTCGCCTTTGCGTGCATGTGGCATCTAGAAGGTCAGCTCCGGCCTCTCGACCGGCAGAGGCGACGGCCCGCCAAGACGACTCCCGAGCACCTCATCGAGGCTCAATCCATCAAGAACGACGAACTCGACCATCTCCACCACCGGCTTGTCCGCGACTCCTAGTTAGCCATTGGAGCTGTCCCGATTGCGGGCATCCTCCCCCACACCTACGTGCATGGACGAGAACACAACGAACAGACTTCCGGGACTCGACGACGCCGCGCCGCGCCGAAATGCGCCGCTACCTGAGACAGCTGTCTCCGCCCCGAGGGCCTCTCGGCGCCGCATGTACACGCTCAGTGAGACCGCAGAGCTACTCGGCATCGGACGGTCTACCGCCTACGAGCTCGCCCAGCGCGGCGAGCTCGAGGTCGTGCGCATCGGCGGTCGACGGCTCGTCAGCGCAGCCGTGCTCGAGCACTTGCTCGGCGAGCGGCCTCCACCTCCCTCGGACCTGGTTGGGTAGTAGCCACGCTCACTGCTCTTAGCGAAGGCGGGCCTTCATTCTCACATCGTGAATGAAGGCGACATCCGAAGCTCTGACATAGATCCGCCCTCCGGCGGACTCGTCCTCCCGAAGGATCGCAAGCCCGAACCAAATAGACAGGCCACCGGAGGCCACTCGGCCTTGCAGCGAAGGCTGCGATGGATCCCGCTGGAACCTCGGCATGGCCCAAGAGTCGATCAGCCAGAGGATTCTGGCAAGGGCTAGACCGGCGGCCACGATCACAGCGAGTGCGAGAATCGACCCGATCACCTGTCCGATTCCCCGAGCACTCGGACGGCCTCGTTGTAGACGAAGTTGCCGATTGCCCGCATGGTCAGAGTCCCACCGGTGACGGGCCACGAGGGTCCGAGTCGAGTTCGACAGGACAGAGCATGACTAGATGACCGAGGAAGCACTCACGAACACGATGAGCGCGAGCAAGGCGGCAATCGTGAGGGCGAAGAGGGCTACGGTGACCTCGGCGCGTGTGATGCCCCGATTATCCCGTCGCCGGTCGACCCGCTGCTCGTCTGTCCCGTCTGATCAGTCGACTGGCATACGCACCCGACAGTAGACGCCGGTCTGGAAGCCATTCGCGAGTAGTTTGACATCGAGGCCCAGCTGCAGCGTCGCGACGTCACGTCCGGTCGGGAGATGCAAATCCAACGCAAGATCCAACCAAATGGCTGGACTGCGTCGGATCCAAGCAAATGCGTTGGACTTATCCACAGACAATTCGTTGAAAAACCAACGGATTTGGACCCCCTGGACGGTCGGAGATGCCCTCTTAATCCGCAGGTTCTGGGTTCAAGTCCCAGGGGGCGTACCACGAGAACCCTTGACCCTCGACCCATGGCAGAGCTGCCGGACCGGGAAGCCGATGGTCCACTGTGCGCCGTGAAGCCGCGCTGACCGCCCTCATCGACGATGCGGGCTAATCAGGGTGGCTTCGGGCGGGCCAATTCTCCTCAGGTGCCGCTCGCCGGGACCCGGTACCCTGACGGCGGCGGAACACCAGGGAGAGTCATGCGCGCTCGAATGATGGCCACATGCGCCCTCGCAATGGCGGTTGTGGGTACTGCCCTGGTCGCGCCTGCGGCTGCCAAGCAGGTCGACACGGACACACCTTGCGGGATAGCGCCGGACGGCTACAACGTCATCGTCTCCGATGCCGCCACGATCACCGGTACGGACGGCGACGACTACATCTGTGGGGGCGGCCGCCCTAATCACATCCTGGGGTTGGGCGGCGACGACCACATCTACGGACGCGGCGGAGACGATCTGATCGAAGGCGGCGATGGCCACGACGTCATCCATGCCGGTGAGCAGGACGACGTCGTCCACGGCGGTCGTGGCAATGACCAGATCGACGGCGCCCGTCACCACGACATCCTCTTCGGAAACGACGGCAATGACATCATCTCGGGCGGCCCCGGCCGCGACATCATCCGAGGAGAGCTCGGGCGAGATCAACTCGATGGCGGCCGCGGCCGCGACAAGATCTTCGGCGGCGCCGGATCGGACACCATTCGCGGTGGGGATGAACCCGACCGTTTGCAGGGGAACAAAGGTGACGACACCATCGCCGGAGACCACGGCCGCGACCGCATTCTCGGCGGAACGGGCACGGACAAGTGCTCGGGAGACCGCGAGACCGAATGCGACGACGTCATAGTCGACATCGGCATCAAGACCATCGACCGCGAGAGCGTGACTGCGGCACAACGTCGCTACGACCGCATCAGGAGCCGAGCGTTCTTCACGCCGGATTCGACCGTGAGCATCTACCTCTGGTCGGATCCGCAGCTGACCGCGCTTCTCGGCCGAACGACCGTGCCGACCAACCAGTTCGGGAACTTCTTCTTCTACAACAATGCGAAGTTCCCGATCGGCTCCTACATCGAGGTCGGCGATGACGCAACGGGACAACACGTCGGCGTCGAGATCACGCTCGACGTGAGCCACTACGGCGAGTATCCGCCTGACCACAAAGGTGTGCAGTCCCTCAGTGCCTGGACCAACATCACAGCGGGACCAAACACCACCTTCTGGGAGGACGGCGTCAGTCTCTTCCCGTACTCCGACTACGTGCAGAGGCACCAACGCACCACCGACGCGAACGGCGAGTACAACGGCACGCTCTTCATGAATCGAGGGTCGCGGAGCCGAACGACCGTGACGGTCGTGCAACGTCGGGACGGGATCGAGACGTTCGAGCTCTATGGGGCGCCCGCCGATCTGTGGATTTCCCAGTATGCGGTCGGCGCCGACGCCGGACCTTGGACGCCTCACGGTCTCGTCGAGGTGACACGCGATGGCTCGATCGTGGGCTCGCCGGTCCGAAGCGACTACCGGGGTCGCTTCGGCTTCTCCTTCGATAGCGAGTTGACACCGGGGACCACGGTCACGGTTCGCGACCTCGCGACGAACCATGTGGAGACGGTCACCTATTCTGCCGACTTCGAGTTGACGGCATTCACCGCGGACCTTGCCGTCGCCGTGGGCAGTCTCTGGCCCGGCTATGAGGAGACCGAGGCCAGCGGATACGTGCTGGACGGCAACGGCAGGGTGCGGTACGGCCGGTGGTCACTGGGGAATCTTCCGGCCGACTGGCGGTTCAACCTCGGTCCGCCGCGACCCATCTACGTCCTGGCGATTCAAGCGATCAACGACGACAACCACGAGGTCTACTTCTTCTTCTGACCGGTCCGCCCGAAACGGCCGAGACGATCGTGGTGGGTGCGGGCGCTAGGATCGTGACCGTGAAGTGAGCGCCTGCCGTCGTCGTCCGCCGCATCGTGCGGCCCGATCGGAAGGTCACCCCTTGTCTGCTCGCCTCACCACCTCCCCATCGCCTCCACAAGCCGTGGCCCTGGTGGCTCGTGGCGTGACCGTCGAGCGCGGCGATCGCCTGATTCTCGCCGATGTCGACATCACGCTCACCGAGCGCTCGCGGCTGGCGGTCGTGGGGCCCAACGGGGTAGGCAAGTCGACGCTGTTCCAGGTGCTCGCCGGCACCCTCGCGCCCGACCGCGGGTCGGTGCAGCGGGCACCGGCGACCCTGTCGGTTGGACTGCTGCGCCAGGAGCTCGACCGCTCGGCGGCCGAAACGGTCCGCAACACGGTGGCTGCAGCGGTCGGAATCACCGCCGCGGAGCAGGACCTGGAGGACGCGACCACCGCTCTCGCGACCGGAGCCTCGGGAGCCGACGACCGGTATGTTGACGCGCTCGAGGCCTGGACAAGACTGGGCGCCGCGGACTTCGATACTCGGCTCGTCGTAGGCGCCGCCGACATCGGGCTGGAAGCGCGACTTCTCGACGTCCATCCAGCCACGCTCTCCGGTGGCCAGGCTGCTCGGGTCGGACTACTGACCGTCATGCTGTCCCGCTTCGACATCACCCTGCTCGACGAGCCGACCAACGATCTCGATGTCGAGGGCCTCGAGATGCTCGAGGCGTGGGTGGACGCACATCTCGGCGGCCTGGCCGTGATCTCGCACGATCGGACATTTCTCGAGCGGACCGTCGACTCGGTGCTCGAGATCGACGAGAACCGTCACACCGCCATGCTCTTCGGCGGCGGATGGGAGGCGTTCCTCGAGGAGCGCGCCCGAGCCCGGGCCCACGCCCAAGAGGCCTACGAGGACTACGTCACCGAGCGTGACCGCCTGCGACGTCGAGCCCAACGACAACGGGAATGGGCCGATCAAGGTGCAAGTCGGGCGAACAAGCACCCCGCCGACGGCGACAAGCATCGTCGCTCCCACAACCTGGCGCAGACCGAGAAGCTCGTGGGCAAGGCGAAGGCCACACAACGAGCGATCGACCGTCTCGTCGTAGTCGACAAGCCCTGGGAGGGCTGGGATCTCCGGTTCAGCATCGACAGAGCGCCGCGGTCCGGCAAGGTCGTCGCCGCCCTCGACCGAGCCGTCATCCAGCGCGGCTCGTGGACGCTCGGACCGGTCGACCTGGAGGTCCACCGGGGCGAACGGGTGGCGCTGGTCGGCCGCAATGGCAGCGGCAAGACGTCGCTGATCGACGCGTTGCTCGGACGCCAGCCAGTGGCGTCCGGTTCCGCGATGCTGGGTGCGGGTGTGGTCGTCGGCGAGCTCGATCAGCGGCGCGCGCGCTTCGTCGAAGGCGACGACACCCTGCTCGAGGTCTTCATGGCCCTGACCGGTCAGTCCGTCAGCGAGGCCCGCTCCGTCTTGGCGAAGTTCGGCCTGACTGCCGCTGCGGTCGACCGTTCGGCAGCATCGCTGTCGCCGGGCGAGAGGACGCGGGCCCAGCTCGCGCACTTCCAGGCGGCCGGGGTGAACTTTCTCGTGTTGGACGAGCCCACCAACCATCTCGATCTGCCTGCGACGGAGCAGCTCGAGTCTGCGCTGGCGAGCTATGACGGCACCCTGTTGCTGGTCACCCACGACCGCCGCATGCTCGAGAACGTTGATCTGACCCGATCTATCGTGCTCGAGGACCTGGCGTAGCGTCGGAGGACCTGGCCCCGGGTCGCGACTCGCCCACGGCGACCATCAGAGCAGCGGAGACACGGGACATCCTCGAGCGTCCCTGCCGCGAGATATCGCCGCAGGTCGACAGGCGGGCTCAGACGTAGAGTCCATCGCACCGGTGACGGCGAAGTGGACCTTCTGCCCTTGCCTGCTGGGCTACATCGGCATCGACTGAACGTAGTGGCCCGAACGCGATGAACCTGCTTTGGTGAGCGTTGTAGGCCGAACGTCAAGGAGGTGCGAGATGAAGAAGTGGATGATCATCGTCGCAGGCGGTGCTGCGGCTGTGGGCGCGGTCGTGACTGCTCGAAACTGCATGTCCATGTGCTCCGCGGAGTCGGAGCGACCCACGATGTGGGACAAGATGCGCGCCCATATGGAAGAGATGCCAGAAGACTTTCCGCCACGGATCATGTTCGACAACACCCAGGCAACGCGGGAGAACACCGAGCGGATTCTGGACCTCCTGAACCGGCGGGACGCCCCACGCGAACCAGAACTACTGACTGAGGTCGCGGTCTAGTCCCCAGGGTTACCTCATGCCGCAGGGTACGGCGCGCTCGACGACGACGGTCAGCTGGCAGTCGACGGGTGCCTCGAGAAGTAACGCCCGCCTCTAGAGCGGCTCCGTCATCTGCCGATCGTCGTGCTCTCGACCCGGCCGCGGGCCTGGGCGGCGCGATCGATCTCTCGCAGATCGATCTCGTCAGGATCGACATGAGTCCCGCCCAGCGAGGCCCGAGTCCACCGTCCACACGCATCGGCCAAGAGGTTCAGGGCATGGAGCGACACAAATGTCGACACGATCCCGATCGGAACCAGTGCGAAGGACCATGGATACGGGTCGAACGTCCACCCTCCCCAGGTGAGGTCATCACTGGCCCACATGTACAGCGGCGCGAACGCCATCCCCAGCGAAACCGCCATCAACGTGACCGCCACTGTGAAGGTCGCGACCCCGACCGGGAACCTCAACATCAGGTACCAGAAGCCCTTCCAAGTCGGGCGGTCGCGAATCATCGCCTTGAATCGAGTCCACAAGCCCCCGGTCATGTCCGGTGCCCGGGCGATCGGCGCGATCTCGACATCGAGAAGCCCGACGGCAAGGCCTCGTTCGAAGCCCATGAAGCCGCGCACCACATACCACAGCCCCATCAAGATCGGAATCCCGACCAGCGCGACGATCAACATGCTCACACCTACCGAGACGCCGGTCACAAGCACGGTGAAGTACAGCGTTCCCAGGGGGAGCCCCAGGAGTAGGTAGAGGATGTTGCGATAGCTCCGCGCCTCTGCGATCACTCCGAAGAAGCGAGTCCGCTCACCGACTTCGGATCGGTCTCGTCGATCGTCCATAACGGCTACCTCCCGCTCGAGACGACTCCCTTCAGGCATCGTGCAACCGCATACGAACGTCCAGCCAGGGTCGAAGGTCCGCCGTCCGTTGCTGCCGTTCCCGGAGCAGGGCCGCGGCTCGAGCTTCCGACGAGACCGCAATATCAGTTCGGTGCGCCTTCGCCGGAACTCGACGTCACCGTTGTAGTCGCGCTCGAACTTGGCACGTGGTGTCCTCCGGCTGAGTCAGCGATCGGTAGCCCGACATCGGCCCTCGACAACGTCTTGGGCCCTGGTCGCCGAATACCAAGCCAGGCGTTGGTAGCCGACGAGGCGCCGGCATTGCGAGTGCGGGCCGACTCGACACGGGTCAGCTGCGGGGGCGGGGTGCGTCGTGGAAGATGTGGGTGGGGTAGCCGTCGATGCTCGTGACGTTCTTGCGTGACCAGTAGTCGTGGAGCTCGTCGTCTGTCATCTCCGCGTAGAACGGTTCGAGTTCGGTGTCGCCGCGGATTGCGTCGACGGTCATCATCGGGACGCCGCTGCCGCACGATGCTGCGACGTTGTCGACTCGGAGGTCGAAGATCTGTCGTGAGCCGCCGAGAGTTGGAAACATGGTGATGAGATGCGGCCATCCGTCGTTGCGCGGGTGGACCGCTGTGGCTGTGCCGTAGACCCGGAGGATGAGGGGTTTCTCGCCGATCGACATGAACATCAGCGTCATGCGCCCGTTGGCTTCGACGTGGGCCGCAGTTTCGTTGCCGCTGCCGGTCAGATTCAGCCAGATGATGCGCTGTGGATCGAGGACCCGGAGCGTGTCCATTCCTTTGGGTGAGACGTTGACGCGGCCCTCCGCAGCTGCGGTGCCGACGAAGAAAACGGGTTGCGCCCCGATGAACTCGATCTGGCGCTTCGTGAGTCGTTCCATCAGGCGATCCTCTCGGGCAGGCCCTTGCCGTTGTTCCACCACCGGTGTGGGTTGCTGCTGTGAGGGTCGTACTTCGACCGGCTGGCCCAGTCCTCGCGGAGGAAAATGACCGGCTGTTCGTAGTGGTGCACGTCGAGGATGGCGTCCATGACTCGGGCCAGGACTGCAGTCTCACGCTCGATCGAGATCTTCAACTCGACCATCGGGTAGGTCTCTGTCGCGCCGGGCTCAAAGTCGTTCAGGTGGACGTCGGTCGTCGTTCCGCTCGGCGGCCGAGCGGTCTCCTTGCCGATCGCGGAGATGCTCGCGTTCCGCTCGTAGCGCCCGTACGCCAGGGGGTGGACGTCGTGGATCGCGTCGAGGATCCGGTCGATGTCCTCCGGGAGCGTCTGGATCTCGAGGGTCCACACGGGCTCAAAGCTGCCGGATTGTGATGCATAGTCGCTCAGTTCGTGATCCATCGAAAGCATGGTAGTTATTCACGTTTCGCTCTGAAGCGAAATGTGGGTCGACGCATCGTAGACTCGGTTGCGTGCAGAGCGCGCAGCTCGCGAGCCTCGGCCGTGCCATTGGGGACCCGGCCCGGGCGGAGATCCTGACCGTCCTCGCCGCCGGCCGGCCCCGCTCGGCGGGCGAGCTCGCGGCGATCGTCGGGCTGGCCAGGTCCACGACCAGTCGACACTTGTCGCTGTTGCTCGACGCCGGGTTGGTCGCGGTCGATCCGTCGGGTCGCCACCGGTTCTTCCGGCTCCGGTCCGCGGAGGCGAGCGAGCTGCTGAACCTCGTCGCGATGATGGACCTCCCCAAGTCGCCGACGATCGGGCGCCGTCGGCGAGATCAGATCCTCACTGCGCGAACCTGCTACGACCACCTCGCCGGAGGTCTCGGTGTCGCCATCTTCGGGTCGATGACCGAGCGGGGTCTGCTCGACCCCCCGGACGACGAAGGCCCGCGTCTCACTGCGGTCGGTCATGCGTTCCTGCGCAACCTCGGAGTCGACACCGAGCAACTCGGTCTGCAACCTCGACCGCTGACCCGAGCCTGCCTGGACTGGGAGCAGCGCACACACCACCTCGGCGGTGGTGCCGGCGCCGCCCTCCTCCGGGTGATGCTCGCCAAGCGCTGGCTTCGGCGCGACGGGGCTAGCAGGGCCGTAGCCGTTACGCCCGCCGGTGCTTCTGCGTTGAGCCGCGAGTTCGATATCCCACTCGCGCCCGGCTGACGCCAATGCGAGCCCGGGCCACGTCGGGTTGCGCCGGCTCATTGCGGGGGTTCATGCCCGTGGGCACCGGACGTCAGTCGGCGATATCGCGGCGAGCGAAGACCACCGACGCGGCTGCAACGGCCGCAACCGTCCACGCGGCAAGGATCGCTCCCGCAGTCTGGTAGCCGTGATGGCTCACCACCTCGAAGTCGCCGAACACACTCCCCTCGATTCGTTCGACATCGCTGCCGCTGGCGAACGAATCGGCGTTCGTGATCGGCAGGTAGACGGCGACCCTCGGCAGGAAGGCGCCGAGCAGGAAGTTCTCGACGATGAACCAGTAGATGACAAAGCCCACGATCGCTCCCACCGAGTTGTTGACCACCACGGTGATGCCGAGCCCGAACAAGAAGAAGAGCCCGGCCGCGACCCCAGTCCGGAGAACGGCAAGTGCCACGTTCCCCCAGAACTCTCCGGTTGTGCCGTCGGTTGTTCCCGTCGCAGCCGCCAGACCCCACAACAGCGCCACTAGGAAGACGGCGAGCGCCATCGCCAACACGGCAGCCCCCACGAACCCCGCTATGGCGCGGGCGACGAGGAGCCGAAGGCGGCGAGGTTCCCACGTGAGGATCTGCTCGAGCATGCCGGTCTTGACGTCAGCACCGATGTAGGACGCGCCGATCACGAAGGCCATGATCGGGAGCAGAGTGGCGATAGGTCCCAGCACTCCGGTCGCCTCCACGCCCTCGGCGATGTCCTGAACGAAGTCGGGGCTGTTGTCGTCGTCGTTGTCGATGACGAAATAGGCGATGACGATGCCGGCGATGAACAGGACGGCGAGTATCCCTGGGAAGAACCGAGTCATCCGGCGCGCCCACAGGCGCTTCGATTCGGCCAGTGTCAGCGAGATCACGGTGCCTCTCCGGATTCGACCGACTCGCCGGCGGCAGGTGGTTCAGGCGGAGGGGGAGTGTCGCCTCCGGTCAGGTTCAGGAAGGCACTCTCGAGCGTTGCCCGTTCCGAACGCAACCCGCTCACGTACAGGCCTCGGTCGGCCAGTGCCCGGGTGACGTGGGATGAGCGCTCGGCCTCGATGTCAACGGCAAGCTCGCCTTCGTCAGGCCGGGGATGAGATTCGATGCCCGCCTCCGAGAGCGCGTCGATCGCCCGGTCACGG
>JAAUYH010008109.1_pt1 | contig 20225 bp, 18 predicted proteins | sample 7278061 | NCBI WGS metagenome assembly JAAUYH01 (sample SAMN14350203, study PRJNA611818) | marine sediment metagenome | isolation source: surface marine sediment (0.6m) | place: French Polynesia: Moorea | collected 2018-08 | reverse complement strand
GAACCGTTAACCGATCTAACCGATGATTGGGAAGAAGTACCAGAATCAACTGCGATCGTTATTCAGTCAGATGGTATGGTGATGCAATCTTTTCAACCGCGATCGCTTTGAGGTGTTGTTTTGGTCTTGAACTGAAGTAACACAATATCTGAGAATTTTAGCACTATTTTCCTAAGAAAATGATTAATGGAGATAGATAAAACAATATATCTGCATTAAACGAAAAAATATTATAGGTCAGTAATTTTAAATGCTTTTGGAGAAATATTCTTCTAAATCAGATTCATGACGATCCAGATAAAAGGTAAAGGTAAAAGGTCAAAGGGTAATTCTTCCCTTATCCTTTCCCTTTTCCTTTATTCATACCTGATGCTTACTTAATATTAGCCCTTGCATCCTTAACTGCAGCAATAAAAAATAATGCTGTTAAAGGAATGCTCAAACCTAAAATAATTGAGGTAACTTGAACTCCATAATCTGGTTTCCCAGAAGAAAGTTCAAAAATTGAACCGACACCTGCAATTGCGGTGATGCAAGAGCCTAATAAAAGTAGTCCACTTTTTGGAGTTAATATACCCACTTGTCGATCGCCCTATACTACTGGTTTTACAGCTTGTTGAGAAAAACCGTGTTTAGATAATTCTTGTGCTAAAACTAGGGAATTATCCACACGATCTACAAACACCACACCGTTAAGGTGATCCATCTCATGTTGAATACAGCGTCCAAGTAGATCTCCTGCTTTAATTGTCCGAGGACGCCCATTTTCGTCTTTATAACTGACTTCGACTACCTGGGGACGGGTTACATCCATATAAACCCCTGGTATGCTCAAGCAACCTTCTTGTGCTTGACAAATTTCTTTACTAAATTTTTTGATCGTAGGATTAATCAAAATTAATGGGGGGTTAGCTGGATTGTCTGGTTCAACATCAACTACAATTAACTGCTTATGAACTCCCACTTGGGGTGCTGCTAAACCAATACCATCATTACTATACATCGTTTGCAGCATTTCCCGTATCAATTGACGGGTTTCATCATCTACCTTAGCAATTCGCTTTGCATTTTGACGTAATACGCGATCACCCAAATAATGAAGTTGTAAGGGAGGATTTTTCAACTTCTTTTTTTCAACAGCAATTCCCGATGGCATAATCTTTTAACTCACTTTTTGAGATTAGGTTTTATAGGTTTCTGGTTCTATAATCTTAACAATTTGAGATGTTTGTCTAGTTTGAATAAGTATAGGATTTACCCAAATTTAAGGAATAATCTATTTTTGTCGCCTTGTAGCAAATACCAAAGAAAAAATATCATAAGCGCCCCTAATCTATAAATTTTGGGCGCTACGAGATTTATTTTATATCCTTCCAAACCCTCCCTAGCCTTTAGGGTAAAGGGTATATGATATCTGGATTTATCTATGGTTCATCTGATAGCAACTCATCACTGTTACTGGGAACCATCTCTGAACTACCACCTGGATTAATCATTTTTAAAGAATTACCTTCGTTGAAAGTATTTGTTTCTTCCCCTGTTGGAATTTCAGAATCTTTTTCTATTGGTTTTTCTAATTCTGATGATAAGGGTTTTCTCATAGGTTTAGCAGCAAAATTTACCGCTTGGGGTGGATCGTTACTAATATTAGCGATATCTCCGCTAGTTTTTGTCAAAACACCCTCTAAATTATTATAGCTACCTACAACAACGCCGATAGCATCTCCTTGAGGGTTAATATTAACTTCACGTTCTTGAGACATTATATCTCCTTAAATAATAATAGATTTACAGATAAAAATAAGGCTTTTGAAGTTGCATACTTCTTATCTCTTTTCAACGAACAATTTATCTGGTTCTTTTGCGAAAATTAATAATGTTTAAGTATTCAGAAACTTAAAAATATACAGCTAGCAAAATGACTTATATTAGAACCTATAACTTATCTAGGCTCAACAACTGGAGGTGTATCGTTATTTGTATTTGCCAGGTCTCCACTAGTTTTTGTGAGAATACCTTTTAAATTGTTGGAATCACCAATCACAACACCAATTGCATCTCCTTGAGGAGTAATATTTACTTCACGTTCTTGTGGCATGATATCTCCTTGATTGATTTTGTAAATAAAAAAATTTATGGGTATCTGAGTAAAAGTTATATTTGGGAATAAAACTTAGATTTTGGTTGCAATCCAATATTTTTTTGCTGGTATAAATAGAAAGTAATTACTTGCATTGATAATTAATGCACATTAACTGAATGATTTTGAATCATAAACTATGATTAGCTAAACCAAAGTTTATAATAATTAAAAATTGTCAGAAGTAAATTACCCAAACTACTGGCAGGCTAATATTAGAAAATACTATAGCGGTTTTCGGTTGAGTGTAGTACACCTCGTAGAGACGTAAAATTTTACGTCTCTACATTTGGGAATTAGAAAATGTATTTGATTCAAATGAAAACCGCTATATTACTACTTCACCAATTAAAGATAGTAAAAGCAAAAGCCTGATACTTACTTTGCTGCAAGACAAACTTTATACTTCGTATGCTTGTAATAAAATCTCGATACCTATTTTTCCTACAGCAAAAATTTAGCTCATTTCGGAAATAGAAATAATATTATCAATATTTATTAATAATGAAATGATACTTAAGCTATAAATTTGATAATTTTGATAAGGGACTTACAGATTTAGCAAAGTCACCTTCAGAAAAAGTTTCTTCCCAGTTGCTTGGAAGCCTGTTGGGATTGGGATTTTCAGTGGTGGGAACCCGCAAAAATATATACTCACATTTGACATTTTCTAATTTAGTGTCAGGTGAAATTCGCCAATCTTCAATATATGCGCCGGTTAAATTTGCACCACGGAAATCAGTTTTATCTACATGTGCTTGTACTAATTTACCTCGAGAAATATCAGCATTTTGCAAGTTAGATTCGCTCAAATTAGCTCCACTCAAGCTAACATCTTTGAGATTTGCTCCTGCTAAATTAATTCCTTGCAAATCCCAGCCATCACAGTTACGATTTTGCAGCTGCTTAGTAATTAAAAGCTCTCGTAAATCTTCCTTTTCTAAGTAAGTATTCTCAAAAGCAGCCAAACGTAACTTTTTCACTTGAAACCAACAAGTACGGGTTAAGTTTGCTTTGGTTAAATTAGTATTTTTAAGCTTTGTTTGCGTGAAATCAGCATCAGTTAAATTCGCACCCTGAAATGTAGTGCCATACTTAGCTGCGATATTAACTATAATGTTGCGAATTAATTTTTGTTTTTCATCGCCAGCAAGGGCAGAGCAACCAACATAAGATGCCAGTACTACAACCGAAATTCCTACAGCTGCTGCGACCGCCCCAGCAAGTACGCCAACGGTTGATGCAGCAACAGCTATCATACCGGAAATGCATCCAGCGATCGCCACAGTCATAGCTACAGCAAATACACCTGCAACTGCACCTGCTAAGGCTGCAGCGCCTGAGACTATCACAGCTCCGGTTGCTGACACTACAACACCAACTGCACCAGTAACAATTACTGCGACTAATTGAGCCAAACCCATTGCTCCTGTATCTGCTGCTAGTCCAGCCCATGCAACTGCGACTAGACCAGCCCATGCAACTGCAGCAACAGCGACCCATGCGACTGCAACTGCTAAAAACCCAGTTGCGGCGACTATACCTTTACGGATCGCTAAAAGAAAAAATATTACTAAAACAATTAAACTAACAACACCGACATACAGATTTGGTTGGTTCTGCTCGGTTAAAACAAACCCAACCAGAGAACCACCAACTGCTGCAATACTTCCGGACAGTAGGGATAGGAATAATGAAAAGATAACCAGTATCACAAACCAACGACGTTGCAGTCCTGCTTTAGCATGACTGAAATTTGCACCTCTAAGAATTGCACCTGTAAAATTTGCACCTCGAATATCGGAGTAGGAAAAGTCTACGCCGGTTAAGTCTTGACCTTTAAAGGATTTGCCTCTTAGCTTTGCACGATGATAGTCTGGAGCCATTTTCAGATGCCTGTGGTCGGGACATACATTTTGCTACAGGTTGTAGGATAGCAGTTTTTTGTGGCTTTCGATATCAAAAGTCAGGACAGAGCTTGCTTTGAAGAATATTACTCATTGCTAGAAGCAACACATACAAGTTTATCGTCCACGTACAGGCAAAATTTGATTTGGATTTATTTGGCTTTCAGGTGAAAGTTTCTCAATGGTAAAGATTAGAGAAATTACAACAATGTTTTTTGTTGGATGTTCTAGCCTAAGTATTATTAAGTAATTTTACAAGTTTAATTAGAAGTAAAAATTACAAATTTATAGTTGATGCCAAGAATTTATAAGTAAAGTTTTTTAAAGGATTAGGTTTCAACAGAACGAAAATTTTTGACATAAACATTAGACATAAATATGTAACCACCAAAAACATAGAGACATTTCAAGTTGAGATATTTACAATGAGTTGTTCCGAAACAATTCAAAATCCTTGCTTTATTTGGGGAAAAACAATGTTGAAAGTCCTAACTCAAATGGATTATTTGCTCAAAGAAACTTTTTTGGGTTTACGACGTGGTGGATGGATGAATTGGGCGGCGCTCAGTACAGTTACCGTACTACTATTTTTATTTGGTATGAGCCTGCAAACTTCCTGGTTAATGGAAAATATCCTCAACCAATTTGGCAATCAATTGGAAATATCAGTCTATATGGAACCAAATATAAGTGCAGATAGAATCATTCCTTTAGTCGCAAAAATACCGGATGTCGCTGAAATAAAGACAATTCATAAAGAACAAGCTTGGAATTCTCTAGTTCAAGAATTGGGAATTTCAGATCTTGAAGGTGCAACAACACAGCTAAACGGAAATCCTTTAGTAGACGAGATTGAGGTGAAAGCCCGTAATTCAGATATTATGCCGAGCTTGGCGACTAAATTAGCTAAATTACAAGGTGTTGATACTGTCCAATATGTAGATGAAGCCTTAAAACGTCTTACCCAACTAAACCAAGGTTTACATAGAGTTTCTTTGGGTATTACTTTGGCTTTAACATTGACAGCAACTGCAGTCATTAACACCACAATTCGCCTGATAGTTATGGCGCGACGTCAAGAAATAGAAATAATGCAATTAGTAGGAGCTACATCTGCTTGGATATATTTACCATTTATCTTCCAAGGTATGGCTTTTGGTCTATCAGGAGGAACTATAGCTTGGGGTTTTATTAGTATTTTCCAGCAATTAGTCTCTAATTTTGCTGCTCAGCAACCAGAATTTATCCAATTTCTGGCAAATAATTTACAATTTTCTCTTGCTCAAACTTTATTTTTACCTGTAGTTATTTTTAGTTTCGGTATGTTTGTAGGATTTATGGGTAGCATATTTGCTGTAGGTCGGTTTGCCAAAAGCTAGAATCCCAGAATCTAAAATCCCAAAGTCTAAAAATTATTTATTCGCATCAAGACTTATCATATCTCTAGGAGTTTGTAATTGATGATAGCGATTAATTACTCTTATAAAATTAAAAATTCTTGGCTATGAAATCTCAGTGGGAATGTTTTTTAGAAAACCTGGCTGTTTGGGAAGGTTCTTTTACTACTTTTTCTCCCCAAGGTGAGCTTCTCAAAGACACTCCCAGTCGTCTGACCTTGGAAGGTTATAACAATAATCAGAATGCTCGCTTGACCCTTCAAATGGAAGGAGAAAGAGATATCGTTTTGGAATTCAGTCCCCAAGGGATTGGCGGTATCATGTTTTTTGAGAATGGAGCGTTTTCTCAAGGTCCAATTTACTTTAGCCGATTTTCTTTGTTTGGGGGAGAGTTTGGTTTAATTCACGAGAATAATCGCTCGCGTTTAGTACAAATATTTGATAGTAATTCTCGCATTAGTAAAATAACTGTTATTCGCGAACATAAAGCTGGAACTAACAAAAAAGAACGTCCTCTACTTCGTGTCGATGATTTACTAGGGAAATGGGAAGGTGAAGCAATTATAATCTATCCTGATTTGCGATTGCCAGACAATTACACAACCAAAATGCAATTGCAACTTGATGGAAGTGGGCGTTTAATACAAGAATTAAGTTTTGGGAATCGGACAATTAGTTCTAGCGCAACTGTTAAAGGTTCAGTTCTTCACTTCGATAAAGACCCAGAAAACCAAGTAAATGTTTTACTTTTACCTGGTGGGAGTTCTGCAACTTTCCCAGTTGAAGCTCAATCGGGAAAACCAATTTTTCTTGAATCTGGTTGGTTAATAGAACCTAATTTGCGTCAGCGACTGATTCGCAGTTACAACGAAAAAGGTGAATGGGTAAGCTTGACTTTAGTTACAGAAAGAAAAGTCTAAAAATAAAAATTTAAAACTATTTTAATTTTAATTATCTTCTGCTTAGAACGATAATTTTTTTTAGTTGCTAGCAACTAGGATGAGTAATATAGCACTATGAAGCTACGTTAGGACATATATTAACCCTAAAAACCATACGTGTTAGGCTTATGTCCGTAGGACACGCATTAACGCAGTGTGACGCGACAGCGTCATAAACTACGTTACGCTTAGAACGCGGCAAAGCCGTTCACCTCCGGTGCCCCTCACGCTAGATGCTAATGACTTTTGAATTTTTACTTTTTACTTGCGCGTAGCGCTATGATTTAACTTGATTAACGATTACTCATCCGCATACTTAACTTATTACCACTTATTTCCATTATTTTGTTTGCCGTAACAAGTCAATAGCTTTTGTGGGAATATTTAGCAACTGTTTATTTACCCTCTACTACTTTTCTCACAACTTCTATATCTAGCTCTAGGAGTTCAGCAATTTCTTTGCTATTCATCCCACGTTGCATAAGTTTAGTTATCATTGAAATTTTTATTTCTTCTTTAGCTTCTTTTCTTACTTCTTCTTCAACTTCTTGTCTTGCTTCTTCTTTGAGCTCTTCGTATACTTTAGTACCTTTAATGAGTTCCATGCTTAACATTTCCTTTACCTCTTCCCGACTTAAATTAGGAAACTTGTTAACTAAAATCGCTTCTATTAATTCTAAAACTTTTCTTTGAATAGCTGCATCTTTAACTTCCAGCCTTGCTTTTTCGATTAACTGTCTTACTGATGTTTTGGCTTTTTGCTTTTCTTCAACAATTAACTTTTCATTTTTGAGTAGATTTATTAAATAAAAAAGCTAATTTATTTACTTCATTATTCAATTACTTGTAATCAATAATCATCAAATAAAAGAGTAACATTAGAGTTACACTTGTATCTAATCTCTGTCTATATTATTTATTATTTAATTTTTAATATTTGTATTTTTTAATATTTAGATTCTCTAATATTATTCTGTTGGAAATAAATGTCTCTCTAACCAAGACTCCAAATCAGCCATCACCTGCTCATAGCCCAAGTCGTCTTGAATCTCGTGATAAGCTTCTGGATATTCTAGAAGTTCTTTATCTGGGAAACTAACTTTTTGGAAAAACTGACGACTTCCTTCAGGTAAAGTAACCGTATCTGCACCACCCTGAATAATTAATAGAGGAATTTGCAAATCTTCAATATGAGCATAGATCCAATCAACAGTATCAATAAACTCAGTTGATAATCTTGCACTACCACGAGTGTGACGTAATTTATCTTCAGCATAAGCAGCTAAAGCCTTCTCATCTCGTGCCCCTGTATCAAGTTTAAGACCCGTGCTTAATGTAAAACGGGGTAATGTTCGGGACAAAATTTTACCAATAGTTAGTTTAAATGGTGATATACCTAATTTTCCTACTGCTGGGGCTAAAGTAATCACACCAAATAACGGCGATCGATATACGCAAAAGCGCATCACATAATCTAGTACTACAACACCCCCCATACTGTGACCTAGAATAAATTGAGGAAGGTTGGGTAATTGAGTTTCAACTAACTGTAAAAAAGCTTTCAGATCTGTTCTAATTTCCTCCCAAGAATTAATGTGCCCCCTTTGACCATCAGAACGCCCATGTCCTCTTAAATCAAAAGTATATATTGCATAACCTCTAGGTATTAAATGCTCTATAATATTGCCGTACGAACTGCTATGACTGCCCAATCCATGGACAATATTTAGAACTCCACGCACTTCGGTTTGGGGATGCCAGCTTTGATAATAAAGATTTAAACCTCCGGCACCTTGAAAAAATCCTTCTTTGTGTTCCATATTGGTGCCTCCATTTTTGCATTCTTTTTACTTTCCCATATGGCACAAAAAATAACAATTATTGTCATGCTTTAAACTTCTATATCAAGCAGATAAATTTAAAAGTACTTGTTATACAAGTAAAATCTCACAGATGTATGAAAAAACTTGTCTATTATTAATCTATATAACCCTAAATTTTGAACTCACTTTCTATAGTGAAACTTAATATATGCCATAAATTACCCTAATCAACTTAATCAAAACAGGTGTGTTGAAATAATAGATAAATTAGGGGAAAAATTAATATGCTAACTCCAACACTAAAACTTCCTTTGTGCAATAAAAGAATTATTGTCACAGCACCACGTAATTATGCTAATAGATTAGCTCAGGAATTAGTCAAGTTGGGTGCTTTGCCATTTCTAATGCCAACTATTGAAATTATTTTGTTACAAGATTTTACTAAATTAGATCCCATACTTCATAAATTAAATACATTTGATTGGATTACCTTTACTAGCAGAAATGGAATCGATGCTTTTTTTCAACGTTTAGAATATTTAGGGGTCAACTCCTCAGTTTTAAAAAATAATTGTTTATGTGCAATTGGTAAAGATGCAGAAAAATTAACTACTTTGGGATTGGAAGTTGATCTGATTCCAACAGAACCAAGCCCTTCTGGAATTATTGCGGAGTTAGCAGAAATTCCTGATATATCCGAACAAAGCATACTTGTACCAGTTCCAGAAGTAGTTGGCGTACCAGAACCAGATGTTGTGCCTAATTTTATTGCAGGATTAAAAAAATTGGGGATGGAAGTTACTCCCATTCCTACTTATAAAACAAGCTGTCTAGATAAAAATTTTTATCCAGTAGAATTGGATTTAATTCGTCAAGGCAAAATAGATTTAATTGCTTTTAGCAGTACTGCAGAAATCGCAGCTTTTTTGAAAATGTTTGACGACAATCCAGATAACTATCAAAACTCTGCGATCGCCTGCTTTGGTCCTTATACAGCCAATAATGCTAGAAAACTTGGTTTGGATGTTTCTATTGTTGCTGAAGACTATAGTTCCTTCGCAGGCTTTGCACAAGCGATCGCTAAATTTTACAATATGGATTGAATACCGTAAAAATTAGTCTATCAAACAATTTTACAGTAAGAATGATTTGTAGTGGGGACAATCGAATCAGTCCCCTTATTAGATGATTTAATGTTGTGGCGCAAAAATTTTTTTAAACATCAATTTAATTCAAGCATTACTTTTCAATAACTCCGATACCTCTGCGTGCATCATTGCAATACCCGGGTCACGTTGGATGGCGTGATAGTAACGTTGTTCTACAGAGTTACCTTCCAATTCGGGTTGAAGTAAGTTTTGTGCTTCTGCAACAAGTTCATTTACTTGTTCGAGAGTAATAGGTTCTTTTGCAGCCATTAGTTCATCAATCTGAACAATGAATTGGGAAATCGGATGCAACCAAGCAAACCACTCATGTCCAATAACTAAGCGTAAAAATTCACCATTCGATTGAATGCGTCCATTAACTTGTTCGTAAACAGTACGCTCTGATTCTAGCAATGCTTTGTGGAGCCGCAGCAACGCCATACGTACTTTTTTGAGGTGTTCTAGCTTAGCTTCGAAGTTATTGATAGACATTAGGTAATAATTGCTGTTAACACTTTTCCCATATTGTCATATTTCTCTAACTAGCTGCAGAAGTATATTTTATTGCATTTTCCCCTTGCTTAGGAGCAGCATAAATGATTCCTAGGTGGTTAACTTTTGAACCATCACCTCTTCTTTTTGACGAAATCCGACCATTATGGCTTTACCATCTTTAATAAATAGAGGTCGCTTTAGGAGCATAGCATCATTAGCAAAAGCTTCTACCCATTGTTTATCTGTCCAGGTTTTCTTTTCTTCACCTAATGCTCGATAAGATAAACCAGAGGTGTTGCGCATAGGCTTGGAGCCTAAAGAATTAACCCAACTTTCAATCATCTCTTTGCTTGGTGGATCTTCTTTGGTATTAGTAAAATCATATTCAATACCATGTTCTTCGAGCCACTTAAAAGCTTTCTTGCAGGTACCACAATTGGGAATACCGTAAACTTGAATAGACATAATTATTCGTTAAATTGTCGCAAAACAAATTTTATTATTAAAAATAACCAGAATTCAAAATAATCAGAATTTAAAAGAACTAGACTTCAGAATCACTAGAATTCAAAATCACTAGAATTCAAAATCACTAGGATTCAAAATCAAGAAATTCAGCAATTGTCAACGGCAGATAGATTAACTTTTACTAATCGGCAATCCCAACCAGTTGCTTAATTCTAGTACAAGCCAATCCAATTCTGGTGAGGTAAGAGCATTTTGATTATTCTGAAACCATTTATTAAGTTTGCTAATTCCCAACTTATAGTGTCGTACTCCAGCCCAAATAATAATATGCGCGGGTATTTCAACAACGCTTCCTTTGTTACCTCTTTGGACACTCTTAGCTACCATTTCTAACTTACAGATATCTTGTTTTGGTCTTATTCCTGAAGGATTATACTTAATCCCAAATAATTCTTGCGATAAAAACTTTCCCTTGGGGGAGGATAAGTTTTATGATTTGGTGTGGCATAAGAAATTTCTAATTTCTAAACTCCGATAGTTTAAGTTATATCTCTTTTCTATACCTTTTACATATTGCTAAAACTTGTCCTCAGTACTTTTATGTAAATTTATAGATCAATAAAAAATAAAAATATTTAAATGATTGATTGTAGATAATTGTAATACAATTTTATTTGATAACTGAGGTATTTATCATATTATTTTGTATTTTCTGTTTGCCCTTTTAGACAAAAACTTAATTATAAGCTCACTATTGGGAAATATAAATAGTAAACAGTATTTGCCTGTCAGCATATATCAGCTGAAAGAAGAAACCCAATTTTGTTCTTTTAAAAGCTACTTTTATGAAATCCTGTCATCTACCAAAAATCCTGGCTCTTAACCCAATAATACGAAGCCTGATTATGAGGCTATTCTCTGCATCCCGTAAATATGTATTTATGAAAATAATAAAATCCAGATACTTACATTGTCAGATTTTATTATCGTTATACAAAATATAATTTTGCTGTGCAATATAAGACAACTTACCCTGAGATATATTGTGCTTGGAAAATAAACTTATCCATTTCTTCTGATGGTAGCGCTTAAGATAAATTTTTAGATTGATAATATTTGTACAGCAAGCATCTGAAGAAATGTTTATTAGCAAAAGTATTTTATTGTTTTTTGTTTTACCAAGTGAAATGCTGTGTTGTAATTAGTTTGATTGTTAAATAATTATAGAAATGAAAACTAAAATAATTTAATCAAATTTCTATAGAAAGCAATCTCACCAGTTAATGCTGGGATTTATTATAAATAAGTATTTTCTTGCGTGAAATATAATTTTTGTGGGACATAACTCATGTCAGGCATCAGTTCCTATTCTCTTTCAAAACAACAACCCGTAATATTAGTAGCTGACGATGATAAAATTGTGCGATTAATGTTGCGTAAAGCGATGGAAAAAGAGGGGTATCTAGTTGTTGAAGTTGAAGATGGTAAACAATGTTTAGATGCCTTTTTCGAAGTCAAACCAGATTTAGTTTTACTAGATGCAATTATGCCAATTATGGATGGCTTTACCTGTTGTCAACAGTTAATGCAGATTGCGAGAAAAAATCTGGCATTAGCGATCGCAAATTTTGATATAGACTCTTTAGTTACTAATAACGTAATTTCAAAATTATGGGAGCGAACTCCAATATTGATGATTACCGGTCTAGACGATCCGGACTCGGTTGACAAGGCTTTTAATGTTGGAGCAAGCGATTTTGTTACCAAGCCGATTCATTGGGCTGTTTTGCGTCAAAGAGTAAAACGCTTATTGCAACAAGCGCAAGTCTATAAACAATTAGAAGCTGCAAATAAAGCATTACAACAACTGGCTAATATGGATGGTCTCACTGGAGTAGCTAATCGCCGTTGCTTCGATCAATACTTTAATACTCAATGGCTCAATCAAATAGAAGAAGAACACCCTTTGTCACTAATTTTGTGTGATATCGATTTTTTTAAACGCTATAACGACGAATACGGTCATCCTGCAGGTGATTTATGCTTACAAAAAGTAGCTAGTGTTCTTAAGGGAGCAGCGCAAAAAAAACATGATTTAGTAGCCCGTTATGGTGGTGAAGAATTCGCAATAATTATGCCTAATACTCCTGTCACAGGAGCAGTTCATGTCGCTGCTGCAATGCAATCTGGTGTTAGAGAATTACAAATCCCACATTCTGAATCTCATGTTAGTAAATATGTAACTCTTAGTTTAGGTATATCTACAGTTGTACCATCACTAGAATACTCGCCTCAAAGTCTCATAAAAGAGGCAGATGAAGGGCTCTATCAAGCAAAGGCTAGTGGGCGAAATAGAATCATTATTAAACAGATAAGTTGATAGCAATAAATACTTTATTTAAGTATAATCTTAGTTCAAAACAAATAAAATTATACATGATTACCCTGAAATAAATCAGTATGTGCAGGGATCGCGTATAACCACAACTTGCAAATGTTTTTCTGTTATCTGTTCCCTATTACCTGTAATATCAATAACTATATAAACAAAAATTTGTTTTCCAAGCCGATGGCGGGATTTGAACCCGCGACCTATTGATTACGAATCAATTGCTCTACCACTGAGCCACATCGGCGTACACAATTAAAGAGTATAGATCATGGTAGAACAAAATAGCAAAAATCGTTTAACACCAGAGCAGTATTCTCGCTTAAAAGCAGAAATTAAAGCTCCCTACAGGGGGTTACGAAAATTTATCTATCTTGGTCTGGGAGCCTCTGGATTCATTGGCTCAGTAGTTTTTATGTTCCGCTGTTTAGCTGGTAAAGAAATTGCCTCTTCTTTGGCTAATTTTGCTCTTCAGTTAGGAGTAGTCGCCTTAATGATATTCCTCTGGCGCAGGGAAGAAAATCAACAGCAAGAGCCATAACTCTAACAAATTCACTCAAAAAAATTTGTATGATGGAGCACCATTAACCTTTTGTTTACAAAAAGCAATGAAAAAACATTAATATTTACTTAGTTACATAAAAAATTAAGAAAATATTAGAAAATCTAGAAATGAGGCAAAAGTTGAGAAACTAATAATAGTTGAAACAAAGTCAGCTTATATAAAGACTTTGTGTATATCTCAAACGGGGTCAGCTTATATAAAGACTCTGAAAATACATAAGGGGTTGTTGAAAAATTTAAAAACCCCAATTATATAAAGAGCAAAACGCCAAACTGATGCTATGTCATGTTTGGCGCTTTATATTTTTTATTTGTATTGACCTGCGATCTCAAAAAGGTCATGTTTGGCGATCTACCCAAGACATTCACTTTAACGGTAAGAAAACCATAAATACCATCTCCTCATAAATCCCGGACGGTCGATTCGTAGATATTTTTTATACTACTGAGGAATTGTTACTAAATAAGGTGAGGGAAGTGCTTGAGCGGTACCAGCATTTACTAAAGCTTGATACACAAAAGCTGCAACTTCTGCTCGTGTTGCTTGACGATTTGGATTGAGTTGTTTGGGTGTGGGATAATTTACTACCAACTGTCGAGTAGTTGCTGCAGCCACTGGATCTTTAGCATAGCCAGGAATTTGGGCCGCATCATTATAAATAGAAAGAGAGTTTTGATTTGCTGCACTTAACCCCAAACCATTTGCAAGAGATACTAGGACTTGAACGCGGGGAATTTTTTGCTGAGGTTTAAAAATTCTGTTGGGATACCCACTCAAATAACCTCTCCGGTAAGCAGTTTGAATTGCTTGGTAACCCCAGAAGTTTTGGCTTACGTCGCGAAAGTTAATTGCTTCCCGTTTGGCTGCTGTCACAAACGCCTTATTGATAATTGCAGCAAATTGGGCGCGAGTTACAGGTTCATCAGGTTTATAAGTACCATCAGGGAAACCAGCAATTATACCCTTAGATGATAAAGCTTCGATATAAATTTTTGCCCAATAACCCGGAGGTACATCTGTAAAAGCAACTGGTATGCCAGTAGGTCTATCAACTTGGGCTGCGACGAATTCCACTTGACCAGAAATTTTCTCTACTTCGATATCATTAGCAACTGCTGAAATGGTATTACTGAGAGTGGCATTATTGACATCATAACGTTTGTTGTCACGGATTAGATTGCCTCCTGGTTCTGCCTGGGTACCAAGATCGGGCAAAGCACTGGAGATAATGATAATACCATCCCTAGTATTTTTCTCAATTGCATTCTTACGTAGCTTGGGCTGAGCAGAATTAGAAATAAAAATCCCATCTACATTTTGAACGATTTGGTTTTCGGCTATAAGGGGAGCAGAAGTACCACCAACAGCTAAACCAAAGCCAGTATTTTGAAATAGATTTCCGCGAATCTCTCCTCGAGCGGTCTTGGCTATTGAAACTCCATTACCTACATTGCGGAAAAAGATGTTGCCTTCTATTTTTGGATTTCCATCACCAGTTACAAAAATACCTTCACGTTTGCTGTTAGTAAAAGTACTATTTTTGATGATTGGATTAGTTGATTCAACCCAAATTCCAGTTCCACGGCTTTCGGGGTTAGTAACGCTAATACCATTAATAATACTATCCTTACCTGCCAAAATAGTAATATTTTGACGGGCAAAAGTACGACTAGTATATTGACCGCTACCAGTAATTAAAGTTGTTTGTCCCCGAGTTGATTCGTCACCTTGTAATGCTACGCCAGACTTCAGGTCGAGAGGAAATTTTTCTCCTGACTCGCTGCTGTAACTTCCAGGGGCTAGTTGAATAATGGTTCCTGGTTGTGCCTGTTGAAGGGCAAAGGTAATAGTTTTATATGGTGCTGCTTCCGTATTTCCAGCACCTTGGGTATCTGAACCTGTTTGTGGATTAACGTAAATAACAGTCGCACCTACGGGCACGGACACTTGAGCCTGCTGAGTTACAGGAGCACTAGCTGGTAGTAATTGAGTTTGAGCATTTACTTCGATTGGTTGTAGCAAAAAGTTACCAGATAACACCAAACAAGTAGATAACCAAATTGGTGATTTCAGAAGATTTTTCAGATTTTTACCTGTATTAAGACAAAAATATTGCTGGTTTCGAATATCTAAACCCTGACTATTCATCTTAGCTTCGTATTTGTTGTGTTCTAAATTACACTAAAAAGTTATGATTACAGTAATACACCTGTAAAAACTATGCAAAACTATACCGGATAAACAGCACTAAATCAGTATAATTTTTCGTGTCAAACTAATTTTATTGAATAAATTTTAATTAATTTTTATGAGATACAGCACTTTGTAAGTAAATGAGGTATGCCCTCACCCTGTGCTGACGGACATCCCTCTCCCAATTTATGGCTGACGCCACGCTTGCGCTAAGGGAGAGGGAAAGAGGTAGAGGGATTATAGAGATTTTTTGGTGTACCTCATAAACCTGCAATACACTGTATTACTTGCTAACCAGCAAATTGCCGTTAATCATTATAAGTATCTAAGAAATTAAGAATAGAAAATAACGTTGAAGAATTATTTTTAGACCGATCCTCGGAGTTTCTTTACACGCATCCTTCTAGAACAAAAGACCAAAAGTATTTCCCTAAGTTTAGTGCTCAATGCAAAATACGACCGACAAGTAAAGTCGATCGAAGTCATCCAAAAGTACTATCCAGAAACATACTACTCAGGAAGCAGCCATAGAAAGAAATAATTTGTATTTGAGATATATTTCCATTTGTACTGTAAACAAGATAAGTGTTGAAGCTTATGAGATTTTTAGTAAGCTAAAGCTTCTAAAGTTTCCCGTAAGTAACATTGTACCTGTTCCTCTAAAGGCATTTTTTTTAGCTGATTATCTCCATCATGTAACCAGCGCTGGAACCCAGAAGTAGCAGCAATAGCAGATTTGAGGCTATACCAAGTTTCATTATCACCAGAGAATTGTTGTTCGCTAGAAGCTAAAGTGTGAGTCATAGTTTTGATCCTTGTATTTTTTTGGAGAATCAAGGAGAACAAGACTTGGGTAGATCCATAATCCGTATCTCCAGCATTAAATATTGCTTAATACAATCTCAAGGTAATAGTTTTACAGTAACAAATTCTGTTTCATTGGCAACTAAATTTACTTTTCTAAGGTGTTTTCTTTATATCTACCGCATTAATTTTAACGCTTTGTAGAAGAGGAGTCAGGACTCAGAAGTCATAAATTAAAACAAGGATGAAAAAATATAAGTTACTTTGGGACTTAAAAAACTCTCTTTATGTCTCATTCAAAAGCTTTTTTAACTTAGACTTACAAAAATTTTAATTACAGCAGTTGTCACAAATGTTAGGACTCCCCTTGGAAACAAAATTATGATGTCCTAAGGAACATTTCTATTGCTATATGTTGCTACTGATAAATCAAAAAACTCAAATCAAAAAACTGGAGTTCTGAAGGCAGAAATCTCCAGTTTTTGGTGTAGCTTGCAAACATAAAATTATTTGCAGCTAACCTTAGATAGGCGATATCCCATTAGGGGATACGCGTAAATATCTTGAGATGAGAGGGTCAACTCATCCCATTCCCTGATACTCACCTTGGGAATCATCTTGCAAGTGATAGAGTCCGGCGCTTAGTAACCATTTGGTAGGCTTCAATGATGTCACCTTCTTGCCAAGAATTGAATTTGTCAATGCCAATACCGCATTCATAACCAGAATTCACTTCTCGGACATCTTCCTTCATCCGCTTGAGTGAGTCTAAAACTCCTTCGTAAATGACCCGATCGCCACGGCGAACCCTCAATTTGGAGTTACGCAACAATTTTCCAGATTGAATGTAGCAACCAGCAACTGCTCCTCGACCCACAGGGAAAACAGCACGTACTTCGGCTTGACCCAAAGCTTCTTCTACTAGTTCTGGTTCTAGTAATCCTTCCAAAGCTCCCTGGATATCTTCTAGCAGTTTGTAGATAATATTGTATTCTCTTACGTCTACACCTGCCTCATCTGCAGCATGTCTAGCTCCACTAGCATAAGTAGTGTTAAAACCGATGATTACAGCACCACTCGCTGCAGCTAAGTCAATATCAGTTTGAGTTACTTCTCCTGGCGCAGCTAATAGTAAGCGAATTTGCACCTCGTTTTGCGGAATTTGTTGAAGCGATCCGAGAATAGCTTCGATAGAACCTTGAACATCAGCTTTGAGAATAAGATTGAGTTCTTTTAACTCGCCTTCCTGTGCTTGCGCAGAAATTCCAGTTAAAGTAACGCGCCCCTGCATCAAACGAGATTGACGTTGTTTCTCAGCGCGCTCGCTAGCGAGTGCTCGTGCTTCTTTTTCGTTATTAAAGACTTCGAATTCATCACCTGCAGCAGGAACATCATTTAAACCAAGAACCTCTACAGCAAAAGAAGGAGCAGCAGTTGTTACTCTTTCACTTCTGTCGTCAACCATAGCCCGTACTTTACCAAATACCGAGCCTGCTACCAAGATATCACCAACTTTCAAAGTACCATTTTGGATCAATAACGTAGCGACTGCGCCTTTGGCTTTATCCAAATGGGCTTCGATGACGGTTCCTTTCGCCAAACGGTCTGGATTAGCATTAAGTTCTTCTACTTCTGCTACCAACAGAATCATTTCCAAAAGTGTATCTAAGTTTTCACCCTTGATTGCACTTACGGGAACCATAATGGTTTCACCACCCCACTCTTCTGGGGTTAGACCATACTGGGTTAATTCTTGCTTAACTCTATCTGGCTGTGCTTCTTCCTTATCAATTTTATTAACTGCCACAATAATTGGTACTTTGGCAGCTTGAGCGTGGCTGATAGCTTCAATGGTTTGGGGACGAACTCCGTCATCAGCAGCCACTACCAGTATGGCAATATCTGTAACTCTTGCCCCGCGCGCCCGCATCGCTGTAAATGCTTCGTGACCTGGAGTATCTAAGAACACAATCTGTTCTTGTTTGTCATTGTGCTCTAAGTCTACGTGGTATGCACCAATATGCTGGGTAATACCGCCAGCTTCTCCGGCTGCGACCTTACTTTTACGGATCGAATCAAGTAACGTTGTCTTTCCGTGGTCAACGTGACCCATAATTGTCACAACTGGCGGACGACGATGAAGATATTCTAAGTCTTCCACGTCGATCATTTCTGTCACTTTGCGAGCTTCAGCTTCAGGTTCTTGGGTTTCAACTTCAACCCCTGCTTCATTCGCAACCAAAATCACTGTAGGAACATCCAGGTTTTGGGTAATACTTACCGCCATGCCTTTGAGGAACAGAATTTTGACAATTTCTGTATCTGCTATCGCCAATGCTTCTGATAATTCCTGCACAGTCATGGTGCCGGTTATTTCTAGTTTTTCAGGTCGCGGAGGCTTCTGCTCTGTTTCGCGACGGCGATTTTGATTTTGTTCGCCTCTAGATGTAGAAGGTTTTTTTGTTCTCGCGCTTGGGGTCGCTCTAGGAACTGCCTGTGCAGGTTTAGCACTTTTTGGTTTAGGCGGACGAGCGATCGCGTTACTTACTTGGATTGCTTCTACTATATCTTGATTTTCATCATCTAGGAGATCGTCATCTTCAAAATCATCAACGATTGGTTTTTGACGTTTATTTTTAGCTGGACCCTTACCAACCTTACTTGATTCTTTAACCTCATCTAAGGTATCTACTTCCGAATGACGTTTTTTACCACCTCTATTCAAACGCGGTGGTGTTGGACGCTTAAGTTCTATTGTTGTTTCAACGACAACATCATTGTCATCGTATTCTTCGTTAGATACTTCTGGCTTATTCGGTGGAATTGCTTTGACAGGTGCAGGAACTGCTGAAGCTGCAGGATATTCAGTCGAACGCCCAGGTTTGCTCGGACGCTGAGGCGATACCGGCTTTTCAGACTTATTTGTTCTAATTTCTGGCTTACTCGGCGCAGACGATCCCGAACGCACCGACTTCTGCGGCAAAGGTTTGGCTGTATCAGCTTGTTTTTGCTGTTGCTTATTAACTTTTTGCTTGCCTTGCCCTTGTTGATCTTTATTGCGTCTGAGTATTGGTTTCTCAACTTTAACACCCGAAACGTTTGCCGTAGGTTTGGGTGCTGCCGGTCTTTGGGGAGGAGCAACCAACTGTGGTTTTTCTACTGGGCTGACTGGCTTTGGAGCAACTGCAGCCGGTTTTTCGGGTATTATTTTACTAGTATCCGCTGTTTGATTGTTATTGCGATTGCTATTGTTATTTTCAACAGCAGGTTTTTGTTGATTTTCTGATTGATTTTGTACTGGTCTAGTTGATGCCACAGGCTTTATTGGTGGAACGGGTGGAGCGAAAGGCCGGGGGGAAGAAAGAGGTTTAGCCTCATTATTATTATGAGCAGCTTGTTGGTCGGTAGCAGCCGACGCCTCTGGGTTGTTGGAGGCAGAATTTTTCACCACTTTGGGTTTACGAATCTCCAAAATTTCTGGTTTTTTAGGTGTAGCAGGTCGAGAACGGGAGCCAGTTTGTGACGGGTGATGTCTATTTGGTGGAAGTTTTTCGGCTGCCGACCGGATACGCTGGGCTTCAGATTCTGTAATCGTACTGCTGTGACTTTTGACCGCAATGTTGAGCTGGTCGCAAATTGCTAATAGCTCTTTGTTATCCAAATTTAATTCCTTTGATAATTCGTAAATTCTAACTTTGCCGTTGTTCATCCACTCTTCCCCTTTAATTTACAGCTTTAATGGATGGTTGCCAGATTAAAGCGACATCTCCATCCTTTGATACTGTGTAATAGTTGCCGTAGAATTTCATATTGACAGCTATGGTTTAGGAAAGAGAGATGTTTCAGTTCAATGCTGGCATCTCACCTAAATTGATGGTTGACGCCAAACTGGGTGTAGGCGCTACCCATTGTTGGTTGTGTAGGTTTTTGTTTTGCAGATTTTGAGTTTTCCACG